>WNGL01006766.1_pt1 | contig 13481 bp, 12 predicted proteins | sample 5400591 | NCBI WGS metagenome assembly WNGL01 (sample SAMN13153377, study PRJNA577476) | soil metagenome | isolation source: 80 cm soil or saprolite under Garry oak tree replicate 1 | place: USA:California | collected 2016-06-15
CGGCTACATGGTGGATCGGTTGAACTGGCATCTGTATGCAAAGCCTGAGATCAAGCGGGTGGAGGATTTGAAAGGTAAAGTGCTTGCCGTCACCGATGTCGGCGGTAACGTAACTTACATATCGCAGATGATGCTCGAGAAGCATGGGTTAGGCGGTTTTGGCAAGGACACGGAGATGTTCCCCACGGGCAGCATGCAAAGCAGCACGTTAGCCCTACTCGCGCGGCAGGTTGATGCCGCTCTGGTTGGCACGGAGATGGGCATCAGGGCGGAGGCGAAGGGTTTTCACGTCATAGCGCGAGCCAGCGATTATGTCCCCTTGGGATTGGGCGGCATATCCACGAGCGTCGATACCTTGAAAAACCGTTCGAATACTATCAAGCGTTTCCTGCGTGGGACCATTAAGAGCCTTCAGTATATAAGGTCAGATAGAAATAAATTGGAAGCGGCGGAGTTCTTTGCCAATTTTTTAAACCTCTCGCGGGGCGACGCGGAGTTAATCTACGCGCAGTCCAAAGACTACTACAGCCCGAATGGATCCATCAGCAGAGAAGGCTTGCGGTTTGAGATCTCTCTGCTGGTGCAGCAATTGGGTCTGAAGAAGGAGATATCGATCGACGAGGTGGCCGATTTTCGCCTCCTGAGAGAAATACAGACGGAATTGGGATTGAAGTGAATTGCACTCGATCAGATGGCGGACAAACCGCCGTCGGCCATGAGCACAGCTCCCGTGATGAATGAAGCTTCATCGGAAGCGAGCCACAAGACAGGATAGGCGATCTCCTCAGGTGTCGCCCACCGATTCAGGAGCGATGGAGCGAAGCCTTTGACCCTCAGCTCGTCTTCCGTCATACCGCGCGCTTTGGCCCTGCCCAACGTAAACGGCGTCAACGTAGAGCCGGGACAGACAGCGTTGACACGGACTCCATGCTCGGCCTCTTCGGCGGCCAGCGCGCGGGTTAGACCTAAGATAGCCGCCTTGGTGGCATCGTACTGTCCCATACCTTTACGTCCGACGACTCCGAAGACCGACGACAGGTTGACGATGCTGGCGACGCCGGCCCTGCGAAGTGCGGGGATGGCAGCCTGGCAACAGTTTACCACACCGAGAATATTCGTGGCGATAATCCGTTGCCACGACTCTTCCGGCGCCTCTGCTAATGGAAAATATTCCCGCAATGCAGCATTGTTGACGAGCACGTCCAGCCCGCCGAATTCGGCAACCGCTCGTGAAACTGCTTCGTTTGTCTGCTCACGGCTGGATACATCGGCCATGATCGGTAAGATCCATGATGAGAGGATCTCGTGGGAGAGCTGCGCCGCCTCCTCCTCAACTTTTTTTCTGTCGATATCGACCAGCGCAACTCTGGCGCCTTCGCGGCAGAAAAGACGGGCCGTAGCCGCTCCTATACCGCTTCCGCCTCCGGTGATCATCGCTATTTTGCCGTCCAGTCGGCCTGCCATAGATTTCTTTATCCCTCCTCTGGCTTTGCCTGCTGAAAAAACGTCATATGCCGCACTCAATCGTGGCGCTACGGGACAAAAGATGGAGTGTTGGAGTGATGGAGTAATGGAGTGATGCATTTAAAACCCGACACTCCAACACTCCCGTACTCCAACGCACTATTTTAAGCTATTGGCCAAACAAGTGAGTTTTTGCTGGGCGCCATGCGGTTCCCGCTTAGCTGCGCTAAAAAAGCGTCTCTTATCCTTTGGCGCACTTCATACATGCTGATGTCCGGCTCGAAGAGGTGTTCGTTTGTCCTGGCGGTCACAAGATCGCCCTGGGACTCGGCGATCATCGCGTCCTCCCTGGATATGCTCTTGAAGCGCGGCCCGACTACCTCCGTAAAAAGCTTCGCCCAGCGTTCGCGCGCTTCAGTGGTAGGGGCCCTTTGCACGGCGAACCGCTGGATGATGCATCGGCTATCGTCTATCGGGAACTGCCACAATCTTGAGACGTAGGGCTCTACCCCGGGCACGGGACGGATCACGTTGGTTGAGATGCAGGGAAACAAGAACCGGTCCCCTTTGACTTCAAGCAGGTGCCCGTGATGAATGGGCTTGCCGTCACGATCGGTGGCGACACCGCGGACCCCGTATGAGGTCTGAACGATCTTTACCCGTCGCTCGGCCAGAGGAGCCGTTGCAGCTTGGGGGCTTCCTCCCTGCCAAGAGCCGTCCGTCACAGCCTGGGTTTCGGCATGCAGGATCACCGCATGAAATCCGTCCCCGCCGTCGATCGCCAGCAGCCAATTTGTTTGCCACACCTCCGTCGGCATTCGAAACCACAAGAACTCATCAGCGTGATTAAGCTCTTCCGGAACTTCGTCGGTCAGGGGCGGTGGCGGAAACTTCGCTGCATCACCAAGGTAAGCCCAGATGTACCCCCCCAACTCCTCGGCCGGGTAGGAACGCGCATGGACCTCATTCAGGCTCGGACTATCATTGGCCTCCCACGGTATCAGCACGCATTGTCCGCCACTGTCAAAGCGCAAGCCGTGCAGCGCGCATTGAAGCTTTCCTTCTAGGACACGACCCAGGGAGAGCTTCGCGGAGCGATGCGGGCAACGGTCGGACAAGACAACCGGAAACCCACGGTCGTCGCGCCAAACTACCAAGTTTTCGCCCAGGCATTGGATGCCGATAGGTTTGCCCTGACCTAGCTCATCGGACTGCACGATAGGATACCAATAGTTGCGTAGACCGATCTCCAAACCTTTCGGCACCCCGGGCACCAATTCAGAAATTTCGTTCACGTTCATCTTCGACGGCCTTTTGTTCGCTTCCTATTTATTTAGTCCAACAGTGAAAAGCAACCCGAGTTGCTGGAAACCGAATCATCGGTTTTGCGCCGCCATTCAATAGACTTTTTCTCTGGCTTGAAGTAAGGAGATTTGACCAGAGGGGAGAGACCACAGTGCTCACGAAGGATGATATTAAAGGCGTGGCTGGTACCGATCTTCAGGATGCTGTTGTTGTCATCGTTTCTGCCCCAGCCGTTTGAGTTCTGTGCTGGCGCCGTGAGATTCATAAAGGTGCGATGGGCAGTCCTTCTCCGCGGCGCGCAGTAAAGCAATCGCCGTAGTGACGTTGGCCCTGAGCAGTCTGGCCTCGCCGGCATGAAAGTTCGCCGCGCAGATTTGTTCACTCCTTTTCTTCGGATCGGGATCGTTGGCGGCTGCGAACATCGCCTTCTCGTCGATTTTTCCTAAATGAAAATCTATGATCGGCGTGGGCCAATGGCGCTCTTTAAGCTTCGCCGAGTCGGCTTCCAGCTCACGAGCAGCGGCGAGCGCGTTGCCTATCTTGGCCTCCACCAAATAGCGAAAGAGAATCACCCCGATGTCGTCCGGATCCGACTTTAGGCAGTTCTCGAATGTCTCGGCGCTTTGTGTCATTCGGCCCAGGAAAAAAAACAAAAAACCCTTGGAACGGCCTGAGACCAACTTTGCATCTAGTTGTGTCGCTGCGTCGTAGTCGGCGAGCGCCTGCTCATATTGATGCTTTTCCAATAACGCAGCGCCTCGCCTTGTGAGCGCGAGACCATAGTTGGGTTGTAAACTGATCGCTCGATCGTAATCTCGAATTGCCTGCTGGTAGTCTTTCTTGTTGTAGTAGGCGAAGGCCCGGTTGTTGAAGGTGATCGCGAGGTCCTGATCCGAGAGCTGGCCTGATTGAATAGCCGCCGTGCAAAAATCGATGGAGAGATTAAAGTCGTTTCGTTCGGCTTCGGCGGCGCACTTCTCGCCGTCTTCGTTTGCCTGCGTCCAGGAAACGTCTCCGGCCAGTAATGCAATTAACAACGTCAATCTTAACATCGGGACTTCAAAAGGTTGGATTACAGCAATGGTTATGCCATCGGACCATAAACTTGGTTGGCATGCTTCTACCGGAAGTAAAATGTCAAATTTACCGCGATTTTCCTAGAAACTAAGAAATTGGTGGGGTAGCCGGTATAGACGTAATTGTCCGCTATGGTCAAAAAATGATAGCAGCTGAAGCTCGATCTGAATATTGCGCGTCGTGGAAATTTCTAGCGGCGATGAAACTAAAAATTCTATGTCATGGTTGGTGAAATCTTTAGAGCCTGTTGAAAAACTATGATTCCAGGCTGTTCAAAAAGGTCCAGATGCGAGGCGCGCGAGAAATCGACGAGCGGAGGCGTATTTACTGATACGTTGGAGCGAGGCGATTGAGCGCAACGAAGCAGGTGGGTCTTTTTCAACAGCCTGTTTACCTTTGACATTCACGCCCTGACTTGAGCGGGCCTAAAAAGCAGTATCATGACGACGGCTGCGAGCAGCGGGAAGGCTGAGATCGACAGCAGCGCTGCCGGGAGGCCGTAGACATCGGCGATCAGACCGGCCATGAGCGGGGCGAGAAAAGATACGCCCATATTGGCTCCGTAAAGCACCGCCACGATGCTGCCGGCGAGATTTTGCGGCGCCGCTTCCATCGCTGCTGTAACGATCACCGGACGAAGCGCCCAGAGGAGCGCGCCGAGAGCGGCGAGCGCTACCGCCAGGAACGGCCCGGTGCTGAGATGAGGAATGGCAACGATGACAACCACGCTCGCGATCGAGAACGCAACGATGAGGCTCTTGCGGCCGATACGATCGGAAACCCAGCCGACGAAGGCCGGCGCCACGCCGGCGAAGAAAAAGAGTAACGACATGTATGCTCCGGCAGCGCCGCCGGAGAGTTTTAGGTGCAACGACAAGTAGAGCGGCAGGAACGCGCTCAGCGCCGTTTGCCCCATGGCGCGGAACGTGGAAACCACCACCAGACTGAAGACGGTTTTGTTCTTGAGCACATCTTCCCAAAGCGCGCGGCGATAATCGCGCCGCTCGGACGCCTCAACACCGTCTTCGGCGCCGAGCAGCGCGTAAAGGAGCCCGATGGCCAGACCGGGAATCGCCCAGATCTGAAGCGCGGTCCGCCAGTCGACAAACGTGATCAGGAGACCCAGCGCGAGCGGCCCAATGACTTCTCCGAGATTTGCGCTGCTATCGTGCACGCCCAAGGCAAAAGCGCGCTTCTCCCGATACGCGGCGGATAGAATCGCTAGCGACTGCGGATGAAAACCTCCGCTCCCGGCGCCGCCTAGCGCCATGAAAATCAGCAAAACGGGAAAACTCCAAGCCGCGCTCAGGCCGAGACAGCCGAGGCCGATCATCCCGAGACAGAGGCCTAAAAGAAGGTTTCGCCGGCTGGCAAGGTCGGCAAGAAATCCCGAGGGAAAGCTGGCGGCGCCGGCCATCAAAGTGCGAGCGGAAGCGAGCGCGCCGGCTTGCGCCAGGCTTAAGCCCAATGAAGTGGTAATCAGCGGCAAGATGACCGCGATCACCCCGGCAAAAAGATGCTCGACCATATGGGCTGTGGAGTTCGCCGCGAGTCGGCCCCAAGCGGGAAGAGGCGCTACGAGCGTTTGGGTGGTGTCAATTTTCGCCAATGGTTTATCCTGATAATGCGTAAGCTTGACCAATAGGGCAATTCCACTGTCAGTGCAAGCCGACCATCGCGTCCCCGAGATCAAATTTGCCGCATGCTTGAATCTTGCCGCGGGCCGAAGCCGATGACTAAATAGTTCAAGCTGTTCAAAGCGTTCAACCGGTTCAAGATTGCTTCAGATGTTCGATCCAGGCACGCTTTGAAGTGCAGACTCAGCCTGACACTCATCGTCCGCACTTTGAATTATCATGGTCGGTCTTGTCAATTTTTTGAAACTCGGCCGTTAAGCCGTCCAGCACGGTTGGACCGTGGTCGCCGTACCGGAGAGTAGGACGCTGCCGGATTTAAAATTCTAAGGCCCGAGATCGCCAGGCCGCGTCTGGCGTAGGGTCCGCGCTTTAGTGCTCGCCCGGGAATATGTCCTTTTCCGATTCGTGCCAGACGGGATGGTCGCCGGATGTCTCAACGTTAAAGCCGTAATCGTAAACAAGCGATCCGCCATACGTCGCCCCAAAGCTAACGAGCGCCGCCGCCAAAACCGATAAAATCATCGTGCCTAATCCTGTGTAGGCGCTGTCCCACCCGCGCAAGCGAACGATGATGTCAACGACCACTATCGCAGTGACGGTCAGCATGACTGTCATATGCCAGTTAGCCGTTCTCCATGCCTGCGTGTGCTTGGGCGTTGACGTTAGCCAGTCCCAGAAGCCGGTAAGCGCGGTGCCGACAGATACGGCGGCGCCCGCGATGATGACGTGCGTACCTGACACGAAGAAGTCCCTGGCCGTCGACCTTGCGCCTCCTAGCGCATAGGAGATGATATCGAATAGTCCTACCAGGACGTAGCAGGTGACAGGAAAGTCAGTAAGCGGTGGATGGAGGGGCTTTCCAGACCAGCCGCTAAGCCCTTTAAACTTACGACCCCTTAGAGTAATCGCCGGTTTGATCGAGAACCATCGCGCCATGATTTGGTCTCCTTTCCGCCAGATCAGTCTGCCAGCTAGCAACCTGAAGCTTTATTACTCCGGGATAGAAGCGATGTCTATCCTCACCTTTTGGCTCGATCATTGAGTCCTGAGCGCCGATGCTACTATACGGTCGCTTTCGACCCTCGCGAGGGAAGAGATAAATGAATGAGTCGGGAAAAGCATCCTTAAAGACTTGGGTTCGCACCTGATTATTAACTCCTTGTTCTCGCCGCTTCGATTTGCGCTTAAAGCCGCGGCGCAAAGCCGTTTGCTAGACGGTTCAAATAGTTTCAAGCCGTGAGGCTGTCGGTGTCAGGAGATTCTACAGGTCCGCCGATTGCGCGATAAAAAGTTGACATAATGCTACCTTTGTGGATACTCTCCGCCTCGAAAATGGGCATTGGCGGACTCCTTTCCTTTCTAGAGCTCGTTATCCAGCTATTGATAACTGGATCGCACGCGGCTGAGGGAGCCGGTTTTCAGTTCTCCACGTCGGGTTCTAAAAAAATAAATCCGATCATTTTATCTGGAGATTGGTGGCACCCATGCTACCAATCTCTTCGGCTCAGTAACGGAAGCTCGAATTGCTGCAAGATTCAAGAAACAATCCACATTGGGGAGGTAGCAAGATGCACTTTAGCGCTTTAGCCATGACGACTGCGGCGGTGCTTGCTTTCGGTGGCGTGCCGCTTCACGCCCAAACCTGGCAGATGCCGCCGGACAATCAGCGCTGCCCGTCGAAGTGGGGAGCCGGCGACCAGCGCGGTTCCGCCAATATGATGAAGCCCGAGACGGTTCTGCGCGCGGCAAAACTGATCAAGACCGGCGAGGTGTTCGAGCTCGCTGCAGTACTTTCTCCGGACCCCAAGGAAGCTTTTATCAATACCGGCCGCGTCTTCAACATCTACACCAAACCGGCACTGCCGGCAGCGAATGCTCGTCAGGCCAATGAAGAGCTGGTCGTCACCGAGCTCGGCCAGATCGGCACCCAGTTCGACGCCTTCGCCCACCAGATGTGGGGCGATAGTTTTTACAATTGCTTCAAGCTCGGCGAGATCGGCACGCGAAGTGGATTCAAGAAGCTCGGAGTCGAGAACGTCGGCAGCCTGATGGCCCGCGGCGTCTTGATCGACGTTGCCGGATTGAAGGGCGTCGATATGCTTCCGACCTCCTATAACATCACGCCGGACGATCTCCAGCAGGCGCTCGCAAAAGCAAACCAGAAGCTCCAGCCTGGCGACGCGGTCGTCATCCGCACCGGCTGGTCCAAGCTGATGGGCAAGGAGAACCAGCGTTATGGCTCGGTCAACCCCGGCATCGGCATCGCGGCGGCGCAGTGGCTCGTAGGACAGGCTCCGATGATGATCGCGGCGGATAATTGCTGCGTCGAGGTGCGGCCTTCCGAGCCGCCGCACAACCTGCCGGTTCATGCGATGATGCTGATCCAGCACGGCATCTACTTGATCGAGAATCTGGAGCTGGAGGCACTGGCGGCGGCGCGCGCCTACGAATTCGCCTTCATCGTACAGCCGCTGAAGATCAAGGGCGGCACCGGGTCGGCGGTGGCGCCGATCGCCATTCGCTAACGGGCGCAGAGGTTCATGGCCTGGATTATTCGCCGAGCAGCAGCCGAGGAGCGAGCCTCTCCGGTCGCGGGCAATAAGCTCGTGCCTTGTAGAGGCCTTCAAGGTGCTGGATCAGACCACGAGGAAGAAACGCGAGCTGACGGCCGAAATTTGTTCGGGAGGATGCCATGCTCAATCGAAGAGGATTTTTGAAATACGCGGCGGCCGCATCGGCCGGCGTCGTCTGCGTCGGTTGCGGCATCAGACATGCGACAGCTCAACCGGCCAGCGCCCCAGGGCGGCGCGAGATCACAGTAGGCGACCGTCGAGTCAAGACCGTGGACGTGCACGCGCACTGCGCCGTGCCGGCCGTGCTCGACGTCGTCAAAGGTACGCCATTTGAGACACCGGCCCGCCGACAGCTCGAGGGGAACCTCGGCTTTCCGGTTGAGGCTGCGCGGGTCGCGGACATGGACAAGGACGGCATCGACGTGCAGGTGCTCAGCATCAACGCGTTCTGGTACGCGGCGGACCGCGACCTCGCGCGCCGGATGTTCGACGTCCAGAGTGAAAAGCTCGCGGCGATGTGCAAGGCGATTCCCGGCCGCTTTCTGGGCTACGCGCCGGTGTCGTTGCAGTTTCCGGAGCTGGCCGCCGAGCAGCTCGAGCACGGAATGAACCGCCTGGGCCTGGTTGGCGCCGCCATCGGCGGCAGCGTCGAGGGCGAAGAAATCGCCGCGTCCAAGTTCGACCCCTTCTGGAAAAAGGCCGAGGAGCTGCAGACGCTGGTCTTCATCCATCCGCAGACTGCCCCGCAATCCACCGGGATTACCAAGCGGATCCAGGGGAGCGGCGCGCTCGGCAATGTGATCGGCAATCCGTTGGAAACCTCGCTCGCGCTCGCCCACCTGATCTTCGAGGGCACGCTCGACCGGTTTCCGAACGTGAAAATCTGCGGCGCGCACGGCGGCGGCTTCCTGCCGTCCTACGCCGCGCGGATGGATCACGGCTGTTCGGTCTTTCCCGATCAATGCAAAGGTCCAACCTTGAAGAAAAAGCCGAGCGAATATTTGAAGCAGCTCTATTTCGATTCGCTGGTCTTTACCTCCGAGGCGCTGCGCCACCTGGTCAACGAACACGGCGCGAGCCAGATCATGATTGGAACGGATTACGCGGTCCCTTGGGTGAAAGGGCCCGTGGATCATGTCCTCAAGACGCCCGGATTGAGCGACGCCGAGCGCATCGCGATCCTCGGCGGCAACGCCGCCAAGCTGATGAAGCTTCCGAACTGAGCCGCCGTGTTGACGCAGCGCGATCAGATCACCGGCCCATAAGTGAGGAATGCCATGAAACATTTACTGTTGTCAGCCGTCGCCATCATCACAGTGTGCAGTTCCGACCTCGGGCGCGCGGCCGAGGTCACTCTCATCGCTCCCGGCGGCATCAGAGCTGCCGTGGAGCAGATGATACCGGACTTCGAACGGGCGACCGGGCACAAGGGCAAGGCGACATTCGGCTCCGGCGGCGGAACCAAGGAGCGAGTCATCAAGGGCGAGCCGTTCGACGTGCCGGTCGTGCAACTGCCATTGGAGCCCGTGATTGCGTCGGGCCACGTTGTTGCCGCGAGTGAAACGCCGCTCGCGACCGTGTCAGTGGGTGTCGCCGTGCGCACTGGCGCACCGAAGCCCGACATCTCGACCGCCGATGCAGTCAAGCGGCTCCTCCTCGGGTCGAAGGCGATAGCCTATCCTAATGCTGCGAGCGGTGCCGCCGCAGGCGTGAGCTTCAACGAGACGCTCGAAAAGCTCGGTATCACCGAGGTGATGAAGCCCAAGATCAAGGTCGCCCAGGGTGGCAGAGGCGCAATGGAACTGCTCGCCAAAGGCGAGGTCGACATCGGCTTGACGTTCATCAGCGAAATCATTACCGAGCCCGGCGTCGAGGTCGTCGGCCCGCTGCCGCGGATCATTTCGACTCCGACGGCGCTGGTGGGCTTCGTGTCCGCGCACTCGAAGGAGCCCGAGGCCGCGAAGGCGCTCGTGCGCTACCTGTCCTCGCCCGAGGCTGCGGCGGTCTACAAGGAGCGGGGGATGCAGCCGGGTCGCTGAGAGCTCTGCCGCCGCATTCCGGCTAGGTGAGCGAATAGAACCGGGTCCAGTATCGAAGCATCCCTATGGCTAAGTATTCGTGGCTTGGTCTAGTGCCGAAGTCAGGGAAAAGCATTTCATATCTCGAGTTCCGGCATCAGGCGCGGAGCAGCGGACGCAAGCCGCGAGCATCGCGGACCTTCTCCAGTTTCCACACCGCGTCGCACAGGTTGCGCGCCCGAGCCCTGCCGATCACCGGAGCCATCAGATCGTAGCTCTTTTCGTCGACTTCGCCCCGCGTCATCGGGTTCTCGGCGGTCCCGCGGACAGCGGTGGTGTGGCGCTTGAGCTCGCGCCCGTCGCGCAGCCTGACCTCGACGATTCCTTGGCGGCTCGGCATTGCCGCGGACAGCGCGTCGTCGCCGCGAAGCTCGATACGGTTGCGCAGCGCCAATACTTCGCGGTCGCGCATGCGCTTTTGGTCGTGCGACGATGCGAAGGTGACGTTGCCGTCGATCAACATGACCGCGCACATGTGCTGCATGCAGATGTCGGGCATGTCGCGGTTGTCGACGGTGTTCGCGCCCTGGTGCGCCACCCGCACCACGACCTTCTCGACGTCTGTCGCTTTGATTTGGTGCTCGAGGATGAGATCGCGCAACGAATCGAGGGGCGCCTGGACCGGCGAGCCCACCGACCAGCGCTTGATGTTCGTATTCATGATCTCGTAGTTGGCGCCGAGTCCGCGAGCCAGCACCGCGGGATCCGGCTTGCGGCCGTAGGCCACGAAGAAGCTGCGCTCACCCGCGAACACGTCATCGACACCCGTGAAACCATGGGCGACCATGGTGGCCGCCGTGACGCCGTTACGTGCCGGCATGCCGCCGAAGTCGAATGCCTTTTCAACGTGCTCCCCGTCACGCATCCAGCACGAGACGCCCGACGCTTGTTGGGCGGTGAATGAGAGTAAATGGCGGACCTGGCGCTCCCGTAGGTCCGCCAGCGCCCCGGCCGCAGCGGCGGCTCCGAACATCGGCCCGAAGCTGTGCGTCGAATGCCCGTCCTCGCGGAACTGGTAGGCGTCGAGGGATTGCGTCAACCGGCAGCCCACGTCGTAGCCGAGCGCGACTGCGCGGAGAAGCGCTGCCCCATTGCGCCGCTCCCTCTCGGCCATGGCGAGGGCCGCGGGCACGATGCCGCAGCCTGGATGAGTCAGCGACGGCGCATGCGAGTCGTCGGTTTCATCGGCGTGAGCGAGCATGCCGTTGGCCAACGCAGCATTCACGGCGGTGGTAATGATATTGCTGCCAATCACGCAGGCCTCTTTGACGCCGCCGAGCGTTTTGACGTAGCCGATCGCTCTCATTCCGGGCGCGAGGCGCGAGCCAGAAATCATGGCGGCGAGCGTGTCGAGGATGTGGTGTTTGGTCTTTTCGATCACCGCGGGAGGAAGCGACCTGCGCAACGCCGATGCGATATAGGCGCTCAGCTGGGACATGACCGGCGAGATTTGCGAGCCCGGTTGCTTACTCATGAGAAAAAAGCGACACCAAACAAAATCCAACCGCAAATCACGCCAAAGCCTTATAACCGAGCCAATTAGCCGCTTATTCTACTCGCGAAAATAGGGGCGTCAATGGAAATTTGCGAGGCGAGAGAAGCGCGCCGTAGGCAAGGGGAAAGGTATCAAGGCGGAACAACATTCCTTGCCTCCGGAAAACCATTATTGATTGACAGAGTAAACAACACAAAATAATAAGATGAGGGGTTGGTAAAATGCGTGTTACGCTACTGGGCCATGCCACCGTGTTGGTAGAAATGGGGCCCATGCATATTCTCATGGACCCGATTCTCCAGGACCCGTTCGAAGACGGCATGGTAGTCTCTTGTCCCAAGAGAGAAATCGATACCGAACAGCTCCCGCCCATCGACGTTATAATTATTTCACATCGGCATCCGGACCACTTTGACTTGCCCTCCCTGGACAGCCTTTCGAGGAGTTGTCAGGTGTGCTGCCCGGCGGACCCGCTCATCTCACACGCACTGAAGCTACTGGGTTTCCACCACGTTAATTTCCTGGAGCCCGGAAAGCCGTTGAGATTAGAGAAGATCGAGATCCTTCCCACTCGTTCTGAGAATCAGTCCGTTCGAGAATGTGGCATGCTATTTCGGGACGAAACGGGGTGTTTCTGGAACCAGGTCGATACCGAAATCTCCCCGACTACTATCAACGCCGTGCTCAAGCATTGCTCCACGGTGGATTTATTGTTCGCCATGTATGCGAGTCAGAACTTTGAATTCTTTGAAAGTCTAGACAAATCGTTTCCGTATGAAACTCATCGCCAGAACTTGCAGAACGTCCTTACAGTTCGCCCTAGATTAACAGTGCCCGGATCTGCCGGGTTTAGATTTTTTGGCGACCATGAGTGGATAAACCGCTTTCTCTTCCCGATTTCGCGAGAACTTTTTCGTGATGACCTAAAGACCCTTGATGCGACGCTTGCGACGGCGATTATGAACCCCGGTGACGTGGCGGAAATCAGTAACCGGGAGGTAAAGATCCGACGGCAGGCATCGCCATTCTCAAAGACCCTGGAGGATGACACTAGTAGGATTTCTTTTAATCCGACCAGTTCCATACCACCCCTGACGGATCCGAACCCCGAGGGATACGAACTAAGCGAAATGGAACAGACCATCTCTAAACTCATTGAAGACGGGCTTTTCAGATACTGCACGGAAAATGCGCGTAACTGGCTCGATGCGGCCGGAAAATATTTTGCCTGTCAAGCCGTGTACGGCATCGAAGTCGTATTCCCGCAGCACAGGATGAACTGGACCATCGATTTTCGCACAGATCCGATCCACCTGCTCCGTGGAAGGGACCTACAAGCAAACGTCGTTCATCAGATCGCTGCATCAGCTCTCTATGGCTGGATTCTGCACCGCAAAAGCTTCTTCTATATACGAGCGTACTCGCGCCGATTCACGACCCATCACAGGATTTACGGAAATGCTGCTGGGGTCCATGTGATTGCAGTCCAATTGCCGGATTTGTTGATGCACTATCTCATTTATGTTGCAAAGGGCTCATCTGATTCGGCGAGGCAACGGATTGAATATGAAATCAGGCAAATACAGCAAGGGCGGTCGTATTGACAAAATGGCACGATCAAAAATAGTTCTTCCGACTTTAGCGTGAGTACTGTCTCTCTGTCACCTCTTGGGCCCCCCGTTCGGCCTGAGCATGTCGAAGGAGGAACGGCGTTTAGTTATTTCAGACGGAAACTCCCGCTGCAAAACCTGAAGGACCAATCAAAACAAAAATATTGATTCATCCCTTGATGCCCAGCGGCCGGTTCACCTCTCGCTGGAGAATGAAGTCAAAGATCTTTGAAGGATTCATC
>WNGL01026749.1_pt1 | contig 13479 bp, 16 predicted proteins | sample 5400591 | NCBI WGS metagenome assembly WNGL01 (sample SAMN13153377, study PRJNA577476) | soil metagenome | isolation source: 80 cm soil or saprolite under Garry oak tree replicate 1 | place: USA:California | collected 2016-06-15
AGTTCCTAAATGGTGTGCGGTTACAGCCACCATCGCCTGCTCCTGCAGCAGGGGTCTCGCTAAAGCGGTTCATCGAAAACGTCTAGCTGCCGGAGACGGCCTTCCTTGCCGCACCGGGCGGGCTCACGGTAGCCCCAGGAGCGCCACCTTCATCATCCATTCGCGACACGGCATCTTCGTCCAAATGCCGCTGGGTGGACGAAAAAGATTTTGAGGCGTCACTCTTCTCTCTTCGCCAAGAGATGGTCAGCAATAAGGCACTCTCTTCCAGCGCTTCGACGTCGTGTAATACACCGCAGTCCAGCACCAACAAATGGCCGGTCGACAAGGTCATCTTTTGATCGGCCAAATGGATACGGACCTGTCCCTTCAATTGCTGAATGGAGATCCGTCCCTCCGCTCTGTGCTGTCGCATTCGTGTGCCGCTCTTCATCAGAATTAGAACAATTCGGAAATCTGGATACTTCGCGAGGGTTTTGGAACTCCGCCCAGTCTCCCGCTGCCAGGAGTCTTCTCGCCGCAGTTGCTGCAGCTCTCTTTCAAAGTCGATTTGTAGCAGAGGTTCCGCCAACCCGGGTAGTCGATTCAATGCTTCAATGCCATCGCCGGGATGGCAAGTGCTGAGATTCGTAGCCATGATGAAACTTCCTCCTGTGCATCTCCGACGCGACCACGGCAAGCCACTGAGCTCGAATTACGGGGCGCACCGCATGTCTGAAACCTCGGGAGACCCCAGAAGACGATGATCGACGATATGTTGCAGCAAAACTGGTCAACATTGCACAGCCACTCGATAGATCTCAAGTTCCGGCATTCCACCAAAGCGGCTCGGGACAAGCCAGTTAAAGGTCAAGGCGCCGAACACTTTGCATCGACCGGCGGAGTATTAGCCCCAATGTCACGGCATGCTCGCCGCAGAGTTCTCCAGTTTCGAGCCGCGCTTTTGAATTCTCAAACACATTCTTCACAACGCGATCACATCGAACGGCATGAAAAGTGCATGCTTCTTTCCTGTCCATTCCAGCACGCGCGTAAAGGCTCTGCGTAACAACGCCCGCGCTTCCACATTCGGATCGCGCTTTTGACGCATTCTCGGAAACAGAGACTCTTCCTCATCTGCAGTATGCTTGGGTGCAGCCTCCCGAAAGTAGCGCAACGCGGACTCGAGTGCAGCGCGAGTTTCTTCCGTCAACGGGCTGATCGATGACCGACGCAACTCCTTCAAGAGCTCCGAGGAACGTTTCAATGCGACGGTGACAGTCCGACAAAAGGCCGGTGGGGTCGGAAAAGGGATGGGCCTTAGCTCCAATCTGAACAGGCATCTTCAAAACACCTCTCAACCAGCATCATGAAACTCTTAAGCATCTTGTGGCTCCGGCTGTCCAACTAGCGAAGACTCGTTTGCGCTTGACTCGGCCGCTATATCCCGCAGGATGTACGCATTGACAATTACTCCACACTCTTCGTGGCACCGATGGCAATATTGAGCCTCACAGGGAAGCTTACCCTTTTGTCGATTTTCGCGGAGATCGTCGCTGCTCTGACTCTCTTTCGATTTCACCCCATGTTCGTTGTTTTGCACTTATTTTGTGTCGCGCGATCCGAGTTCGAGTCTCTCTCCGTCGCTTCGTCTCGGCGGTAGATTCCACGACTACAAGCCTGCCAGACCTGTCCCCGTCTGCATGTGACTAATGTCACGGGGAGAATTAGAGCGGAGGGAGATTCCAAGAAACACTAACAAATGGAGTTAACGCCCGTTGCCAGAACCGCGAACCTCCGAATCGACGCGATCGACAAAGGCGTAGAGGCCCAGGCAGATCAGAAACATGACTCCGGAGAATATAGCGGCTGGCAGTGCAGTATGAAGCTTTCCGCTGAGGAAGGACTCCAGAGCGGCGCTCAAGAGCCAGATTTGCACGATCAAAAGAATAACGATCAAAGACATCGCTCCCGCGATGGCCGTAAGGCCGCGAGTTTGAGGAGGCAGGTCGTTCGAAGTCGGCATTAACCTTTTACCTCGACAGCAACTAATTGTTCGCCGCGCGCTTCGAGAACAATACGCGGCAGAGGCCGCGATGGGGGCCCTTGTAGGACAGCGCCATCCTTGATCGAGAAGAAGCCCTTGTGACACGGACATTCAAGTCTGTTTTCCGCCTGAGAGTAATAGACCGCGCAGGAAAGATGAGTGCATTTCTGGCTGTAGCCTACGTATTCGTCTTCAGCGGTCCGAATCAAGATGCAGTGGTCATCTTTTGACGGATAGCTGAATAGTTTGACTCCACCGACAGGAATCTCGCCGAGTTGGGCTACAGGTTGATGCGGATAGATCGGGGCCTTGTAGAAGATCGACCGAATCAGGATCCAGATATTCCCGACGAACATGCCGAGACTGGTCAGGACAAGAAATTTGGTGAGTTGGCGGCGCGTGACGTAGCGTTCGTCCGCTGTGCGAACCGGGAACTCTTCCTTCCAAAGCGGTTCGCTACTCCCTCGTCGCAACCAAGTCATGGTTCTCCTCCCACATGTAGTCCACAACATCGAGGGCAATAGCCTCCCGTTCAGCTGGGGCCATCATGTAAACCTTGGTGGTGATCTTCTGGCTGCCGAAATAGAAAATATTTGTTGGCTTCTCGCGACGATAGGCAATTTCCTCGGGCCTCACATATGACAGCGCCTGACTCGGACAGACGGTTGCGCACATAGGACGCTTGCCGATGGAAGTGCGGTCATAGCACATATCGCACTTCATCATCTGCTGCTCGGGAATCATCATCTTCGGGATGCCGAAGGGGCAGGCCAACACACAGTTGTTGCAGGCGATGCAGCGTGGTTTGAGTGAGGAATGAACGATTCCATCCTCGCCCTTCTTGATAGCATCCGCGGGGCAGACCTGAGCACAAGTAGGCTCATCACAATGCCAGCAGACGTATGCGGCGGAACTGATGCTCTCTTTCCGCTCGATAAAGTCGAAGTTGATCATCGACTTTCCGCGGTGGGTAGCGCATTCCTCGCAGGCCTGCAGGCAGGATCGACAGCCAATACAACGCGAGGGGTCGACATAGAATTCGTATCCGAACACTAGTATCCTCCCCTCGATGCGCCGTTTTTGTGTGCGCTCCGATCATCGGGGGACTCGTCAGGGCCCTTCGCTCCTGCAATCCGGCACGCCGAAACCTTGAACTCCGGGATCTTGCTGCGAGGATCAAGTGTCCGATGAGTAAGCCGATTTGCACTACTAATGCCGGCCCAGTGATACGGGATGAAGACGGTGTCGGGGCGAATGGTCTTCACTACCATGACGCGAATCGTCAGATCGTCACGCCGTGTTGTCACCGTGATCCAGTCTCCGTCTTTGATCTGATATTGTTCGGCCAGTCGTGGATGAATCTCCGCCCGAGGTTCCGGGTTCTGGTCCACTAACGCACCGATACGCCGGGTTTGCGTTCCTGACAAGTACTGGCTGACCACGCGGCCTGTCGTTAGGAGCAAGGGATATTCTTAATTGATCGGATCGCCGCTGGGGCGCCATTCGGTCACGTTGAAATGCGCCCTGCCGTCATGCGTATAAAACTTGTTGTCGACGAATAAACGCGGGGTGCCGGGGTGGTCGAGCGAAGGACAGGGCCAGAAGATACCCATCTGCTTATCCACTCTCTCGTAGGTGATGCCGTAATAGTCCGCGACGCCGCCTCGTGAGGCGACTCGCAGCTCCTCGAAAATATCGGCAGGATTCTTGAATGGAAAGAACTGCCCGCGACCCAGTCGGTGTGCCAAATCGATGATGATGTCGGAGTCTCGCCTGGCATCGCCTGGCGGATCGATGCTCTTCTGCCAGTGAATGACGCGCCCTTCGGCACTGCAAGCGAGCCCATCTTCTTCCTCTTGCAAGCTGCCGGCGAGAACGACATCCGCATGATGCGCGGTCTCTGAGAGAAAGAAATCAATCACACCGAAGAATTCCAACTTCGACAACGCCTCGCGAGTGAAGTTCGCATCTGGAAGCGACACAAGCGGGTTGAAGCAAATCGAGAGCAATCCCTTGATTTCGCCGCTGTGGATAGCGTTCATGATTTCTTGCGCGCTATAGCCTGGCTGGGGAAGCTCTTCGGGCTTGATCCCCCAGACGCCGGCTACGTATTCGCGAGCGGCTGGGTCCGCGAGCGATCGTTGCCCTGGAAGTTGGTCGCACTTCTGCCCATGCTCACGTCCGCCCTGGCCGTTTCCCTGTCCGGTAATCATCGTGGGACCCGCACCCTCGCGCCCAACATTTCCCGTTGCAAGAGCAATGTTGAGCACTGCCAGGCAATTCTCCACACCTTTGGACTGATGCTCCAGCCCGCGAGCGTGCATCATGATGGCCCTCTTCGATCTACCAATCCAACGCGCGGCCTTCTCGATGGATTCGGGCGGTACACCTGTCATTTCAGCTACCTTGCGGAGATCCCACTCCTTGACGGACTCAGCCACGGCCTCAAAGCCGGTGGTGTATTGGCTGACGAATTCGCGATCCACCAACCCGTCCCGCAAGATGACGTGTAGCATTCCCATCAACAGTACGAGATCAGTTCCCGGACGCAACGGAAGATAGAGATCAGCGTTTCGCGTAATGGGGGTCATCCTGGGATCGGCGACGATCAACTTCCCGCCGTTGTCGCGACAGCGCCAGATGTAGTCGGTTGTGATGGGGGCGCAGTCGCCAATGTTCGCGCCGATCACAAACAGGACTTCCGCTTTGGGGATCTGGCTCCATGGAATTGGGCTTCGGTCGACGCCGAACGCCAGTTTGTAGGCCGTTCCGGCAGATACCATGCACAGGCGCCCGTTGTAGTCGATGTGACGAGTGCCCAGCGCGACGCGGGCGAACTTACCCAACAGATAGGATTTCTCGGTCGAGAGCGATGCTCCGCCGTAGACGGCAATGCCGTCTTTGCCATACTTGTCCTGGACCTCGCGCATCCGGCTAACCGCGAAACTCAAAGCCTCATCCCAGGACGCGGGACTGAATCCCTGGTCGCTGCGCATCAACGGGGCAAGCAGGCGGTCAGGATGATTGCCCTGCAGATAACGCTTCACCCCTTTTGGACAGAGCATTCCGCGGTTGAACGGAAACTCCTCCCATGGCTCAAACCCGATCACGCGGTTTTCGCGAACTTTTAATTGGATTCCACATTGCTGTCCGCAAAAGCAGCAGTGTGTCTTAACCAGCTTCTCAGCCGGATGGACCGACTCATCGTTCCAACCGCCGGGTGGCTTGTAATTGAGATGCGGCCCGAATTTCTCTTTGAGGATCTCTTCTGAGACAGGAGCTCTAGCCATTCGCTTCCTCTTTCAGTCTCAACTGCGCGAGGGAGAGTGACTTGCGCTTGCAGGCTGGACACAATTCCTGCCAATTGCCCACCGGCCCCGACATCGAGTAGTTGAATCCCACTTGCGGCAGCACACGTTTCAGATCTTCGACATGCATGAGAGATGCGTACCGCTCGCCGCAACGAGCGCAGATCGCACCGTCGCCTTCTTCGCCGGCGCGCTGATACAGCTTCACGCCCAGCTGCGCGGGCCGCTGAAAAATGTGGAAGAACTTCCCGAATGGAAGGTAGAGCAATGCCGCAATCACGGTGATCGCGTGCAAAATGGCAATGAAATCGTAGAAGCTCCCCCCGAGCCACTCTTGCGAAACCGTGAGGGCCAAGCCCGTAATCGATATGGCAAAGAGCAAAATCAGTGGCCAGAAATCCATGACCAGGGTCTGCACCGCGCGTGCGCCTTCGTCCCGCATACGGCGCCACAGCGAAAGCGTAATTCCCCCGAGAACCAAGAACGCTGAAATATCAAGGCCATGAAAGAGAAGTAGCGCCGTGAACGTATGCAGCTGGAACCTGCCTGCGGGAAACCCGAACAAGTGCGTGACATATGTCATCTGATCGTCCGGCGAGCTGGTGAAGTTAATCCATCCGAATACCAACGGGAACGTGATCATTACCGCCAGCACGCATCCCCAAAAGATCATCTGATGCATCGCCCAGCGGAGTCTGGAGCGTTTCGCGATAAATGTCTGGGCAACTAGATGAGTTCCTGCCAGTATTACGACCTGGCCGAAGGTTCGAACCACCCCTCTTTCCTTGAACAGTTGCCATCCGCGCTGCCAGTACACATAGGTTGGAGGTTTTCGTATCCAGACGGAGTAGTGGTAAACAACGCCCCAAGTCGCAAAAATGATCGCGAAGGTATAGATCACGAGTGCAGGGTCGGGTACGGGTCAGAGCCGGGGGAACCTTCGACGCAAGGGCTTCTTCCCGGGTCAAGAAGACGCGACCATTCATCCACCAAAGAACACAGGCCACCGCCGACAAAAAAAGAAAACCCGGCCAAACCACTCCCAGCCGGTCACGAAAAAACCCTAGGAGTAACGGCGGAAAAAATCCACCCATTCCACCCATTGCACCTACCAGGCCGGTCACAGTGGCTCTCTGGGTCGGAAAATATCGCGGTACAAGTTGAAACACTGCTCCGTTGCCGATGCCAAGCAAGGCAGCGCATCCCAGTGCTCCAACCGTGAAAGGCAGCATCGATTGCACGCCGAGCAACAGCCCGAAAGCGGAAATGGCCGGCAGAATCCAGGACAGAACTCGTGATCCTCCAATTCGGTCAGACAGCCATCCACCGAGCGGCCGACATAGTGTGGCGAGCACGACGAATCCTGCCGTTCGGAAACCGGCATCCGCTGGCTTCAGACCAAATTGATCGCGCAGCAGGGTTGGCAAATAAATTGAGAAGGCGACGAATCCACCAAAGGTCAGAAAATAGAGTGCGGCTAGTGCCCAGGCCAGAGGTTCGCTTGCGAGCACGCCAAGCATTTCCGAGAGGCCCTTGGGCCGAGCAGCGTGAGGAGCGTTACGAGCGAAGATAACGAACACCGCTGCCCAAACCAATAGAATGATCGACGTTCCCCAGTACACGGTACGAAATCCGTACGCCGCCGCCACTACCGGGCCCAGGAAGACCGCGGCGGACTGGCCAATATTCCCCAAGCCGTAGACTCCGAGCGCGCTGCCCTGGCTCTCCATCGAAAACCAGCGGGATACATAACCGACACCAACGGCAAATGAAGACCCCGCCATTCCCAGAAGGAATGCCACGACAAGCAAATTTTGGTAGCTGGTAGCGGCCGGTACTAAAGCTACCGGCACGGCGACAAAGAACATCAGGACGGTGAAAACAACACGGCCTCCAAAGCGGTCGGCCAGCATTCCTATTGGAATGCGAGCCAAAGCACCCAGCAGAACTGGCACTGCTACTAGAAAGGCCGTTTGTGTCGCTGAGAGATGAAACTGCTGGCGAAAATGCGGAGCGAAGGCACTGATGAGGCCCCACGCAGCGAAGCAAACCGTAAAGGATACGGTCCCCAGTAGTAAATGCTTACTCTGCGACGTCTCCCGTTCTTCCACCTCGATAGTCCTCACCCGGCCCTCTTGAAATCGTCTCACGATATGCTACACATACCTACAGGTTGCGCTTCATGTTCTAAGCTAACGGAGGGGCGAAGCCATGCCGATGACTTTTGTCACGGAGGGCATCGATGGGCAAAACATTATCCAGATCAGGGGAAATGACGGGGGAGGCCGGGCTCCAGAGGTTGCGATTAGTCGGGGGAATCTGTTTCGGCTTCCAAGGCTTTCAAATTGAAGATCGTTACCGTACGGCCGTCGATCTTGAGCATCCCCTCTGCTTGTAGACGAGAGAGATTGCGGGAAACGAGCTCCCGGACAGTGCCAATATGCGACGCCAATTCCTGATTGCTCGTGGGCTCCACGCCTGAGGCGGAGCGTTTTCCTTCCTTCTGGGCGAGACGCAACAGAAACGAAGCCAGCCGGTGACGCACAGTGGTGAACGAGAGTTCTTCGATTATTGCAACCAGTCGGCGCAGGCGCGCACCGACCACCCGCAAGACTTTCAGTGCCACCTGAGGATGTGCCAGGCACAATGCCTGAAAATCCTGCTTGCTCACAAAGAGCAGCGTGGCATCATCAATAGCCGTTACAGACGCGGGATAGCTCCCGCCATCGAAGACGGGAAGTTCGGCGATCGAACTGCCCGGACCATCAATACTGAGTACCTGTTCACGTCCATTGGCCGAACTCTTAAAAATGCGTACATGGCCGGACTCGACAACATAGAGTCCGGAGCAAGGCTCGCCTTCGCCGAACACGCTTTGCCCCGCTGAATAGTTGCGCGTCACGGCACGTTGCGCGAGAAAACTCAATTCGCTTTCCGTGAGCCCAGAAAAGATGGGGACTTTGGCGAGCGTTTGATCAAGTGTAAGCGTAGGTTCCGGCACGATGGCTATTGTATCGGAGCACGTCCTCCGTCTTTCTGAACGGTGATTGGAGAATTGTCATTCCATCCAGGGGAGGGGGCCGCGGACGTCTCAAACTGTTGTGCGCGCGCGCCGAAAGTCAAGGCCAATAAGACAAACAAGACGAATCAAGGCGAACGTTTTGAGACGCATACCATCCTCTCGTGCTTCATGGATGACTCTACCACCAGCCTCGATGCGTCGCCCTCAACTACGATCGCGCCGGACATGCCGTCAAGGTCCTGGCGAGCACTCTCTCCGTGTGGGTGGGTGTGATACCAATACAGCCCGGGTGGCGAATATGACGGAACAACGACCTTATACTCCAAGATTTCTCCTGGCATTGACATCATCGTGAGCACGTCATCCTGAGGACGCTCGGGCGAAACGTGGAGACCGTGAAAATGCAAATTACTCACATTGCCGCAGCGGCCTGTGGCACACTCCTCATCAGACTTCCGAGGCAGATTGTTTGCATAGCGTAGCTTGATGACTCTGCCAGGCAACACACGAATGACGGGCGGAACAGTTTTGCCGGCATACGCAAATGCATTGTGTCCAGCAGCAGAGTCATACACGGCGGTGAGGGTGAACGGGCCTCTCACTTCCGGGAGATCCGTAATAACCTGCTGTTGCGCAGAGAGCGGACTCACCACCACAATTGCGCACAGGAAAAAAGCAATAGCTCTCATGCTGCAAACCTCAGTGACCTGGCAAACAAAGAGTCGTTCGTGCCGCTGGTGGCCTTGCTAACGTGATCCGATGAGCTCCGGAACACCAGCCAGCTTTACGTAGTCTTCTTCGCTTAAACGTAGTGCCGCCGCGGCGACGTTCTGCCCCAGGTGTTCGATCGAGGACGTTCCCGGTATTGGCAAAATCATCGGGGAACGCCGCAGCAACCAGGCAAGGGCAACTTGCGTCGGAGCAGCGTGATGCGCCTGGGCGATTTGATGGAGAACTTCACCGGCAACCCTGCCCGCCCCAAGCGGGAACCAAGGGATGAACGCGATTCCGTTACGCTCACAATAGTCCACGACGTAGTCCCATTCGCGGTCGGCGAAACTGTAGCGGTTCTGGACAGAGACGATAGGAACGATCCGGCGAGCCCGCTCGATGTGTTCTTGTGTGACATTGGACAATGCGACCATGCGGATTTTGCCCTCACGCCTGAGTTCGGCCAAGGTTTCAACCGAAGAGTCAAAAGACACCACAGGATCTGGAATGTGCAATTGATAGACGTCAATGCGATCGAGGCGCAGCCTCTTCAGGCTACCCTCAACCGCCTCGCGAAGGTGAGAAGGAGTTGCGTCGTGTGTCCACTGATTGGGGCCGGGACGTTTCCATCCGCCCTTAGTGGCAATTACCAGACCGGCTGGATACGGGAACAGCGCTGCCGCGATCAACTCCTCATTTATATACGGCCCGTAGGAATCCGCGGTGTCGATGAAATTGACGCCTAACTCCACAGCACGGCGTAGAACTGCCGACGCGGTTTTGCGGTCTTTGGGTGGACCCCAAATGCCCTCGCCAGTAAGGCGCATGGCGCCATAGCCAAGACGATGCACGGAGATTTCATTTCCCAGGGAAATTTCCCCAGCTTGACTTGCAGAGAGTTCTTTCTTATTCATGATTCATCCTCCAAATCTTCTCTTTTCGTCCGCTCCAGATTGCTTGGCCTGATGAAGATCAATTGGCATTCATCGCCAGCTTTCCGCAGCACTCGGGCCGCTCTGGCAGACTGGTGCTGTCCCATCCTCCGCCTAATGCCTGGATCAACTGGACTGCAGCGACCATTCGCCGCCCGAGAATGTTCACGGCCAGCCTCGTCAGAGAGAGTCGCACTCTGCGCAACGGTCACTTCCAGGAAGCTGGTAACGCCACCTTTGTATCGCTGAATCGAGAGGTCCAATGATTTCTGGGCTGCAACGACTGCTTCATTCTGCGTTTTGGCTTCGTTCTCAAGGATGCGTAACGCCGCGAGATTGTCTTCCACCTGCTGGAAGCTGGTAAGCACAGGTTCACGATATGTTGCGACGGTTTGATCGTACGCCGCAACGGCTTGATCAGAGGCCGCTCTGCGCCGCCCGCGATCGAACAGTGTTTGTATCGCCTGACCTCCTACCGACCACAATCCGGCTGGGCCTTGCAGTAATGTTGTGATGGCCCCGCTTTCAAAACCTCCCGCAGCCGTCAGGCTCAACAGTGGATAGTAGGCAGCTTTGGCCACTCCGATTCGGGCGTTCGCAGCCGCCATCGATCGCTCGGCAGATGCAATGTCAGGCCGCCGCTCAAGCAGCTCTGATGGCACACCTGTTGGAATCGGAGGCGGTGGTGTGCGAAGAGGAAGAGGAGCAAGACTGAAGGAGGTGGCAGGTTTGCCGATTAGAGTTGCGACGGCATGCTCACATTGAGCGCGAAGCACTCCGACGTCTGGCGCTTGAGCACGCGTCGTCTCCAGTTGGGTCCTGGCCTGCTCGACCTCAACCTCGGAGCCGACGCCTCCCTGAAAGCGGACCTGGTTCAACTGCAGGGCCTGCTCATACTGTGCGACGGTCGATTGCAGAAGCTGTTCCTGGGCATCGAGACTACGCGCCTGGAAATAGAACAAAGCCAATTGCGCATGCATAGGCAGGTTAACCGTCGCCAGGTCAGCAGCACTGGCTTGCGCCGCTTCACGGTGTGACTCCACATTTTTGCGTACTCGCCCCCACGCGTCGATCTCGTAAGACAATTCAATCGGCAGTTGGAAGTCGTTTTCCGTACGACCATTGGAAATCGCTCCTTGAGGGGGAGCATTCTTGGAGAATTCCTCAAACGCATTCTTCATCGCGGTGATGTCCATCACCAGGCCGTTAACAAGCCCGTGAAGGATGTACGTCAGGATCCTCGCTATTTTCCGTCGCACAAGAGGGCACTCATTTCTCGGGTGTGGTATTCCACAACGAGAGTGGTGGTCACCAGAAATGATAGCGGCGATAGCACGTTCAATACATCCGAGTTTCTGGGCGCTCTGTTCGCTAGTTCACTACAAAACGCCTACTACCCAAGACCTGACCGAAATTTCGGGGACACCATGAATCCCTTCGGTGGTGCCCTCAGCTCGGATGCGATGGGCTATCTTCTGCTCGAATTTACGCCGGATGTGAAGCATTTCTTCCGGAAACATTCCCTGAAAAAAAATCTTGAAGATGGAGGAGAAGCTTCCCATCCCTGCCGAGGATAAGCCTTAGCCGGGCCGGTTTCCATCTCGCAGTGTCTGACCGAACTAAATGCTGTGGAAAGCGGGAGATGATATGAAGATTCTTGCTGCACAACACGTAAAACTCGGATTTATTGGTCTGGGCAACATGGGAAACCGGATCGTCCAACGTCTGCTTGCCCATGGATACAAACTCTTCGTATTCGACCGGAATCGTACTAAGGCAGAAGCTCTGGTACCAAACGGGGCTGTACCCGTGAACGATATCGTCGAACACGCAGCGCAGATGTGATTCTTTCCTGTGTTACCAACGAATCGGATGATGGCGTCCCACTAACCGGGCGCATCCACACGCAAAGCCGTAATCGGTCAAGCATTCTATTGGAGCAAGGCGAGTGTTCTACAGGTCTTGTCGATGACCTCGCGTTGGGCAGGATTCAGTTCCACAAATTCAAACCCATAGCGATAGTCGGAGCGACTGCGTACAACTGCATCAACACTAAGAGGACTGTTTACCAGCGGCACAAAGAATTTGAGATTTACCGCTGTACCCATGTCCCATCCGCCCACGAATAAACCGGCCACGCCGGTTTCGCTGATATTGAGAGCCCGACCGCGCATGACCTCCTGTTTTTTCCCTCCGAACGTGGCAACGTGGATCTCCGAGTCGAACTCATACCGTGGGAATCGGCGCGCTTCAATGGAGCCTTGGTGCCCCTCGGGGTGGTTCATCGGGAGCTATGATTCCTCACTCCCGTTGGCTTGCCCACCTTTCCCTGCACCGTTACAAAAAACGAACAACTGTCATCACAATCTGGAGTAGCGGCCCGTGCGGTGCTCCGTAAGGCGGGCGTGCCCGGCCCGTCTCGCACCCGTCCGTTAGGATGGTTCGGGCCGTCTGTCAAACGGTTGTTGCCTCTACAAATCTGGCGTGTTCGGATTCCGTAACAAATTTAGATTAGTCACTAGGAACTGCACAGATTTACGCGAGAGTGCCGAAAGGAGAGGCACTCGTGCGCCGATGACACAAACTGGATCAAGACCGCGTTTGCTTTCGGTCGGAAACGTTCTCCTTGTCTGCAAGGACGCAGAAGCAATCCGCTTGCTTACTGAGGCAGCACAGCAATTCGCACTGTCTTTGGACGTACACCACCAGGCGGAAACAGCAGCTAGTATTCTAGGACGCCAAAAATTCGAGGCAGTCGTGGTAGACCTGGAACTCGGGGATAGTGCTAAGACAGTTCTGAGAGAAGTTTGCCTATCTTCCTCAAATCAGACCGCAGTCACGTTCACGATCACGAGTAGAAACGCGGAGAAAGATTCGGGAATGAGCATTGGCTCGACCTTTACCTTCGTTAGACCGCTTTCGGTGGAATCTATAAGTCTTACCTTGAAGGCTGCTTACGGACTCATCGTGCGGGAGCGGCGGCGCTATTTCCGGTTTCCACTGGCGGTTCCGGCGTTCCTCAGAACGGCGGAGGGTAAGGAAATTGAATCCCAGACCGTGAACATCGGCGAGGGTGGGATGGGGTTGCATACCTCTCATCCATTTAAGGCAAAAGAGCAAGCCCTGGTTCAGTTTACCTTGCCGGGTCAGCCAAGCCAGTTCTCGGCGAAGCTGGATGTTTGCTGGTGTGACCAGAGCGGCCGCCTCGGAGTGCGATTCCTGGCTCTTTCTGCTCAACAAAAATCTGGATTGCGGGAGTGGGTCTCCGCTAGGTTTGAAGAGAGCATTCCGGAACGCGTGGCAGTCCACTTTCGGAAAAGCGCTGCCAAGCGCTGAATGCTCTCCGCGCTGGTCTCGACAGGACAGAACACAGCACGCCAGCGCAATTCTGTCATTCAAGGCTGGTTACCAAGGCTGGTTACTTTTGTGCCTGATGCGTCGAAGCCATTCCCGAGGCATGAACATCCGTCGCACACTGTA
>WNGL01029314.1_pt1 | contig 13479 bp, 14 predicted proteins | sample 5400591 | NCBI WGS metagenome assembly WNGL01 (sample SAMN13153377, study PRJNA577476) | soil metagenome | isolation source: 80 cm soil or saprolite under Garry oak tree replicate 1 | place: USA:California | collected 2016-06-15
CATTATACCGGTAACAGCAATTTTTCAGGGAGTACTTTCTCTCCAGGAGCTTTTGGGTTTAATTTGATCGATGCAGAAAGTATGAGTGATGTTGCCAATACACCAGCTGGTGATAAAGCACTTGTGTGGATAGGACTTTGTAATGGAGCGGATGCAACCTTTACAGCAGCGGTACAACCCTATATAGGTAATCCAAAAGTCTTTGGCTTCTATCTCATGGATGAGCCAGATCCGCCAAATTGTCCACAAGCGAACTTAAAAGCGGAATCAGACTGGATTCATACCCACGACTCGGGAGCAAAAACATTTATCATCCTTGATGTCCAGACAGCGTCCTCAAATCCTTCTTATGCCAATACATACAATCCAAGCAATTCTGATCTTGATTTATATGGTCTTGACCCCTACCCCTGCCGGACAGAACTCAATGGCTGTGATTATACCTATATAACAAAAGCTGTCGCAGCTGCCAAAGCTTCAGGAGTCCCACAGGCTGCTATTGTTCCAGTCTACCAAACTTTTGGTTTGGGTGGATGGACAGATGACGGAGGCGGTCAATATGCAGTACCAACAGCAGCACAGGAGCAGCAAATATTGGCTAACTGGGCAACGACAGTACCAAGCCCTGTCTTTGATTATGCCTATAGTTGGGGTTCACAAAATTCAGATACAGCATTATCATCCCTTACCTCTCTTCAGCAAGTTTTTGCCAATGCTTTCAGCGGAAATATAACAAAAACACCCACCGCAACACCAACACAAGCTCCGACTGGAGTGCCGCAGCCGACGAATACACCTGTGCCGGGAAGTACTGTACTAGCAGTCGTATTGGGATTGCATGGGATTGGGACAGGAGGAGATAGTGCCAATCCGGGTTCACAAGGCAATACCAGCCTGCTTCGGCCAACACGAACAATAACAGCAGATATTTATAATACCCAGAATCAATTAGTAGTAAGTCAGCAGGGAACAGCGACCTATGATACTGCAACAGAGAAATTTAACGGATCGGTGAATTTGGGGACAGGCTTTAACAGTGGATTATATACAGTAAAGATCAAGACAGACCAATATTTGCGGGGATTAGTTCCGGGAATTCAGAGCATATCCGCAGGACAAACAAACACACTTCCCGCTGTGACTTTGGTTGCAGGGGATATCAATGGTGACAACGCAATCAATATCGTTGATTACAATATTCTGATTGGCTGCTACAGTGATTTGTTGCCGGCAATCAATTGTACCGCAACGGATACTGTGTTAGCAGATTTGACAGATGATGGACATGTCAATCAATTTGACTACAACTTATTCCTCAGAGAGCTGACAAACATCGGTGGACAGTAAGATTTTTTTATTCGTCTCCTTGACAAAGTCTTCCTTTATCTGGTCTACTAATAATAGCTATTCTTTTCACAGAGTAGTTAGTAGCATGAAAATTCCGCAAGTACATAAGTTATCAAGAGCTTCGCAATTTTCCTTACTTGCGATAGTTATCTTGCTGGGTGCAGTTTTTTTTACGGTCAATAGTGCATTGCAAGAGCAGAATTCAGCAGGTCATGCATCGGGAGGGACAAACATCTTACTAAATCCTTCCTTTGAAAGTGGCACAGCAAGCTGGAATTTATACACACAGGCACCGGCATTAGGAGCATTTACTATCACGAGTAGTACTCACGAAGATGGAGCTTATGCAGCGCAGGTAACAGTTTTAAGCCCCTCCACTACAGCATGGCAGGTACAGCTTAGAGAGCCTAATTTACCCATGCAGGCGGGACAAACCTATACGGTAACGTTTTGGGCAAAGGCATCGTCAAGTAGACAAATAGATAGCTTAGTACAAAATTATCTAAGCCCCTATCAGGTGTATAAAGAAATTAGCCCCACTATCACAACTTCCTGGCAGCAATATTCCTATACTTTTACCGCTCCAGAGACGCAATCAAACGTCTTTGTGGGATTTAATTTTGCCCAAGCTATTGGAGTTGTGTGGATAGATAATGTAAGCTACACAAGTGGAGGATCTGCTCCCACGTCTACATCAGTCTTCCAACAATCTTCTGCACAAAGCATAGCAAATTTTGTATTATGGAATGCCTCATCTCAGCAACAGCTGCTTACGATGACCAATGGAATGACTCTTAATCTTGCAACGCTTCCAACATGTCTTGATATCAGTGCAACTACTTCTCCGGGGACGGTGGGTAGTGTTAATTTTGACTATGATAGTACTGCGAATTTTGAGGAGGCTAATGGTCCTATCTACTGGTTTGAAGATACTGATCTGGCGAATACACCCATTTGTTATAATTATACCATCGGTACTCATACAATTACTGCTACTCCTTATACACAAGCTAATGAAAGCGGAACAGCAGGACAGCCTCAATCAATTACCTTTAACGTAATTAATTCGCTTCCGACACCCACGCTCAGACCAACACCCGTTCCAACTGCTATCCCGACGCGAACTCCTACGGTTATACCAACGAGTGTTCCGACTGCAATACCGATTCCTACAGATACACCAATCCCCGGAAGTACGGTTATTGCTATCAATGTTGGACTTCATGGTATTGGGCTTGGCGGAGATAGTGCCAATCCGGGTTCACAAGGGAATATGAGTCCGCTTCACCCAACGCGTACAATAAGGGCAGATATTTATGATACACAGAATCAATTAGTGATGAGCCAACAAGGAACTGTCAATTTTGATGGCAGCAGTGGGAGATTTAAGGGAACGGTTGATCTTGGAAACGGATTCACCACAGGGCTCTATACAGTGAAAGTCAAGACAGATCAATACTTGCGGGGATTAGTTCCGGGAATTCAGAGCATATCCGCAGGACAAACAAACACACTTCCCGCTGTGATATTGGTTGCAGGGGACATCAATGGCGACAACGCAATCAATATCGTTGATTACAATATTCTGATTGGCTGCTACAGTGATTTATTGCCGGCGACGGATTGTACTGCGACCAATAACGGCTTAGCAGATATTACAGATGACGGGCATGTCAATCAATTCGATTACAACTTATTCCTCAGAGAGCTGACAAACATCGGGGGACAGTAACGGAAGTGAGAGATGAGAAATGTTTCCTCTTGGAATAGCTCCAGAAACATGGTAGAATAAGATTCTTCTATGACATTCAACAGAAAAGTATTAGCAAATGGTCTTCGGGTTCTTTCTATTCCTATGTCTTCCCTTGAAAGCGGGACGGTGCTTGTCATGGCAGGAGCGGGAAGCCGATATGAAAACCGCAAGAATAGCGGTATCTCACATTTCCTTGAACACATGGCATTTAAGGGAACAGAGAAACGTCCCACAGCCATGGATATCTCAAGTCTGATTGACGGCATGGGAGGCGAATTCAACGCGTTCACCGGCAAAGAAACAACCGGTTACTACATCAAATCCGCAAAAGATAAAGTAGAAGCTTCCATGGATTTGCTCTCGGATATGTTGCTGAATTCCAAATTCGATCCTGAAGAAATTGAGAAAGAAAAAGGCGTTATCATTGAGGAAATCAATCTTTATGAGGATATGCCGGCACGAAAAATCGGTGATATCTATGAACAATTATTGTATGGCGATACATCGATGGGATGGGATATTGCCGGCAGTAAAGACGTTATCAGAAGTATCACAAGAGCTGATTTTATGAGCTATCTGGCGGATTTGTATAGCGCATCCAACTTGACCGTGGTTGTTGCAGGCGGAGTTGATTCTGAAAAGGCATTTGGTCTTGCTGAAAAATATTTCAACCCGATGAAACAATTTAAAACTAAATCATTTGAACCGCTTCACGAGCAGCAAAGTAAGCCAGCAGTCCTCATCAAACAAAAGCAGACAGAACAAATTCATATAGCTCTTGGTATCAGAACCGTTTCAATCACCTCCCCCAAGCGCTATCCGCTCTCAGTTCTTTCAGCAATTCTTGGCGGCGGGATGTCTTCCCGGCTCTTTCATGAAGTGCGTGAGAAGCGGGGGCTTGCGTATTATGTCCGTTCCAGCTCTGATGAATATGCAGATGTTGGAACGCTGGTCTCAACTGCCGGTATTGATCCAAAACGCGTGATTGAAGCTGTCCAGGTCATGGTGGCAGAGTACAGCAAGGTTTCTCAAGGCAAGATGGGACTTACTGATGAGGAGCTCAAGAAGGCGAAGGAATTCCTTAAAGGACATTTGGTATTGGATTTGGAAGACAGCCGCTCTGTTTCGGGATTCTATGCCCATCAGGAGCTGCTTGAAGAGAAGATTGAAAACCCAGCGGATGTGATTGCCCAGATTGATAAAGTTACTCTTGATGACGTCGAGTCGGTTGGCAAAGAATTCTTCAAAGAAGAGACACTCAACTTCGCGTTGATTGGTAATTTTCAAGATGGACAAAAATTGGAAAGTTTATTAAAATTGTAGTATGGAACAGACAATAGTACTGGTAAAACCAGATGGTGTGCAAAGAGGACTTATCGGCGAGATCATTTCTCGTTTTGAACATAAGGGACTCAAGCTTGCTTCCATTAAAATGATCTCCCTGACTGATGCAGTTCTTGATGAATGGTATTCTCATCATAAGGATAAGCCGTTCTTCCCCGGACTCAAATCATACATGAAATCGTATCCTGTTGTTGCAATGTTATGGGAGGGAATTGATGTGGTGGCTACTGTCCGTACGATGATCGGCATTACCAAAGCTCGGGAAGCTCAACCAGGAACTATTCGTGGAGATTTTGCTATGAGCCAACAATATAACTTGATTCACGCCTCTGAGAATCAGGAAGCAGCAGAGCGGGAACAGCGGATTATTTTTAGAGATAATGAGATTTTTGATTGGCAGAAAGTTGACGAAGTCCATATCTACCTCGACGAAGAACGGAAAAAATAAGCCATTTGACTTGATCTCTTTTGACCCATTACTTTATCTATTGCCCTCTTTAGACAATAAATCGATGTAGCAATGAACTGTGCTGTCTTTAACTTTAATAATGCCATTCTTGAAAGTGATTTCTTGTTTTTTCCCCTCGAGTGTTCTGACAGTTAGCGGGCTGGTGATTAAAGAAATAAAATTGGAGTGTTCCGGCAAGACATCAAAAATACCCGTATCATTTTTTGACGTTACCGATTTTGCATAATCATCAAAAAGCACACGAATCCGGTTGCGAACTGTCACATGAATCTTCTCTGCAGAAGGCGCAGGAGGTGGATTTATTTGTTGTGTTGGTTGTGTATCTGCCATAGGTAACTCACTTTGTTGCTTCTTTTGCATCTCCGATAAACATAAATTTATCTTCAGTTAATTTATCATACACGCCATTTAAGATATCTCCTGTGTCTTTGATTGTTGTTTGCAGAGGAACAAATTTTCCCGGCCGGCCTGTTTGTTTTTCAACGGTAAAGAAACTTTGCGTGAAATATGCCCGAAGGAGCTTGGCTCGTCTGTAGAGTAATTGGTCATCTGAATTCAATTCCGTTTCACCGATCAAGGAGACAATGCGCTCAAGCGCCAAAGCTTTTTTCATGACACTTTGCGCATGTAGTGCGGTTTTATAATGTTCAACCGAGACAAATTCCGGAGCAAGAGCAGAAGAGCTGGAAGCAATAAAATCAATTGCCGGCAGTCTCCCTTCCTGATAAATGGTACGGGAAAGAATGATAGTTGAATCAAGATAGGGCAAAATTGACTGCACTCCTTGATCCAAAATGTCGTCGTTGGGAATATAAATTGCTTCAATACTGGTTATCGTATTGGTGTTGGTTGAAGCAAGTCGTTCATGGAATGATGCCATTTCAGAACTCAACGTGGCTTGGTAACTGTCTTCTGAAGGAATGGTATTCATAAGAAGCGAAAGCTCGTTGCCAGCTTGGGCAAGACGGAAGACATTATCCGCAAAGAAGAGGACCCCCTGCGGCAAGTGATTCAACTAATTCTTGCCCTTCACGAGTACGCTCACCAATGCCGGCAAAAACAGAGAGGGTTTTTTGTCCGCTGCCGGTTGGAGACAACTGGATAATGTTATGGATGATTTCAGTCAGCAAAATTGTTTTCCCGACACCTGCGCCTCCAAAAAGTCCGATTTTGCCACCTTTAAGGATAGGGCAGAAAAGGTCAAGACCTTTGATGCCGGTAAAGAGAATTTCCTTTGGAATCGTAATATCATTATAAAGTGGCGCTTCACGGTAAATCGGCCATGAATCTTTGGTTTGAATTTGTCCTCCTTTGTCGCGTGGATTTCCAAACAAATCCAAAACACGTCCCAGTATTTCCGGACCTACAGGAATCGTGACAGGCTTTAGGGTATTAATGACACCGTTGCCTCGTGCAATGGTAGATCCCTCAGTAAGGAGCAAACAATAATAGCTGTTTGGTCCGGATGATGTATAAACCTCCATTTTGACCATGGGATTATTTTCAAGAATAAGCACGTCATGAACCGTCGGCATTTCTCCCGTGAAGGAGACGTCAACGACTTGTCCTTTGATTCCAATTATTTTTCCAGTTACAAGACTCATAGGTTAGGTTAGTTTCCAAAGCGATATTCCTGTTATTGCTTCTGTTTGTTTTTTATTCATGAGCCGATGTATGGCAAAGCGTTTTTCCAAATTAACTCTTTTTAGCTGTTGGTCGATATTTTCCCGTGCCATATCAAGAGTTGTAATACGGGAAGCATAGCGGGCGAGCTCTGATTCGGTAACTGTCTGTTGGATGATGCCGGCAAATATTTCGGTTTCGAAAAAGACAATAATTTTCTCAAGTGATGGTTCAAAAAGATAGTGCGTTGCGGGAACAGGTACAGATGGGCCGGCTTGTGTGGTTGAAGCTGAATCCACTGTCGTGTTTTGTCCTGATACATCCAAAACGGTTGTTGTTTGTTGTGCCATACTTTCAAACCTCGCATAAAAGATAACGACACTTGAGTACTCGGCGAGATCTTCAGTAATTTTTTTCATTGTTGATTCATTTGATTGATCTTCGGTAAGCGGATAAAAGAGAAAAGGACTAGTCGGAAAGTCATTGGTAAAAAGGTTTTTACCAAATTCCCCAATAATTATCGGGGTTGCTTCTTTATGTTGGTCAAGGTAAGTAACGAATTCATGATAGGTCCGTTCGAGAATCTTACTAAAGAGTCCTGAATTTGCGGAAAGATACACACAGGCATGTTCTCCATTGCCTGTTTTCAGAGCAATTTGCGACTGCGAGATTTGTTTGAGTGCTTTTCCTCCTTTTTTCTCTTGCATCAACTGGAGAATCTGGTTTTTATAGGATACAGTTACCTCCCGATAAATTTCGGTAAGTTCCTCATTGAGATCACGACTTAAGAGCACTTTATTACGGATAGTGCGCATTTTCATACTTGCGATTTCTTCGGATGCACCAACGATATCTTTGAAACCGGCTAAGTCTTCGAGTTGTGTCAATATACCTTTTAGATAGTTCATATATTTGTCACTGTTACCACTTGCACGCCGAAAACTGACAGAATTCTATCCTGCAGTTTTCTTACTGCAAGGAGCAATTCATTGAACGTGGATGCATTTGTAACTAAGTCTTTCACGAGCGATTGCGCTTCGAGACTATTTTTGTAGGTTTCATTGATTATAGCAATATCTTTTTCTAATTTTGCAATATCCTGCCAATACTCAATCCACAGTAAACAAAAGATGACAACCTGTAAATCGAGGTTCTTCACTTCAGTTGCACTTTGGGTGAAGAAAGCAAAAATTCTCTCCGCAACTGCAAGTGTTTTTTTGACACCGCTGCCGGCTTCGGCACTAAAGTGGCTAAAACTCTCCAGTTTTCGTTGAAGTGTCAAAAAACTGATCAGCTCACGGTTAAGGGTAAGGCGAAGCGGTGTTTGGGTTTGACGACCCACACGACTAACAGAAACAAATGGGTTGACCGCCGGACGGTTACCTTTGGCGAACATATCGACGTCAAAATAAATATGACCATCAGTCATGGACATGAGATTCGTTTGGATAAAACCTGCGATATCGCCTTCAACTGATTCAACAACCGGCAGACAAGTAATTGCATGTTCGCTACCATTTGGGAGGACAAAGTTGCCAGCGCGTTCAAGAAGCCGTGCGTGAGTATAAAAAATATCAGCAGGGTAGGCATTTCTTCCGGGGAAGCGTCTACCGATCAGCATGATTTCCCGGTAAAATTTAGCATGGGTGAAAAGATCATCCATCACGACGAGAACATCATGGCCTTCGTCCCGGAAGTACTCAGCAAGCGTCATTGCCGCATACGGTGTAAGGTAAATTACGCCGGCAGGGTCTTCAGAACTCGTCGCGATAATAACAGTATTATTTTCAATACCGGTTTTATGTAAAAAAGATTCGATTTATTTGATATCGGTTTTTTTCTTACCGATGCTTGCATAGATACAGATTGTCCCTAAAGTTGCTTGTTTAAGCATAGTTTGATACAGAAAGCTCGTCTTTCCGGTTTTGCGATCACCGATGACAAGTTCGCGTTGGCCTTTGCCTAGAGGAATGAGCATGTCAACCATTGTTACTCCCGTCTCAAAAGATTGTTCAATCCGTTTTCTGGTATTGATGCCTGTCGGACTAATATCAATTGGACGCGAGATTTTTGGTTTCTCAATAGTGATGCTCCCGAATACCTGCCTTAATGGCTGTTTTTGAAAGCTGCAGAATTTCTACTTGGTCTCGGGACAGAGAAAGAATAACACCAAGCTCTCCCGTTTCAAAGATTACAATTTCCTGTAGTGTCGCATTTGGAAGGCCGCTTGCATATACTATAGACTGATTACAGGCTTCGACGAACCCAATTTCTTCAGCTGTTGTGAGATATTGTTGAAAGCTCTTCATTCTAATAATCCCAAGATATCTTCGCGCTGGATCTGGAATCTGTTGGAGAGATTTTTCCGAACAGAATAATCTTTATAAGCGCCCTCGGCGATAATGAGTGCGCCACCGACAATTGCTTTATCAAAATGCAAATCAATCAAGAGATCTTTTCTGATATTCTTTTTAACCCAATCGGAAAAAAGAGAAATTGTTTCATCAGTTGCGCGAAAAGCAATTGTCAGCTGCAAATTTTTACACCGATGTAGTTGATCAACAAGCTCATCAATTTGTCTTTTGATACTAATTTGATTTTCAGGAGTGATGGGCTGTGTTGCGAAGGAATTGATCAAGATATCCGCAAGGTCTTTCGGGAGTTTTCTGAAGATGAGTTGTTGGTCCTGTAATTGTTTGCGAGAAAAAAATGTGTCAACGAATTCTCCCAAACAAACAAGCACACCGGAAAGATCCGATGTAGTGCGGAGTTTGGCAGTAACTTGATCAAAAAGGGCAGAATTTTGCATTACTGAAATACTTGTTCTTTCTTTGCTGTTTCCAAAGCGTCGATAACTAATTCTTTATGTTTGTCATAGGAGATTCCTTGATTGAGCACCATTTCAGAAACCCGATACAGGATCTTATAAATGTCCTCGTCAATTTTTTGATATTTTTGTTTTTTATATTCGTCCAAATCTTTTTCCATCGCTAGATATTCTTCGTCGATTTTCCCTTTGGCGATTTTTTCTGAGTTAATAGTTTCTTTTTCCAACACATCACGGAATTCTTTGAAATCGGCGATGACATCTGATTCGATATCTTTTGTTATGGTTTTTAACGTATTGATGTCTTGTTCCTGGATTTGAGTAAGCATATTTTGGTAGGCAACTTTCATATCTTGCGATGCTTTGGCAAAAACGCTCTCTTGCTGTTGTTCAAGTACGACGAGCTTATCCTTTAATGCTTGATTGGAATTATTTTCATAAGCCTTACTGCTTGCAAGAATTTCGCCAGCTTGCTTATTTGCCAAAGTAATGATCTCCTGTGCATTCGCATGTGCTTGCTCAAGAAGTTTAAGTGGCTTTTCGGTAAGTTGGTTTTGCATATTGTTATTGGCTTTTTCGACTTCATGAAGTTGTTCAGCAATCCGCGTATAGCCACGCGCAAGGAAGAAAATTACACCGGCCATTACAGCTACTGCAATTGTGAGAAATACTAATGATACTGGATCAATTAACATGCTAGCGTAGGGTTGCGCTAAACCCTCTACCTTTCTATAGTACAAGAATCAAGTACGATATCGCAACTCCGAAGAACATGATACTAATAGTAATGAGGGTATTCACAAATACACTCAATAAAATAGCTTGTCTTGCCAAAGGATTTCTCCCGATTGCTTCAACTCCTCGATTGGAAGCACGCGCAAAAAAGCGAAACCCAAGATAGAATGATAATATCGTTATCACGCCGGCGACAAAGTATCTGATAGCACCAAGAGGTGAGTTAACTGCTTCACTTAATCCAAAGGTAAAAGAGGTGAGGATATTGTGGGTGATATTGTTGGTGATTTGGGCGAAATGCGGTTGGAGGGTCACAAGAATAATTCCTGTTGTCTGCGGATTGTTACTTGCATAGCTTTGTATCGCTTTCCCCAGGACATAACCATTATCTGTTGCTTTTTCTCCAACACCGGGTGTCGTTGATGAAGTTATGAAATCACCGGCTTGAATAGTGCCATTCCTGCTTGATACCCTTACTGATACCTCGCCGCTACTGATGACTGGAGTTTCATTTTTTGCAGTCGCATCTTTAAAGTAGACTGCCGGCTGGAGACTGACGACCCCAAAGATCTGAGAATCATAAGGAGAGGTGGCAAGCTTATATCCTTTTGGGCTCGACGTAATAATATCCCCATCCTGAATTTTATCCTTAATCTGCAAGCCTATGGCACTACCATTTGATAATCCTTGCGCATGAGCAGGCAGAGCACTGGTAAGAAGACAAAAGAGAATAATAATATAAAATGCAGTCTTTTTCATAGGGACTGGGACGAGTACCTAACTTTATAGTACGTTGGAACGAGAAGAGTGTCAAGGTGCTCGAGAATTTTTAATGGAAATTATAAATTGAAAGTTAATCTATTTATATCCGAGTATATCGTACTGATCTACCTTTTCCTTGTTGGATAAGAAGTCCTAGCATCGTGAGTTTGGCCAAATCACGTGAAGCGGTAATTGCTGAAATATGAAATATTTTTTGGACAGTTCGATTGGTAATAATTGCCTGCGGATCATCAAGCAATGTCATAATAACTTTTTGCCGTTCATTTAGTTTGCCGATTTTTTCGATCTCGACTTTTGTCTGCGATTGAATTAACGATTGATAGACTTCTTCCAATTGGCTACCAACAGTTTTGATAAAGTATTCCAACCAACCGGTGACATTGGGTTTGGCAAGAGCCGTTGTGTAATAGCCATTATAAAGTTTGCGTTCTTGGGACCAGGGTTTTTCAAGTACCAAAAGTCCACGAGAGTCCATACCGGATTGATATAGAAAGAGATAGCTTGCCATAGTTGAGAATAACTCTGTTTGTTGTGAATCAGGAAGCAATCGACGGATTTGTAATTTTGCTAATGCAGCTTGGGTAAAGGGATTATCTGCACTGGCGTGGAGATAAGGAATAATATCCTGTAGTTCTTTTTCTCCGATTTTTATTTTCGGATCTCCAGTCAATGAGTAGAGGTGAAGAAGTGTATTTACTGAAATACTCTGTGTGGATAAATGCCATTCTCTTTTGATATAGTCAAGAGATTGTTTGTACCGTAAAATATCATTTTGAGTAGTATCTTTAAAAGCCATCTTTTTTTGTATTGCAAAAACAATCTGATTTGCAAGAATAGCTTTGATTTTATCCGGATGGACGTGCACGTCTGTGAGGGAAAGGCCATAATGCACACGGTCGACTGTTGCCTGGAATTGCAGGCTAAGTTCTCTTTTGGGTGACAAAGGGAAAAGGAGAATCTGCTGTCGAATAGATTCAAGCCGATTCAAATAGCGAAGGAGGTAGGGTGAAATTGTGTAAGCAATTGGCTGCATAATTAAAACAATTGTCTGAACCACTGTATCAAAGTAACTTTAACGAGTCAAGCTATCCGTGCCACAGCCTCGAGGCCGAGTTCTCTTTTTTTGAAGTGAATACGATATGATTATTTGTTCAAAACTCTGCCTTGACAAAGCTTATTAATATATGTTGTTATTAATACATAGATAAAGTTGGACAAAGTTGCCCAATTTATGCTTAAGAAAAGTTCAAACGCTGCTGCCCATGAAAGATGAACTCCTAAATATACAACAAGCTGCCGACTTACTCGGTGTTTCTACAAAGACCTTGCGCCGCTGGGAGACAAAAGGCTATCTTAATCCACAGCGGACTATCGGTAACCAACGACGCTACAGCAAGACAGAGTTGATGACGTTGTTTCAAAAAGAAAATGGAAAAGCAAAAGCATCGGTAATTGCTCCTAAAGAATCAACGCATTCACCAATAGCTCAAAACAATGAAAGAGAAGGTGAAGTTAAAAGTCCTGTAGTAAATCAACCAGTTTTCCCCTTTATAATTCCTGAGCCAGTACAACCTGAGGAAAAATCTTGGATATATTTTAAAACAACACAATTTTCCGGAGCACTTGTTGGAATTGTTTTATTCCTCGGCGTGACCATGATGGTTTTGGGCAGCCAGCAAATAGGTACTGCAGTTCAGTCTGCTACGGCGCTTCTGACCGGTGCTGCCCATAAGGAGCAAGGACAACAGGTGAGCAAACAAAGCGTTCTTGCAGTCGCGGATCGAACTCCGACTTTCCAACTGCAGGTCAATATCCCAGGCTTATTTGGCAAGAAAGTAACTTTTCTCAATAGCGTTGCTATCAAAAAAGCGTTAAGCGTGGCTGGATTATCTCAGTTGAACGGTGGGATAAAGACAAATAATGCAAATATCAATGCCGGAAAAGGGAAAATAACTGCATCAAACGTTATCTATTCAATACTTCCCGGATCAAATATTACGATAAGCGGTGACAAACAAAACCCAAAGATCTCAGCAAATGTTTCTGCAGGAGTATCGTCCCTGCAGGGCACAACGGGAGCAGTAGTTCTTGCAAACGGAACAGGGATCAGCTTGGATGGACTGACAATCAACAACACAGGAGTGCTCTCCGTGCAAGGATCAACAGGAGAAGTCACCCTGACCGGCGGCTCAGGAATAGGTATTTCTGGGACAACGATCAGCAACACGGATGCCGGATCTGCACAGAATATTTTTAAGAAGATCACAGCAGGCGGAACAGATATCGTAGCTTCCAGCAATACAGATCAAGTCACTTTTGCAGCAGGTTCTGGGATAGATATAACAGGAGATGCAGGGGCAAAAACGATTACTATAACAAATTCAGGAAGCGGTTCAAGTGGTTTGTCAGGACTTACAACAAATGGCATACTCTACGCAACAAGCGGTACAACGGCTGGTTCAACAGTTCCCGGCGCAACCGGAACAGTACTGCATGGGATAAGCGCAGGAGCACCGGTATTTTCAGCGGTTGATCTAACAGCAGATGTAACAGGAATACTAGCAACAGGAAACGGCGGGACAGGAGTCAACGGTACAG
>WNGL01006771.1_pt1 | contig 13474 bp, 12 predicted proteins | sample 5400591 | NCBI WGS metagenome assembly WNGL01 (sample SAMN13153377, study PRJNA577476) | soil metagenome | isolation source: 80 cm soil or saprolite under Garry oak tree replicate 1 | place: USA:California | collected 2016-06-15
AGGGCGGTGGCCTGCGCTTCGCCTGGAGTGGGCGCTATCGATGCCTGCCGCGCGGCGTCGCGGGCCGCCGCCGCGACCGCCCCAGCGGCAATCGACGTCCGCCCAGCGGCGATCACCAGCGCCAAAATCGCGAATATGACCGGCGCGAGGATCACGAGCTCAAGCGAGGCGACACCCGCTTCTCCGCGAATTTTGCGGGGCACTCCCACTTCATTACCTCCACCATCGGGGACCAGGGCTCACGGGCTCGAGAACCGCTCGACCGGTGCCTGCGCCACCTCGCTGACGTGGATAACCAGCCCGGGCACGAACGACGGCACTACTCCGGTCACGGTGATCTGGATGGTCTGGGCGCTGCTCCCGGCGTCAGTCGCGGCCGGGCTGCGCAGGTAGCCGGGCGCGGCAGCCCGCGCGAACGAGAGCGCCGCCACCGGCCCCTCCGATGGCTGGGCGTTCTGAACTCTCGCGGCGTCGGCGCCCTGGCGGGCAGCCGCGAGCGCGGCCTGCCGCGCCAGGTACCACAGCGCGGTCTGTGTGATCACCGAAAGCGCAAGCAGGAGCACCGGAACGATGATCACGTAAGAGAGCGTCAGCGCCCCACGGTCATTGCCTGCCGGGCGGGGAGTCATCGCGCGCATGGCCTGGCCGCGAGACCTATGGGACCTTCCCTTCCCAGTACTTGAGCCTGGAGACGAAGAACACCCCAGCGGCGGTGGCGGCGGCCACCAGGATGCCGGCGATGACAATCCACTCCAACGAGATCGCCCCGGCCTCGGGATCCCCCCGAAAGGCTGCCCGTGCCTTCTGCCGGGCACGGCTGAGCAGGAACGTGACCGCGAGGAGCAGCGGATCGGGACTCATGGCGTTTGCCTCCCAGGCAGTCGGCAGGGTCGTGTCAGGCGATGAACACCCGGTAGAAGTCAGGAAAGATCAGCAGGAGCACAAACCCCGCCGCGAGCAGCGCGACTGGCACCACCATGGTTGTGGTGCGGGACGCAGCTTTCGCGTGGTCGGCGGCCAGGGCCTCGGCGCGCATCGCGGCAGCACGGGAGAGCAGGGTGTCGAGAACCTTCGCGCCCTCCTGCCCGGCCATCCCGGCGATGTCGGCCAGGTCGGCTAGCTCGGATATGGCGGTCTCGCGCGCCAGCTGAACGAGTCCGGCCCACGGCTCTGCCCCGGCCTGGCGAGCCTGGTCGAGAGCGGCACCGATCCGCTTGAACACCCAGCCGCCGCCGATCCCGGCGGCGGCCTCAAGGGCCTCGGTTGGTCCAGCCCCGGCGCTGCGCTCAAGCGCGACCAGGTCAAGGTAGCTGGTGAGGGCGTGCCGGAAGTCGGCCCGTTTCTCCGTGGCGTTGACCCGGGTCACCACGTCAGGCGCCATAAACAAGGCCACGCCGAGCGCAAGCGAGGCGGCGACCGGCGCTGACCATCCTGGCCTGATCCCACCCAGGGTGAGCAGGCCGGAAAGAGCGGCGGGGACCGCAAGGCCCAGCAGGCCGTATGTGAGCTTGCTGGCCACCCATGCCCCGGTGTCTTGGCCCAGCAACCGCAGGTCGGCAGCGGGAACCGGCAGCCAGGGAACTGACGCGGCCACCCGCTGGGCGAACCTTTGGGATGCTCCGGCGGCGGGTCCTGCCGTGGCACCGGCGGCGATCCTGGCAAGTGCCGCGTCCAGCCGCGGTGGGGCCGGGACGATCTCGCGGATCACCAGGAAGCACCCAAGCCCGGCGCACGCCCCGGCGAGAACCACCCAGAAGTTCACCGGCCCCACCCACCCAGGACGGTTCCGGCTGGCTCCCCGCTGCCTTGCGCGGCGTCGAGGAAACGCCCCGCAGCGGGTGTGGTGCCCAGGTGGTGCAGCCAGGCAAGCCCAGCCGCGTACAGCCCAGCGACAGCAGCCAGCACCACCTGCCCGGCGAGCGTGCCGAACGGCGCCGAATAGGAGCGGTTGAGCAGCGCGAAGACGCTGTAGGCGATGAGGAACCCCGTGATCCACCGCAGCGTCGTCCGGTGCTCGGCGCGGTCGGCCTCGGCCTGCCGCCGGGCCGCCACATCGCGCGCCAGCAAGTCCGCCAGGGCGCTCAGCACGTTACGCACACCGCCGCCCCTGGCGCTGGTGGCGATGATCAGCGCGGCAGCGATGCGGTCCCCGGCGGGGTCGCCGATCTCGGCGGCGAACGCGCGAAGCGCGGCCTCGGTGCCGGTTCGTGCCGCCAGGTGCCGCGCCAGCGTGGTGACCGGCCCGGCGATGGCGGCTGGAGCGCTCGCCGCGGAGGCTTCCAGGGCGTCTTCGAGCGCGCGCCCGGCGGTCAGCAGGTCACGGACCCGGCGTGTCCACTGGTCGAGGCCCTCCAGCACGGCGATCCGCCGCCGCTGCGCCTTCGCGGTGGTGACCTTCGGGAGGAAGACGACCGCCACGGTCGTGGCGATACCCGCGACAGGCCACCCGCTGACCAGCAAGACGGCCAGGCCCGCCCCGGTTGCTGCCAGGATGCGCCACAACGATGCCCCGGTGAACCCCCGTGCCCACGGCCGGCGCCGTGGCGGGGTGCCCAGCGGCGGGGGCCGGTGGGTGAGCTCGCGGACGAGCAGGAGCAGCCCGGCGGCCGCCACGCCGCCAGCGAGTGCTGCCAGCGCAGTCATTGCCAGCCTCCCGCCATCGCCTTGTGGTGGTCAAGCAGCCGGGGGTCGAACCCGGCCGCCTCGATCCGGTGGAGCAGGCCAGGGGACGGTGTGTGGCGTGCGCCCGCCCGACCGCCCGGGCCTTGCGGCACGAAGATCCTGTTCACCGACGGCCGGTCGGAATCACCGGGCGGCATGACCTCGAGGATCTCGGACACATACCGCAGGGTCCGCCGCCCGTCGTGCCGTTTGCGGATGTGCACGATCAGGTCGACTGCCATGCCGACAAGGACGTGGATGGCGCGCTCCGCCAGAGCCAGGCCGCCCCGCAGCCCCAGGATCAGGATCCGGTCGAACGCCTCCTCCGGGGAGTTGGCGTGCATGGTGCACATCGACCCTTCCTGACCGGTGTTCATCGCCTCCAGCATCGGCATGATCTCGTCGTTGCGCGCCTCACCGACCATGATCCGGTGCGGGTTGTGCCGCAGCGCATGCGCGATCAGCTCGTGCAGCGTGACACCGCCCACGCCCTCGGAGTTCGGCTCCCGTGCCTCGAACGCGATCACGTCCGGGTGCCGCTGGGTGCCGTGCAGGTACAGCTCGTATTCGGATTCCAGCGTCGCCAGCCGCTCCCCGGGAGGGATTTCGCTGGCCAGTGCCCTCAGCAAGGTGGTCTTTCCAGCGTTCACACCGCCGGTCACGATGATGTTGAGCCGGGCCTTGACCGCCGCGGCCAAGAACGCGTGCAGAGTCTGGTCCAGCGTTCCCAGGTCAGCCAAGCGGCCCAGCGTTATGTCCTTATGCCCGTGGCGGCGCAGCGACACACACGGCCGCGGGGTGACGGCCATGGTGGCCGTCATCCGGATCCCCCGGCCGACTGCCACGCTTACCAGCGGCGCGGCGGCCGAGAACTCCCGCGCGGTCTGCCCGCCCCGCGCCGCGAGCTTGCGGATTAACGCGGTCAGGTCCTGATCGCTGGCCGCCACCGGCTGCACTGCCACGCGCTCACCCGTGGCGTAGGTGATCCAGACCTGGTCGCAGCCGTTGATGTCGACGTTCTCCACGTCGCCATCGCGCAGGTACGCCTCCAGCGGGCCCAGCCCGTAGCGCTGGTCATAGACGGCCTGCGTGATGGCGTCCCGCTCTTGCGGCGGCACCATGCGCCCGCCCCGGGTGGCCTGCTCTTGTGCCCATGCCTGCACGGCGCCGTGGATCACAGGCATCACGTCCTGCTCGTGGGCGCGGTCGAGGAGCTGCGCCGCAACCCTCTCCAGGATTTCGGCGACAGCGCCGCTCAGCCGCGGTCCTGCTTCGCCTGACGCGGCGTGACGGGGAGGACGCTGACCCTCTGCCGTGTTCCCGAGGACGCCCGCCGCGGGCCACACCAGCCCAGTCATCGCGCCGCCCCAGCCCACGGGGCCGGCTGTCCGCCCGGCGGCGCGTTTCTGGCACCACGCTCACGCAGGGCCCGGGCTGTCAACTGGGCGGCGCGCATCAGAGGCCGGCCAGCCAGGCCGCGCCGGCTACCCATGCCGTCCGACAGCACCATGGCGGTCTTCGGATCGTGCGGCAAGATTCCCAAGGCCGGCCTGCCCAGCACCGTCGCTATCTCGCGGGCGCCGTAGGAGCCCTGGCCAGTGAGCAGCAGCATGACGCGGCCGGGGCCGCCGGGCAGCCCGGTGAGCATCTCAATCCGGGGCTTTGCCTTGGCGACCTGCCGCAATGACGGCCGCAGCACTACCGCGATGGTGGCGGCGGCCGCCAGCACTGGTAGCGGCGACTCGCCTGCGCCCAGCCGCCCGCAGTCGGCGATGACGTCACCTGGCTGCGCTGACAGCGCCTGGGCAACCACGGGCCAGGCCTGGGCGAGCCCGGCTGCCTGCCGGGGGTCGGTGATGCCGGTCAGCAACCTCCGGGTGAGGTCCCCGTCGATCTCCACCAGCTGGTTCTGCACCGCCGCTGACGCCGCGCCGATGCCGCGGCCAGCTTCCAGCGCCACCGCCAGCAGGCCCGGGCGGGCTGGCAGGTGGCCCCCGAACAACCCGGTCACCACGTCGCCGCCGCTGGGATCGCACTCGGCGAGGACCACGGACCCGGGCCAGGTGAGGGCCAGCGCGATCGCAGTGGTAGTGACACCCGGCGAGCCGCCAGGCGACACCAGGGCGTGCAGCGCCATCACGGGTTCCTGGAGGTGACTACGATCGCGATCTGCCCGGTGGACGCCTGCCGCGCGACCGCGGCCCCGCTCGGGGCCGCGACGAGGAGATCGATCACGTCGAACCCATCCTGATCCGGCACCGCATTAACCGCCTGGACCACCCCAGGGACCGGCCGGGTGAGCGACGGCGGAGAAGTCCCAGATGAACCTGGCTGGCCGGCCGCGCCGGTGGTCGCGACAACCAGGACCTTGTCCCCAGGCGCGAGCCCACTCGCGGGCAGGATCGCGGGCCGGGCCGGCACAGGCACCAGCACCTGCCCAGGGCCCGGGGGCAGGGAGGTGGTCAGTTCCGATGGGACCAGCAGCATCCCCCGGAGCAGTGAGGTGGCCGCGACGTGGCCAGCCACCTGGCCCAGCTGCCTCGCTGGGATCAGCTGCGGACCCGGCCCGGCGGCGACCTGCGCCGTGCCGAGGTCACCCGAGGTGATCACCGCCCCTGCGGGCACGTCCGCTGTCACCATAACCACCGGCACGCGGTGGCCCGCGGCCTGGAACATGTACGCGAAACCGAGGATCGCGCCGCCCATCAGCGCCAGGGCCAGCGCGATCATGCCCGCGCGCCGCCGCCGGGGCAAGCGGGGCAGCTGGACGGATGTGGCGGTCCGGGCACGCCGACCGGGCGTGGCATCGGCCTCTGGGTGGAACACCCGGCCGACCGAGGTGCCCGGGTCGCCGACGCTCATCCGCTTCCTCCCGTCACAAGCGCATTACTATTGGCCACCGGCAGTGCGAAGCTGATCGTGCGTGTCAGCGGGGGGAACGTGCCCCCCGCACCGCCGCTGCCCCGCCAGCTGGCGGTCCAGGTGATCGTGACGCTCGCGGTGTACGCGTTGCCCGGCAGCCCGTTACTGGGCCAGGTGTAGGTGTAGGCACAGTTACTCTGCTGCGCCGACGCTGGCTTCGAAGGGTCATACGCGGTCCCCGGCCCAGCGCAAGAAACATCACGCAGACCGGCGCCAGGGCTGAATGTCAGCCTCGATGGAGTCGCGGTGACCTCCGCCCACACAGGCCCAGCCGCGATGCGGCGCGTCAGCGGCTGCCACTGCGCCGCCGGCACCCAAAACCACTCCGGGAGCCCGACCAGCCCGTCGTCCCCGCGCGGTGGCGCGGTGGCCGGATCGGGCTGCGGGGGTGCCAGCTCCGCGTAGGCCCGCTGGGCGAGGACCGCAGGTGTCAGGGCACCGCCATCACGCACCAAAGTGATGATGAGAGGCTGCTTATTAGCGTTCGGCCAAGTGCCCGGGCATATTTCGGCGACGTACGTGTAACCCTTGGGCGGGGGATTGGAGTTGGTGAACCCTGGAAAGTAATGGTCGATGTTCGACGTCCAGTAGCAAGCTTGGTGCCCGCTCCCGCCGCTGCCGTCACCTGAGCTCCCGCCCGACTGGCACTGGACGTACCAGGCATGGCCTGCCGAATAGCCAGTGCAGCCGTTTCCGCTGACGGCGCCAGCATGCGCAGCCGGAATCGTGATGAGGACCGCGGAGAGGGCAGCCGCCGCTAAAAGGATCACCCTGCGCATGAGTTCCCCACGAACGTAATGTGCGCGACCCGCCAGCGACCGTTGACCAGGCCCATCGAGGCATAGAGGTTGGCATGCTTCGGCCCGAGGGTGGATCGGATGACCTTGCCTGTGGAGGCGTTGGCAAGCCCGCTGTGGCTGGCGTCCTGGCAGTCGACCACGATCGCTGCTTTGGTGCCTTTGGTGCTGGTGGCGATGGTCACCTTCTTGATGTGCTCGACGTTGCGCCCCCAGGCCACCTCATGCCGGCGCCAGAAGGGCCGCATGCTGGAAATCATGTACTGGAGGTACGAAGCGGTGACGTAAGGGGCCAGGATCGCCCGGGCCCGGGTCGCGTTGCCGGAGCGTTCCGCCTGACTTCCCGCAGTCCAGTAGGCGAGATAGGCGGCGATCACGGCCTGCCGCGCCGACGTGGGCGATGGGGACGGGGAGGGGCTAGCCGCCGTGCCCGTGGGGGTGGCCTTCGGGGGGAGGCTGACGGTGCCACCGCCTGAACTGCAGCCCCCGACCACGAGCGCGAGGAGTAATACGGCTAAGGCGATTGCCAGGCGGTAAGTGCTACCACGGGCTGTTACGGTGTGAAACCAGGCTGTTACTGGCACCACGGGCATACCTTCAATCTCAGCCAGAACGGTGGTTACGCTAGGCATACCGGGCATTACGGCGCAACAGTCTAACGCGTCCCGGCGTGTCGGCACTGCGTCATAGCGTCACGTTCCTGAGTTGCCTGGCCCGATGCGGCCAGCCTCGCCAAGGCGTGTGACGGCGCCGTGACGGCGGCTTCAAACCCGGCCGCTGGCGTTGTCCATCCCGGGGCCGGGTCCACGTCGGCGCAGGGGAAATCCTTCTGCTCCCCGGTGTGTGACACGCCCGGCGACACGGACTGGCCGGTGGTCAGCGCGTTCCCTACTCCCCGGACCCGCTATCCCACGCGAACACAAGGTGCAGCCTCACGTCTCGAGGATCGCGCTGTCGAGTGGGCGTGATCGTCGCGGACGTAATGGGCGCGGATCTGGCTGATCTGGATGATCTCCGGCCAGACTGCGACCCTCTCTCCGCTGGCCCGGAGGAGCAGTTGACTGTCGCAGTGCCTGGGTCGGCTTGCCGTTGCCCATCACGGACCAGGCCTAGGTTCAGCTGTTGCGGCTCTCTCGCCAAGGTCCTGTGACCGTGGCCTGTGACCATTCCGGCGCTCCGGGACGTCGGCGTTGTCACTGACGCCGCGACGCGGGCGATGGCGTCAGTTCTGTGTAGGCGGTGACAGCCAGTAGCGTTAGGCCGTGACATCGAGCAGGCGCACGGACATCCCAGACCCGGTCACCAACCGGCTGTTCGCCCTGTCCGGCAATCAGTGCGCGTTCCCCGGCTGTACGAACTCCGTCACCCACCAGGTTGCTCCGGGTGAGCAGCCGGTGACGCTGGCGCAGCGTGCGCACGTTGTAGGCGTCGGCCGACAGGGCCCACGGTCCCAGGCTATGACACCAGTGGACAACATCGACGCCGTGGAGAACCTGACGTTGTTCTGCGGGGAGTGCCACCGGATCGTCGACAACAACCCCCGCATCTACTCGGTGGAGGTCCTCGCAAAGTACAAGGCAGATCACGAGGCACGCATGGCGCCCGCGAGCCTCCGCCCATCCCCGTCTCCGCTGGAGACGGATGTTGTCGACCTGTCGCTGCTGCCGGTCTCCGAACTGCCGGACACCGTCTGGATCGCGACGTCACTGTTCCGCACCAGCGCCGAGGTCAGAGAGCACCTGCCGCGGCCTCTGCACAATCAGGTCCTGCCATTCGTGCTGATTAAGAGCCGGGTCTGGGCGTTCCACGACCTCTCCGATCCCAAGGGCCCGTTCAAGCAGGCTGTTGGCCCAGGCTCCGCCGAGAAGCTCGACACCACGAGACTGCTGAAGTCGGACGACAAGAACATCTACATGTGGCTGCTGAACTCCGCGCTGCGGGAGGCCCTCCTCCGGCGCGGCGTACGGCTCGACCGTGATCACGACCGTTACTACTTCCTCCCTGACCACGAGACCGTCACCCGGCGCATGGAGGCCAAGACCAAGACCGGCCGCAACCAGTCCGCGAAGAAGGTGGTCCGCCAGGAAGGTGAGCGCTCCGAGCACCCCCGCGACATCTGGTGGCACCTGGCCGCGCAGCTCCGCTTCGAGCAGTTCGGGCCGGGCTCGTGGGGCCTGACCATCCGGCCCGAGTTCCACCTCACCAAGGATGGACGGGAACCACTTGAGCCGCACCGCGTCGGACGCAAGGTGACGAGGCGCAAGTCACGCATGTACAACGAGGGCTACTTCGACGCCGTCCACTTCCTCCGCTACTTCCTGCTCGATGGCAAACCGCGCTTCGTCCTCAAGGTGGGGCGGCAGGCCATCCTTATTGACGGCGACTTCCCGAGCGTGAACGCCAAGTGGCCGGTGATCGCTGACAAGCGCTTCGACCCCATCATCATGCTTGACAGCGGTGACGAGGACGACGTGCTCGACGCGCTGGTCGGCTCCTGGGAGCTTGACGACGAGTGGGACTGGGGCGCGGAGCACAGCGAGGACGACAAATGAGCCTTATCCTCAGCCCTCTGCGCCCGGCCATCGAATGGCTCGGCGAGCCGGAGCTGGCCTTCGCCAGCGGCCTCACCCACATCGATCCCAAGGTCGGCATCCCGGCGGCCGGCCCGTGGTCACGAGATCAGCCGAACCATCCCTCTTCGGTGACCGCGGGCTTCATTGGCACCGCCGAGTGCATCGCGAAGGCACGCGCCTGGCTGTCCCGCGCGGCCGAGGGAGTCGACGGTGACGACGACCATCACCCGTTCTCCGGCTTCCAGCTCGCCGGGCCGTTCGCGTCCCAGCTGCGTGCTAACGGGCCGGAGGCGAAGATAACGGCCAGCGAGATCCGTGATCTTATGACCAGCGGGCTGAGGCGGCTCGACGGCCTGAACCACCTGCTCGGGCTGATCGACGACCGCCTCGCGCGGCTGGCGAGCCTGGACGCGCCGCCCACGCTGGTGTTCATCACGCTTCCCGCCGATCTCGTCAAGCGCTACTGGGCCGTGCATCAGATGAACCGGGGCGTCGAGACGGTATGGAATCTGCGCGCGGGTATCAAGGCGCGCGCGATGCGGCGCGGACTCCGGACTCAGTTGCTCCGGCAGGGAACCATTGAGTCAGATCTTGAGGCTCATACCTCCGAGCTTGAGCACCCGGCCGATCTGGCGTGGAACCTGTTCACCGCGGTCTACTTCAAAGCCGGCGGGTTTCCCTGGGCGCCTGTTGGCATCCCGGAGGGGACCTGCCATCTGGGCGTGACCTTCTACCGGCCGCATGGCGAGAGATCGGCCATGAGGACCAGCGTCGCCCAAGCCTTCGCCGAAAATGGCGATGCGTTCGTGCTGCGGGGCAACCCGTTCGAGTGGAAGGGGAAGTGGCCGCACCTCCCCGCCGAAGAGGCCGCACGACTGGTCGCCGATGTCATCGACCGGTACACGCACACCATGAAGCGCCCACCCCGGCGAATCGTCGTCCACAAGCAGTCCCGCTTCTTCCCTGAAGAACTCAGTGGATTCCAGGACTCGCTCAGGGGCTACGAATACGACCTAGTCGCGCTGGCCCCGTCGACAGGCGTGCGGCTGATGCGCCATGGCGAGTACCCGCCGCCCCGGGGTGCCTGCCTCAGCCTCGGCGACCGCCGGTACCTCTACACCACCGGATACGTCCCCTCGCTGGGGCGCTATCCGCACGGGCATGTCCCGACACCGGTGCAGATTACTGACCACGTCGGTGATTCCGCCGCCCAGGCCCTTCTCAGCGAGATTCTGCTGCTGACGAAGATGAACTGGAACTCGGCCCGCTTCGCCGAGAAGCTTCCGGTCACTGTCCGCTTCGCCAACGAAGTCGGTGCCATCCTGCGCGACCTACCCGACGACTTCACCCCGGAAGCACGATACGCCTTCTACATGTAGGAGCCCGCCCGCTAGAAGCGCTCGCAGGACGACACGGCTTCGTGGTGCCGGCGCGCCTGCCGCGACCGTGCCGGGCTGGTTGCGGCTTCCCCGCCGGGCATTCCGTCCTGGTCACCCGCGGTCAGGCCGGTCACCATCGCCAGGAAGGGACAGCCGCGCTGCTGCAGGCGATCAAGACCACAATGCTATTGGTCCTATCCGCCAGATCTCCGGCGAGAAAGATGACATGATGCGGGACCCCCTCAGCTCAGCGCACGCTAAGTGCGTCAGCACATTTCAGGAGCGTGAGGAGGTCCCTGTAATGGCCATCGTAGGAGGGTTTGACATCCATCGTCTTATCTTGAGCCCTGATTTGGATCATCTGTGCGGATGCGTTGTGGACGGTGTACTCGACGCGGGTCTCAGATGTCCGGAAGTCAGCTGACTGCAGGTCGTGTGACCTGCGGTTATTCGTTGCTAACAGCCTTGCGGTAACTGTTAAACTTTCGGTAGGATAGTGGCATGACGCCCGCCGCCGCCGCGATCCTGGACGGCATGCCCGAGCCGAGGGACCTGCGCCGCGTCACCGCCGATGGCACCACCTGGATCCTCGCCGGGCCGGCGGCGCTGTTCAGCTACCCCCAGGACGACGCCGGGATGCGGAACGTCGCGGTGGTGACGCTGCGGCAGCTGGGCTACCCGGGGCAGGCAGTGGCTGACCTGATGGGCCTGTCGGAGTGCTACGTGGCCACCCTGCGGAACCGGGCGCGGCGGGAGGGCACCGCCGGGGTGGTGCGCCAGCCCGGCGCGCGGCGCAAGCTGACCGGGGCATCGCTGGCGCGGGCGCGCTCCTGGCGGGCCGCCGGCGTGGCGGACGCGGAGATCGCCCGCCGGCTGGGGGTGGCCCAGTCAACCGTGCTGCGCCGCCTGGGCCCCCGCGACGTGCAGGAGGAGCTGCCGCAGCCCGGGCCGGACCCGGCACCCGCGCCGGACCCGGTGCCCGAGCCGGAGCCAGTGCCCGATCCCGGCACCAGCCTTGTCCCGGCAGGCGGGGCCGGGATGGCGCACCCGCCCGCGGGCGGGAACGGCTCACCGGACGGGGACGCGCCGGCGGGCGCGGCCGGGCCGCGGATCGCCGCGGGCAGCTTCTACTCCCGGTATGCGGGCGCGATGCTGCTGCATGCCTTCGCCAGCCGGGTAGATGCGGGCACGATCCTGGCCGCAGCCGGGGACGGGGACGGGCTCCGGTTCGGGGACGTGGCGCTGCTGTCGGCGACCAGCACCTGCTTCGCGCTGGGCGCGGCCACGATCGAGCAGTTCAAGCACCTGACCGCCTCGTGCGCCGGGCCGCTGGCCGGGCTGGCCATCCTGCCGGACCTGCGCACCCTGCGGCCCCGCCTGGCCGCGATCGCCGACCGCGCCGACCCGCTGGCACTGCAGGCCATGTTCGCATCGGCGATGCTGGCCGCCGACCCGGTCACCTCCGGCATCTACTACGCCGACGATCACTTCGTCCCCTACACCGGCGCCAGGCCCGTCGGCAAGGGCTGGAACAACAAGCGCGGCCGCGCCGAGCGGGGACACGCCGACACCCACGTCACCGCCCATGACGGCCGCGCGGTGTGCTTTGTCACCGGCGAGCCGTCCGGGCTGACCGTCACCCTGCCGAAGGCGCTGGCGGAGCTGAAGAGCGTCGCCCCGCCCGGCACCAGGATCATGCTCGGGTTCGACCGTGGCGGCGCCTACCCGCAGGTCTTCACCCACTGCCGCCAGGAGCACGCGGACTGGGTCACCTACCGCCGCGCCCCGCTCGCGGTCCCATCCCGGCTGCCCGTGCTCACCACCATCACGATCGGCGGGAAGCAGCGCCGGGTCGCCTGGTCCGAGGAGATTGTCCAGATCAAGGACTACGGCGATGCCCGGCAGATCACCCTGTTCGAGCACGGCCAGGTCGCGCTGCAGATCCTCACCTCCGACACCGGCGCCTGCCCGGCGGAGATCTTGTCCTGGCTGAAGTCGAGGTGGCGGGAGGAGAACTTCCTCAAATACGCCTCGGAAAACTACGGGATAGACAAGATCTGCGACTACATCACCGCGATCGAGACCAACACGAAGATCACCGGTAACCCGGCCCGCAAGACCGCGAACGCTGCCGTCCGGCACGCGGAGAAGACCCTCGCCGCCGCCCGCGAGGACATGGCCGTCATGCTCGCCGACCCCGCCATCCCCGCCGCCGCCAAAAACGCGAAGCTGATCCCCGCCGCCGCCAAGACGATCACCAGGGCCGAGCGGGCCCTCGCCACAGCCGAGGCCGCACGGGACAAGATCCCCGCGAAACTCCCCGCCAACGTCATCGACCCCGACGCCAAGACCGCGCTGCTGCGCACCCGCAGACGCGGCCTGCAGATGATCCTGCGGCTGCTCGCGCACAACGCCGAGCACTGGCTATCCAACCACCTCAACGCCTACCTGCAAGACGACCGCGAATACCGGGCGATCACCCGCCAGACCATCATCCGGGGCCTGGCCGGCGTCATCACCTACACCCCCGCCGCGCTCACCATCGAACTCCAGCAGCCCGACGAGCCCCGCATCACCCGCGCCCTGGCCCTGCTCCTGGACGAGATCAACGCCGCCCCACCCAGCCTGCCCCGCGACTCCCGGCCCATCACCTACAAACTCGCCGGCCGGCACCCCGTCAGCATTTAACAGCCGGCCCGCAACAACTTCCGGACATCTGGGTCTCGGGAGCTGGCTCAGCACGTTCCGATGATCTTCAGGTTCTTCTCTTCCGGGCGTGTCGCGGCTTTGTGCATTTCCGCGGATCTCGGCTGCCCGGCGTTCGCCGAGGGCGCGGGCCAGGGCGTCGCGGAGTTGCTGGTTTCCTCTTCCAGGCGGCGTAGCAGCGAGGTGGTGGATGCGCGCTGCCGGCCGGGAACCGCGCCGGGTCCTGGCCGCGGCCGGCGGAGCCGTTCGATCTCGCCGCGGAGGTCGTCCTGGGTGTAGAGCCAGGATCTGGAGACGCGCGCCTGGCGGGCGAGGCTGCCGAGGGTGACTGGCTGGGCGGCGGCGTTCATTTGCTGCAGGGTCCTGACGGCGCGCTCGCGGGTCTGCTCGGTTCGCTGTCTGGCGGCCGTGAGAATGTGGCGGGTGTTGTCAGCTC
>WNGL01015338.1_pt1 | contig 13473 bp, 9 predicted proteins | sample 5400591 | NCBI WGS metagenome assembly WNGL01 (sample SAMN13153377, study PRJNA577476) | soil metagenome | isolation source: 80 cm soil or saprolite under Garry oak tree replicate 1 | place: USA:California | collected 2016-06-15
CTGTAAGATTACCTCCAGAAGCATTTGGAACAGCAACAGCACTCACCGGAAATTGGTTTGCAGATAACACGGTGATACTTACAGGCGTTGTTCCAAACGTCATAACATTCCTCTATTCTGCCGGTTGAGCAAGTCTATTGCTCACTTGCTGAATAACTTGTTGTACCAACTGATAAACGGCTTCTGGTCCAATTGTGTGTTCAGTATGCGCAGACTGCTCCAGGTGAGAAATACGTTTCTCTAATGCTTGGATAGTTTCTAGTAACGCTGACTCACCAGGTATTTTTGCTTCTTTTGCACTACTCATTTAATAATCCATTCTTGCAAGCATAAAAATAAGCCATATTGATAATTCAATATGGCTCAAAGGCTCCACTTGTTATTTAATTGTTTCTACTCTTTAGTATAGCATACCAGGTTGTTCTTGCCTACACTGCTATTCAGCATTTTACTGTTGTTCTAAATGTTCTTTGAAAATGTTGTAGAGTTGCCTGTAGAGCGGATTTATGCCATAAAATGAAAGCAAGGGAAATAAGCTTCCGCATGAATGGGAAGGTGTTAGACGTAAATTGTAGTATAATGCATCTTTTATCAACTAATACCACACCCTAGTCCATTGTGTGAGGTTGGGGCCTGAACTGGCATCGACATTGTAGAAATAAATCATTCCATTGTTGCCCTGGTATGCAGTTGTTGTCACCTTTACTATTGGAAGCTGTGCGTTCCAGGTAGACATAATTTCAGGTAGGAATAACGGAATAACTGTACCAGGTACCAGACCTGGATAGAGTGTTGTCCCTACCAGTTCTAGTGTGCCATTATTTCCGTATCTTGTGAGTAACCCATTTCCAAAGGTTGTTGCCTGATCACTTGTCATACCATAGAGTGTAGAACTATTTGTAGCATAATTAAGTGTGTAATACGATATTGATAGTGCTTTTACCAACATAGGTGATCACAAGAATGGTTCCGGCTGGTAGTTTTGGAAGAGCGCTATCGTAGTTGATGGAAGCGCTTCCCGGTTGCCAATAAAATTGTTTTCCATTGTCGATGCCCTGGACACCTATCGTTGTAGGTTGTCCATTAATCGTGATAACCGGTGCTGAATAGGTCGGGTATCCTAATGTCCAGGATGTAGTAGTTCCATCTGCTATTTTTACTTCAGGTGGGGGAGTAATGAGTCCAGTAACATTTTGAACGACTTGCTGGTTCCTGTACAGGTCGGCAGATGATAGCACTGTTAATTGTGGCTGATAGAGTAATCCTCCAGAACTTTTTGCTACATCATCAACACTTTGAAGAGGAAATGCTCCCATACGCGCAGTACGTGGTCCAAACCGAAGTTGCTTCCATTTATCGATATACCAGTAATAATCACCTGATGTTTGTACAAGAGCATCCATTTCAGAAGAATAGTAGGTAGCAAACGGAGTAGTGATTGGGTGTAGTTGCGGAATATTTGCTCCGGTTCCTAGAGAAGGACCTCTTACACACGCTACAAGTGTAAATAGTTGCGGCATTTGACTTGGATCAGACGTAGACAGTGTGGCTTTCGTATACAAGGTTTGCCCACTAAGGTTTGTTCCTAATGGTTGTATCCATAATTGATAGTACCGTGAAACACCTCCATCATTTCTCAGACCACAAGCACCACTTCCAAGAGGGGAAGTATCGAGATAGGATTGAACACAGGACCCATCAAAATACACATTGATCAAACCGCCTTGCATTTTCACTTTTACGCGATGGAAAGTTCCACGGGTAAATAGAATAGATGTGGCACTTCCTAGCAGGTTTCTTGTTCCACTGGAAACTTTATACAGTCGAATTTGGTTGGTAAAACCAGATGAGGAAGAAGCATCATAGACACCTATTTCATAATAGTTGCTCGTACTTGTCTCTCTCCACACCAGACCACCGGCATCGGACCAGTCCATATCACAAAGTAGGTCAATATCAGAGCAAGAGATGGAATTATTGAGATACAGAGCACCAGATCCTCCTACCAATGTAAGAGAAGTATTTGGAAGATAATAAGTGACACTCGCATTACTCCCCCCGCTCTTAGAAGTACTTGTGTAGCTGGAAGAGGTAACACTGCTGAATAAATCTTGAGTTGGAGCTACTTGATTTGTCCAATAGCTGATAGGAGCACCAGAACCATCACCACTTATTGTTGTCCAGGTTGCAGCATCTTGTGCTGTGGCAACAGAAACACTCGTATTTGCTGGATTGTTAGCATTCCACATAATATTTGAGTTAGAAACATATCCAACAGGTGTAAGAGATAGGGCGGGGGAGATACGTGTTCCTGTAACCGTTCCATAATTTCCGCAAATACGAGCATATAAACCCATGATAATTGGTGTACTAATGGGTGGTGTGGAACTAAAAAGAATCAACTGGAGTATCAGACTTGCTCCTGATGTACTGGTTCCTCTTGGTAATTGTGGAATTTCAGCGCCGTTGGAGCATTGTTCCCACGTGGTTCCACCATCAATTGAAGCGAGTACGAGAGTTGTAGATTCCTGCTGTCCTCTACTATCGAGATCTGTCCAACAGACCTGAGAATATCCACATGTTCCTAAGCTAGTAAGAGATGTAGCTGGACTTGTCCATGTTCCAGAAGTAGTAGTGACGACAGAGAGGTTTTGTATGCTGGCAGTAAAAGACACAGTTGGATTGTAGCAACGAAACCCTATCTGGCCTGCTGAAGGATACTGGCTATCAAGTATGTCGATAACGGGAGATGATCCGTTATTAAAGTAGATTGTGTGTCTGTTTCCATTTACTACTACTTTTAGATGATAGAATGTTCCATTGTTAACTGTTTGAGATGAAGATTTAATTAATGTGAATGTTCCGTCTGTATTACTGAAACTATTTTGCCCGTAGCCAAACACTACTCCTACACCTTGTGAAATAGCTACATAATAGGCTCCATTATTGTTTGCATTGCCCCATCCAGTTTGCCTGTACTCGATGCCACATTCAGGACTTCCATTATTGCTCATTTTTAAATCTGCTTCGATTGTACCGTTCCAGAAGTATCCTGCAAAGTCAAATCTAGCCTGGCACCATGTTCCAGCATGACTTCCAGGGGTCATGGTGTAGACAGTGCTTGAAAATGATTGTGTCCCTGCATTATTCCATCCAGCAAGGAAGGTGAAGTTATTTCCTATACGGCTACTATTCCATCCTCCATAGCTTGCAGCCGTTAAGGGGTTGGCGCTTCCCCCGATTGTAAGATCTCCATTGCTATTCGGGTTAGTAAGAATTTGTGTTCCCGTATTCCAGGCAGTACTTGTCCCGTACGCTGTAACAATATCACTTACGCTCGTATTTGCTGCTGAATTAATTGTTATCTGAACTTGTTCAAGTGATGGAATAGCACTTGGATCACTTCCTGCTGAAAATTGTTCTCGTAGGTAAAGAGAAAGTCCACTGACATTGGCTCCAGCCGGAAGTCCTGGAAGTGCTTGAGAATTTTGGCATTGGAGCCAGGTAGTATTATCGTAAGAAAGTAAAAGTATCATTGTAGGATTTGTGCCACTGGTGGTTGTTGTTCCTTGTGTGCCAGGAGGATACATTGCTTGAGAAGCCCCGGCTTGAGGCAGGCTTGCGGTCCAATTGATAGTAGAATTTTGGACAAGCCCGACTCCAGAAATAGACTGAGCAGAGGAGACTCTATTACAGAGTAGCGGATCATACACAGGAACAACCGCAGTGTTCGCTGTATCGCTAATATATCCTCCATACCCACTGAGGATAGGTGGATTCGTTTGTGGAACGGTAGCAGTTGTTCCGAAGAGTGGGCTTCCACTGTGGCTACCTATATAGCAGTTTTTAAGAAATAGCGTATATGTTCCAGGGCTAGAACCGGCAATGAATACATATGCTGATGAAAGTGTTTTTCCATTTAATGGGGGCATGGTGATACTTCTTGTGTACCAAGTATCTTTTGCATAATCAGATAAGTCAGTTAATACGTCAATCGATACTCCATTTTGATCAAAGAGTCCAAGATCACTTGTACTATCAAGTGTTCCAACAGAATCAAGTAAACGTGTTCCATCACTACAGACGAGTCCTATTCCAGCAAGAAAAGCTGGACTGGTTGAGGATATCCATATGTCATAATTGATACTATCGTTTGTTCCGATAGAAAGACTGCCTGTCCAGAACTGAAATCGGATATAATTAGTGCGGTTTTCTCCACTTGTTTGTATAGCTGTTCCACTGCTTACTCCCTCTGTTGCAGCAACACTTTGTACCGTAGCTATAGGTGATAAAATTACAGACATTTTCATAGCATTTTGTGTATTTGGAATAAGCTGATTGTTACTGGCAGTCATGTTTGTCAGTGTTCCACTTGAAAAATCACTGGTGGTAGTTTCTGTCAGCGTAAATTGTGTTCCGGCCCTGACCAGTTCTAAGTCTCCTGTGTTTGATGTAATAGGTGGTGTTGCAGTATTTGGAGCATAAGTAAATGGAGAAGTAGTTGTAGTTGCTACAGTATTCGACAAGATTCCTGCACCCAGAGTAGCAGGGGTATAGTCGCTTTCTAGCGCAAATGCACCCGTAATTCCTTCTTGAGAAAGTGTCTGCTGAACGAAATCACAGACAATATCCCCGGCATTCCAGTTAATATAATTTGTCGTATTTGCACGTTTATCCGCATCGTAATGATGATCCATGTAGGTGAGTTGATGTTCTGCCTGCGGCACACCAGCGACAGTGACTTTTGTAATTTTATCCGAATTCACATATCCTGTGTACAATAGTCCTTGATCATGATCGGACAACACAACAGGCATACCCCTGACAAAGGAAAGATTTCCAACAGCATCCTCCCCCGTGAGCGTAAGAATAGATTGATCACGTACTGGAAGAGTCGTTCCAGTCTGTAAATTAGTGATACCTGTCAGACAAGACAATCCAGCAGGTGTGGTAATGAGTTCAGGCGCTATGGTTGTACCATCATTGTAAACACCGAGTGTTGAACTATTTGAAACGTATACAGTGAAAATGTCACTGTTCCATGCTGTTGTAGGATTGGAAACAAACATATCCATATACAGGGTATCGCCTTGAATAAATTGCCATACAGTTGAATTCACAGAAGGTAAGGTATAAGATGTTTTTGAGGTAGAAAATGTCTGACTACTGAGAACAGTATTTCCAATTGAATAATAGGTTCCATCCATGGTTCTGCGGTACCATCTCATGTAGAGAGAAGTACCAGTCATGCTTGTACCTGATTTTGCGAGAGTAAAGATACCTGACCATGGACCGGCCAGAATAGTGTTTCCAGCTAAATTTATTGCCCAACCTTTTCCAGTAGGTGCGGGGAGGGAAGTAGTTGCTGCTGAAACTCCTCCTTGACTTACTATTTCTACAAAATTATTCGTTCCTGAGGAAGGCATAGTTACGGTAAAGGAAGTTTCAGTTCCTCCAGAAATTCTGGACATTTGCTCTGACTGTGTGAGTCCACCAGCAGTTGAAGCGACATTTGAAGCATAAAATATAGCAGATTGGTAGAGTGATAAAGCTGCTGGAATAGTGCGTATACTGGTAAGGTTGAGTGCAAGGGAAGCTGGAATAGTTCTGGTACTTGTTCCCCATAAGGCTATCGTTGTCGGAATGGTTCTTTGATTGCCGAGCAGGGCTATCGTTGCTGGAATAGTGCGTGTTCTTGTAAGATTGAGTGAGAGGGTGGATGGAATAGTTCGAGTACTGGTATTCATTAATGCCAGAGTACTAGGAATAGTTCTTGTACTGGTTGTCACTGCTATATATCCAGGTGAAACAAGTGAAACACTGGAATAACCAAGTGTGGAACTACTCGACATATGTACGCGCATATTTGACGAAGTGCTATTACTTGTAATATTTAAAAGTACATCGGTATATAATTTATCACCTGTACTGAAGGTATTAGATGCAGCAGCACCGATGGAAGTTATTGTGTATTGTGTGTATGCTGTTGATATGACTGTTTGTCCGGTCAACGTACCTTCGGTAATAAGAGTGTACGTTCCTCCGCTTGATCTTTGATACGATCTGCAATGGATATCACAGACAAATGTGCCTGTTGCGGTTGTCTCGATTTCAACAGTCCAGGTCCAATTTCCTGAAACGAAATGATTTCCTTCGAGAGTAACCTGGTCGTCTATCCACCCGTGAGCACTTGGAGATGGTTCTGACCCTGCACCTGTTTGCGCACTTGCATTTCCAAATGACCATAACTCTATCCATCCGGTGGTGTTAGCAGTTAGATTGGTGTTCAGGTTTGTAGACGTGGCACCTGTTGATGGATTTTCAATCAACGTTTTTGCTGTTGTTGACAGCGTCGTTGAAGATGCATTCGTATTATAGAGTGTTAAACTCGTCGTCATACACTAGCCTTTACCTTGAATACAGAGAGAACCAGTATATGTTCCAGTAGTCGTTAAAACTATCTGAATCTGATCACCAAAAGCATGTGAAACTTCGTATCCATCACATGGACCAACATCTGTGGTATACGGCCAGGTAGTCGTGCTGTTGAGGTTTGCGCCCCACACCTGGAAAGAGTCTCCAAGAGGATTAATACGATTAAGTACTATTATTCCAGTAGCACTAAGCAAGGTAAGCTGAAAATCGAAAAGAAGTTCGGTGTATGTTCCAGCATTTAAGACACTCGAAGACCAATTTCCAGATTGCCCTGTAAATGTTTGTGTGAGTAGTGTTGCTGTTGCTACAGACATAAAAACTTCTCCTTAAAATCCACGATTTCCCATTCCTACACGTACTGCCTGAGATAAAGGAACACCCATAGCTGAAATAATTGCTTGACTATCAAGCATTACTGTGATATTTGCTGCTTGTGCATTTCCACCGCCTCCACCAATTGCAATAGGTGTCGTTCCTGCATTATTCTGCATCGGATAGACACTACCACCGTTTAAATTTACCAATTCTGGACCAGCCTCACCTACCATTGCCCATCCTGTATATCCCTGTACACCGGAAGCAAAAGCAGGGATGATGCTGGTAACAGTTTGTTGTATCCACTGTGCAACACCGACGAAAACGTGAACCAAGTTTTGCCCTACCCAGGAAGCTATTCCGGTAAATAGATGTACAAGACCTGACCCAACCCAGGAAGCTATGGCATCGAAAGTTTTCATTGCACCAGACACTACCCATTGAGCTATAGCGTTTATTGTTTTTTGTGCTCCTTGAATTGCCCAATTAGCCACGGCATTGATCATTTTCTCAGCACCTTGAACTATCCAATTAGCCACTGCATTAATCATCTTTTCCGCACCCTGAACAGCCCAATTTGCTACCGCATTAATCATCTTTTCTGCACCTTGAACAGCCCAATTTGCTACCGCATTAATCATTTTCTCAGCCCCCTCGACAGCCCAGTTGGCTATTGCGCTGATCATTTTTTCTGCGCCTTGAACTGCCCAACTGGCTATTGCTGTAAATGATTTTGATAGATTGTTCGCTTCCCAGGTCACATCAGCACGAAATGTATGTGAAAGACTTACTGGTTCTGTACCTGTTCCAGCAGCAGTCATAGCTCCTTTGGCATTGTGTACAAGTATGCCGTTTGCATAGTAGGTATGTGGTCCATCAGTCGTAATGTTGTATACTTGCACAATTCCAAGATGTGTAATGGCGACAAGTGTACATGTTGTGTTGTCAACCGTATAAATAAAATCACCTAGTTGAAGAGGTGTCGTGATTAGATCAGGATTTTCCTTCTTTGCACTTACGGGGGAAAGTGCTTTCCATCCATCTTTTGTTGCAATAGGGTGAGAATCTGTTGTTGTGAGCATAATACCGTTAGAAAATGATAATTTATAGACCTGTTTAGCAGGAAATAGAATACGATCTGTTATAGTTGAAATTACTTTTTCTTTCCCATCATGACTAATAACTTTTTGACCTATTTGAAGTGCTTCGATAGATTTTTTATTTCCAGTAGCTAGAAGAATGGGAGTTCCAGCAACAAAACACCCTCCAGCAAAAGAACCAACGGACCCTTGCTGTTCTTGCCCTCCTCCCAAACCAAATAAATTATTAAATGCTTGTCCAGCACCCCCAAAATTTCCCTGAAAGAGATTGCCCATCATCTGTCCAAAATTACTTGCTGATGCTTGATCCTGTTGCGATTGTGATGCCGTAGGGGTTACTCCAAGTAAGTTGTTAAGACCTTTTCCCAGATCACTAAACGCTCCACCCCAGGAACCAGGGTCCGTGAGATTAGATAACCCTCCAGGCTCGGTTATACTACTTGCTTGAACTGTTCCACCATAGGCAATACCCCGTGACGTAGGAATTGCAGTAGTCATTGGTGTATTTCCACCACCTAATGAATTAAAATAGAGTTCGTTAGCAGCAACATCGGCACTAGCTGCTGGAACAGGATACGTACTATCCCCCGCAGCTCTCATAGCAATAGCATGTTCGTAGGCGTTAGCTGGATCACTCGGTCCTGTTGTTCCTGTATAGTGCGATTGGTTCCATGCTGCTTGTGCTGTTTGTGAATCCATACCATAATAGGGACTCAGAGGATTGGTGAGATAATTACTGCCACCTGCTGTTTGATTATTGGTGTCGGCATTAAGATAAGGGGCACTTCCAGGATTCCATGGCATACTTCCACCATAAGAAGTGCTTGCGTATGGAAGAGGTTGTCCTAGTATTTTGGCAATGGTGTTAGCCATACCCTCTCCACCACTGTTAAGCCAGTTACTTCCTGCCTCTGTCAGTGCATTACCACCAGAAAAAAATCCACCAGCACTCCCAACAAATTTTGCAGCAATACCAGCGCTTATCTGAAGTGCATCTCCTATTCCACCAGCTACACCACCTACAACATCGCCTAATTGCTTCCAGGTATCTGTACCTTGATTTTGTGCTGCTGCATTGTTTGCGCCTTCTATGGATGGCAATAATCCTTGTCCCAGTCCTACAGCAAATTGATTACCAGCTTTTGTCATATTATCCCAAAGATTACTGGCCTGACTGGTATAGGAAGATGGCGAACCTGCGGAACCACCTTCTTGTGCAAGATTTGCGTTATATATCCATGACCCTATGCCGCTTGCCATCTGTGCGCCCATTTGTAGGTACATGAGAGGCCGCATAATCTGGTCAAAACCATTCATAAGGTCCCCAAATGACCCACCGATACCACCTAATGTTTCCCCTACATCACCAAATACACCTCCACTACTAAAAGCGTCACTAAATAAACCACCAGAATCTTTTACAGATTTTCCAGCTTCTTCAGCCGCACCTCCAATGGTTGCATATTGTGCAGCAACCTTTTGCGCAATACCCCCTCCACCCATCTGGTCTTGTATGTCGGACCAACTTTTTCCAATAGAATCGGAAAATGAGTTCATGTCTTGTCCGGTTTGCTGGAAGTAGGTTTGTAAATCTCCCATAGGATTAGTGCTACTACCAAGATCTTGAAATGCCTGCATATTGTCAAGTGCTCTGGCATTGCTTTCACCGATGGATTGAGAAAATTGCTCTACTGTTTGTCCTGTATTTGCGAGATGTTCCTGAATAGCAGCGTATGGTGCAGGGTCTTGCATTGCAGCCTGGAAGGCATCCATGTTGTCAAGTGTTTGTCTTTGAGTACTCGTTAGAGTACTTGCGAAATCCTGTGTTGATTGTCCTGTAGCCTGTTGGTACTCATCAAGGGATTGGTAAGGATTAGTAGTTTTTATAGCATCTTGAAACGCCTGAACATTGTTGAGTATCTGTTCGTTATCCCCGCCAATGGCATTTGCAAAATCACCAAAAGTTTGCTGTGTTGCTGCAAGATGGTCTGTAATAACACCCATGGGATCAGAGCTTTTTATGGCTTCATTAAATGCTGCCATGTTGTCAGCGAATGTTTTTGGTCCTGTCGCACTGCCTAATTCTTCAGCACCCTTCGTGGCTTCTCCCAGATAGCTATTGAGCAGAGAAAGTTGATCCGGGTTTACTGCATTTCGGAGCAGGTCAATTTTTTCTGATCCGACTGATGTTGCAAAATTATCCCATGCCTCTTGTGTCTTTCCTATAGAGTTTTCAAGTGCGGAAACTGGTTGGGATGATGTTAAGGCTGACTGAAGGAGTATGTCTGATGCACTTGGTGGAACCAGACTTCCAAGAGAAGCTGCTGCACTTTCAGAAGGTGCAAATGTTCCTGTTCCCGTTGAAGCCATAGTTGCTTCTCTGGCTTGCTGCATTGCTTGCATGTATGCAGGGTCAGCAGTAAGTGCATCCTGTAGTCTTTGTGCATTTTCTGGTCCAATGATCTGGGAAAACTGCTCAAGATTCAGACCTGTATCATTGAGATACTGTGAAAGTGCTTGAAATGGTTTTGGATTTGCTATGGTATCTTGGAAAGCGACAACGTTATGTAACGCATCCATATTTGTGTTACCAAGCGTTGAAGCAAAATCAGCAAATGTCTGCCCCGTGGAACTTGCATATTCCTTCAGGTTTCCGAATGTATCTGGTCCTGTTATGGCATCTTGAAAAGCAATCATATTGCCTACTACAGTCGCATTATCGTCTCCTATAGAACTGTAGAAAGCACCAAGTGTCTGATTTGTGTCTGAAAGATAGCTTTTCAGGGCATTAAATGCTTGAGGTTTTGATATAATATCCTGAAAAGCAGCTATGTTTTCTGTTGCTGTTGGTATATAGGAAAGTGTTCCCTCTACTGTATTACCACTTAAATTTTCAGTGAGTTGTGCCACCGGGTTGATGGCTGCTGTTGCTTCCTGAGCAAGTTGTCTTACGGCGGGGGCAGCTTCTTGCGCATTTTCTGAAAATTGTGTGAGAAGTGGAGTTGCATCATTTAAAACCTCTTGTACATTCGTCAGACCAGTTCCAGCACTCTCAATCTGTCCTGCCATTGTCTGAGCATTTTCAGCGATTTGTCTTATAGGGGCTGCTGTTGCCTCCAATAATGGAACAGCTTTTTCCACTGCTGGATTGTGCTGTGCATACGCCTCCCCCGCCCCCTCGATAGCATTGGTATGGTCTTGAAGTTCTCCAGTAAGTTCAGAAACAATTGTTTTTCCTGCTTCAAGAGGTTCTTTCAGTGCATCTAGATTTTCTCCAAGCGGTATTATAGCTTTTGACGCATCTTCCGCACTAGCTGCTATCGCATCAAGAGCATCACTAGCACCAGCACCACTTCCAATATTTCTCGCTAGAGCATCTAAACCTTCAAGCTTTTCTTTTGCTTTTTCAGTTCCATCATCAGTAAATTCTATGGAAACTTCTGCTTTTACTTCTCCCGCGTCAGAAATAGTAGTCACCCCCTTCCTAGCCTTGTAGTATTTCCGTACCCTTCTGTACAGGATTTTTGGATACGGTTCTGGTAGTGGTAAATCCTCGAAATTTTTCCGAAAATTCAGGTGCAGTAGTATCTACTACCTCTTCATCATCAGTATCAGTAGCTTTCTTCTTTGTAGTAAAGGACTGTACAATGGCATAAGACATCCAGTTAGCACGTATTTCGTCATCCATGCGCAAGTATTCAAACCATCCCGTAAGCTCTGCTCCGTTCGGCATATTATCTAGAAGGTCCTGCACATGTTGGTAGTGCAACCGTTCAGTAAGCCGGTAGGTATAATATAGCTCCGGGCGTTCTAGTTTTTTCTTGTACGCTCCGTATCGCTATTGAGCATGCCTGAAAGACGAAGTATGGCAAGTGCCAATCGTTCAATAGCAGCACCATCATGTTCACGCATAAGTATGTCCTTATGGCTTTCCCGAAAAACTTTATGTCCAGTTGCCGGATTATAGCATCCAGCCATAACGATCATGTGGAAAACACGACGGTAGTCAGTACGTTTTGTTTTTTCATCGTATGCTGTAAGCTGTATTTCAATACGAGTTTCCGCATTGAGAGCGCGACAAAGAATTTTTACATTCCATTCTGGAATTTCAACAAGTTCCTCGGCTGGTTTTTTATCGAGAATATACTTCAAAAATGCCTGGTCGTCGTCAAATGTTTTCCATTCATGACCATTGAATGAAGCCTGTTCTTTTGTTGTATCGAGTTCCACTGTTCCACTCATCTACTTTTCCTTACTGCTGAATAACGGTTGTCGTGCTGAATGTATTGGATGTTACCAGGTATACAGGACCAGTCGCCTGAAAATTGACACTCTGCTTGTCTACATCATTGGAAGCAATGGTATTTGAAATGCTTGTCGGCAGAGCATAGAACTGCCATCTCTGACCACCTGTCTCGTAAAACCAGAGCTGGCAAACGATAATCCCACCTGAAATGTTAATCGTGCCAACTCCACTGGTGATCATTTCATTTAGAATTCTGGCATCGTAACGAAAGCAGTCTACCGAAAAAGTCATATCTTTTATCGTTGATAAGTGCTGTGCCCAACTTCCACTTGCCTGGAATGGTGTCACATCTTTTGTGGTCATTTTTGCTTGCATTTTCCATGCATGAGAACCATCAAGTGCAGACAAAGTAAAATAACTTCCTGCATTTATTCTCGTAAAATTGTTTGTTCCAGGTACTCTTGCGGTAGTAAAAATGATCTCACCAACAGGCCAGTAAAATGTGTAGTCCGTTACAGTTGCCCATCCACTGCTCCCATTTGGGCTATTTTGAACCACAAATGACTGCGTTGAATCCCATGCCTGATGAGTGTTTGAAAAGTAGTGAATATGATCACCACTGTCAGTACAGTTCTCAGGTGAGCCAAGGGCAGTCGGGGGGGATGTAGAGGTCCATACATCCCCATTTACACCAGCTATCGCACTCACACATTTTCTCCACTTCTAGCTGTATGTTAATGCGCCACTTCCAGTAAATGAGAAATCTACTGTTTCTGCATTTTGCACGTCAATACTTGGATCGATGCCAGAAAGTATGGCAGTACCTGTAAATCCATGTGGTGTATTACTGACATTCAGAGTCAAACTTACAGATGAACCTATCAGGGCAAAGAGGTTTGTTTGGGCAGTGTCAGCGCTATCTAAAAAGCAAGAAACTTTTGCTGTCCAGCTTTTAATCGTGGTGATATTAATAGCCCAACTACCACTCGCTCCGAAAGGAGTTACGTCCTTTGTTGCACCTTTTATAGACAAAGTCCATTTAGATGAATCTGTAAATGCTGTTGAAGCTTCAGAAACATTTGCTCCAATTCCTGCTAATGCAGCCATTTGCTTTTACTCCCTTTTTCAAGGTGTATGGCACTAAAAAAGCCATACCTGAACAAAATTCATGTATGGCTCTCAATGGCTCCAGTTGTTATTTCCTATTTATTTGTTAGTTATGCTGTATTTCTGACCAGGGAATATGGTGTTCCATATGGCAGTCACGGCACCAGCACCATAACCCCCCTGGAACGGTGGCTAATTGACGAATACCTGGTGTATCAATGCGTGCAAGCAGTTTTCCTGATTTCTTACAGAAAAGTGGGGTACGCTCTG
>WNGL01017952.1_pt1 | contig 13473 bp, 14 predicted proteins | sample 5400591 | NCBI WGS metagenome assembly WNGL01 (sample SAMN13153377, study PRJNA577476) | soil metagenome | isolation source: 80 cm soil or saprolite under Garry oak tree replicate 1 | place: USA:California | collected 2016-06-15
AGCGCCTTCCATAATTTCCCTCGTACTGAAACCTGCGAGATACACCTCGCAACGAATTTCCAGACGATGTTGTACGACAACATCCCGGCAGCGCTGCGAAACGAGATTTACGAGTGGCTCCGCGAAAACGCGAAGGATGAACGCAAGCCAACCGATACCGACGAGCAGTTCTTCTACAAGACCCGGAAGAAAGCGCTTGGACCGTTCAAGAAGAGATTCTGGGACCTGCCCCCGGAAGTGAAGGCCCGCCTTGCCCGAGCTTACGAAGAAAAGTTCAGTTTTCTCTTTACCCAGCTGGCGGTGACCAACACGCGCGAAGTGGTCGATCGACTCGTGAGGCCTGTCGAGGAGCACAAGCCCCAGCCGCATCCTGATCTCGCAGTCGTGGAAGCAGCGCCGGACGACGCAGACTTGAGTGACTGACGCTCGTCGTCGAGCAACGGAAGCCCCCCCTCCCCAGGCAATTCGAGAAATAATCCGGCGAGCGGGCCACGAGATCCGGAACGCCTTGAACGGGGTGGCGGTAAACGTGGAGGTGGTGCGCAGCAGATCGGGGGGGGCCAGCGAGACGTCGGCGGGCGAGCTAACGCCATTTGCGGAACGCGCAATGATTCAGGTTGGTGAGGCGAGCGCGCTGACGGACGGACTGCTCGCGCTGGTCAATTCAGTACTGGCCGCTCAGGCAGCCGGCACGCTGAAATCACCAGCCGGACATGGCGCCGGAAGTCGAATTGAGCTAATGATTTACGGCGACGCTGCCCCCGGCCTTATGTCTGACATCGAACGGTTGGCAAGCCGCGTCGGAGTGGGCGTCGAGCACCACGGTCAGCGCGTTATATTAACCATCTTGCCAGAAGGAAAGAGCCATTCCAAAGACTGAGACCAAGCACGCCAAGGTACTCATCGCGGACGACGACCGTTCCATTACGGAAGGGTTGAGCGCGATACTGCGCGATGAGGGATACGAGGTTGCAGTTGCAGTTGATGGTCAGAAGGCTCTCGACCAGCTCGGCGCCGAGGCGTTCGGCGTGGTGCTCGCCGACCTCAAGATGCCAAAGGTGGACGGTCTGGCGCTGCTGAAGGAGCTGCAGCACCGCGCGATTCCAACGGAGTGCATAATCGTCACCGGGCAGGCAACGGTTGATTCGGCAGTGCAGGCAATGCGTGAAGGCGCGTACGATTACGTCGAGAAGCCGCTCACTGCCGACAAGCTCAATCGACTCAAAGCGCTCATTCCCAAGGCGCTCGACAAGTTCAACGTCCAGCAGAAAAATCGCGAGCTGTCGTCGAAGCTCGAGGGACTGACGCATTACGGCGAGCTCACTGGCCAGTCGGAAGAAATGCGCGGGGTTTACCAGATTATCGAGGCGGTTGCTCCCTCCACCGCAAGCGTGTTGATCTTCGGAGAATCCGGCACGGGAAAGGAGCTGGTCGCGCGAGCGATCCACGCCAAGAGCGATCGCGCGAAAGGGCCGTTCTTCGCACTCAACTGCGCCGCACTCCCGAAGGACATCCTCGAGAACGAGCTGTTCGGACACGAGAAGGGTGCGTTCACCGGCTCAGTCAATGAGAAGCCGGGTGCGTTCGAGATGGCAGATGAAGGCACGATCTTTCTCGACGAAATCGCCGAGATGCCTTCCGACATCCAGGTGAAGCTGCTGCGCGCCCTCGAGTCGAGAACCGTCAGGCGCCTTGGCGGCAAGAAGGAGATCGACGTCGATATCAGAATTGTCGCAGCCACCAATCGCGACGTCCAGAAAGCCCTCTCCGACAACGACCTGCGTGAGGATCTCTATTATCGACTGGCCGTGGTCGAGCTGTTTCTGCCGCCACTGCGCGAGCGGATCGGCGACATCAAGCTGCTTGCAAATGAGTTCCTGGCGCGCTTCGCGGAGCAGAACGGAAAACCGATGTCCGGGTTCGACGACGCAGTGTGGGAGTGGATTCTCTCGTACAACTGGCCGGGAAACGTTCGGGAGCTCAAGAACGCCGTCGAAAGGGCCGTGATCATGAGTCACGGCGACAAGATCAAGGCAGCCGACATCATGCCGCGCCATCTGCGTCGTGGCGGAGATGTGCCGATGTCGATCACGGTGCCGCCCGGGGCGACGCTGGCGGACACGCGCCGACAGTTAGTGCTTCGCGCCTTCGCTTCGACCAACGGCGACTATGCGCGCGCAGCGACCATCGTTGGTATGACGCCTGCCGACGTTCGCGCGGAGATTGCATCGCTCCTCAACGGTACCGCCGGTGCAGCCCAACCGACTGGCAGCACGGCCAATGGCGCCCAGACTGCATCCAGAAACACAGAGTCCGCAGCCCCGGCGGGTAAAGCGGCAAAGGTCCCAGCCAAGGCTTCGGGGGCAGCGGCCAAGGCAAAAGCGAGGAAGCGCTAATGAGGTGGAAGACGCGAACGGACGAGGATGACTGGTACGACGAGGACGACGAGCCCGACTACGTGGAGCCTTACGTCATCGTCGAAAGGCAAGAAGCGGGAATCGGCCCTTTCCTCATTGGTCTCGCAATCGGCGCGGGTGCAGCGCTTCTATTCGCGCCGCAGAGCGGCCACGAAACCCGTCGGGGGATCGCGCGGAGCGCGCGGCGTGCCCAGGATGCGGCGCAGGATTTCGTCGGAGATGTAAGCGGCACGGTTGCCGACAAGTTCAGGGAGGTACGCGCCGGCGTGGAGGATCGCATTGAGGCCACGCTCGACGCGGTCGACGACAAGAGACGACGCGTGTCGAACGCGTTCCATGCGGGGCGGGCTGCGGCGCGTGAGGCGCGCGGCGAGCTGGAGCAGCGCATCGCCGAGAGCAAAGCGGCCTACAAAGAAACCTAGTGCCTCAGCGCGGGCTCGCGGCCCGGCTCGGCTGGTTGCTTCGTGATTACGCGAAGCGGGTCTGGGACAACAGCGGCGAAGACAACGTTTTTTTTCTGGCAGGCGGGATCGCGTTCAACATCCTTCTCGCAGCGGTCCCATTTTTCCTGTTGCTGGCAACTGGCCTTGTCTATCTGTTGAATCAGTCGCCGGACACTACGTCGGCGGAAGTGCTCCAGATCGTCGACAAGTTTCTCCCGCCACATCCGCCAGGCGACTCCGGCCCGGCAGCGAGCATCCTTAACGAAGTCATCAAGCGAAGTGGCGCGCTCGGTATCTACAGCGCCATTGGCTTCATCTGGTTCTCGACACGTCTGTTCGGATCTCTGCGGACGGTGCTCGCGGCGATTTTTGATATCGATACGGATCGCGGAATAATCGCGGGCAAAATCTTCGACATCGAGATGACGCTCGTCTCGAGCCTCTTGCTCGTCGCGTACACATCTCTCAGCGCCTACCTCGCGATTGCGACGACACGTGGTGTTCTCGTGCTCGCCGACCTCGGGCTGCGGAAAGAGCTGATGGGCCAGCTCGAGTACAACCTCGGCCAATTAGTAGCGTTCTCGTTTATCGCAACGATGTTTTTTTGTCTGTACAAATTTCTGCCGCACCGAAAAATTCGCTGGAAGATGGCGCTGATCGCATCGCTGTTCACGAGCGTATTGCTCGAGGTCGCAAAACGTGCGTTTTCAGCCTATGTGCGATCCTTCAACCCCGGCTCGTTCTACAGCGGCACGGTCGCTGCATTGGTTATTGTCGTCATCTGGGTTTACTACGCCTCTTTCATCTTCATCATAGGCGGCGAAGTAGCACAGGTGTACGAGCTTCGGCGCGTGCGGAAGATGCAGCGCGAGGCGTTTGAGGATTGAGTATCATTGGCGATGTTGCCGGGTCTTCCGGCGAACACACTTCTGGAGGGGGAGGGCGTCTCGTGCGCAAGTTCGCAGCAGTCGCGGCCGTGCTGGCCGTTGTCTCGATCTCGGCTTGCAAGAAGACGGGAGAGGGAGAGTACCAGGTTGAGAAGCCGGTCATTGGAACGCAGACGGACACCATCCATACTCCGACCCTGCAAATGGGCACCGACACGGCGGCCGTCAAAGTGCCGAAAGTACAAGTGAAGACGGACACCGCGAAGATCAAGGTTCCGACGGTGAAAGTGAATCCGCCGAAGAAGTAAGCGGGGATCGCCCGCACTTAACGAAAGCCCCACCAGATGGCGGGGCTTTTTTTAAAGGCAACTTACGACTACCGGCTGGGAGCTACGGGCGGAGCGGCGGGGGGCTTCGTGCTGGAGACGCGCTTGATGAGCGCGTAAAGCATTTTCCGCACGAGAATTGTTTGACCAATCAGAGCAACAGCCTCGCTCTTAGCGATAATCTTGGCGTCTTGTGCGAAAAGAAGATGGGATTCCAACTCTGATGCCGAGCTCAGGGCAATCCCGAGAAACCGGATGAATTCCTTTTTCGCTGGTTTTCCTTCGTCCCTCCGCAATGTTCGCCGGAATCGACAGGGCCGCCGTGAAAATCTGATTCCGCAATGAGTAATACTGACTGGAGCGAATGCGCTTGCACGTCCGATCGATACTAAGCAAAAGGGCATGTGCCCTCTGCCAAACGTCAAGTTTCTTGAAATCGGCCATGCCGGACGATCGTACTCAGCCCTGTGGCAGGCGCATCATTTTTCATCGAGCCCAAGCGCGCAGCCCCCAGCCGCTCCGCCCAAAGCCCCTAGCTGGTAGTCGTAAGTTGCCGTTAAAAACGACCCTCTCCGTGTGTATATTTCGTGTGCCCCAGGTCCCGGAGGGCGTTAGCCCGCTAACTCCGTCAGGACCCCGAAGGTAGCAGCGGCATGCGGTGTCTATCGTTGCTCCGTAAGACCTGGGGTACTCCCGCCTCGCAATGTCTCTCGCACTCGCCCGCAAATACCGCCCAAAGAGCTTCGCTGACGTAGCCGTCCAGTCGCACGTGTCCAATACGCTGCGCGGGGCGATCGCCAGAGGCCGGGTTGCGCACGGCTACCTCCTTTGCGGACCCCGCGGAGTCGGCAAGACGACGCTCGCCCGCGTTCTCGCGATGGCGCTCAACTGCGAGAATAAGCGGGAGGATGGCGAGCCGTGCGGCGAGTGCATTTCCTGCCAACGCATCTGGAGCGGCTCCTCCAGTCTCGATGTGGTTGAGATCGATGCGGCGTCGAACCGCGGCGTGGATGACGCGCGCGAGCTCCGTGAGCGCGCAATGTACGCGCCGTCGGGGGAAGATCGCTTCAAGGTTTACATCGTCGATGAAGCGCACATGCTGACGCGCGAGGCGTGGAACGCACTGCTCAAGATTCTCGAGGAGCCGCCACCGCGCGTCATCTTCGTTTTCGCGACAACCGAGCCGCAAAAAATCGCGCAGGCAGCAGCGCCGGTTCTCAGTCGTCTTCAGCGCTTCGACCTCAAGCGCATCGGGCTCTCGGAAATCATCAAGCGGCTGTCGACCGTGCTCGAGAAAGAGGCCGTGAAGGTCTCGGAGGATGCACTCTCGATGATCGCGCGCGCCGCCGACGGCTCGATGCGCGATGCGCTCAGCCTCGCCGACCAGGTGATATCGATCGGAGAAGGACCGGTGACTGCCGAGCGAGTACGTGAGGCGCTGGGACTGGTGCCGGAGGATGAATTTCTTGCCATCCTCGACATCATCGGCGGACACCGCGCCGGAGACGTCTTCGACACCGTGACAAAATTGGCCGATGCTGGTGTGGACTTCGGGGTGTTTCTCTCCGGCTTCGCCGATATCCTCCGCGCTCAGCTCACAGTCGTTCTTAACGACAAGGCCGAAGGAGTCTCGGCGGCCGCGGCGGCCGCGTTGCGGGAAAGGAAGGACCTTTTCGCCGCCGGGGATTTGCTTCGTATGATCAGTGCGGTCAACGCGCTCGAGCCGACCTTCAAGAAGAGCTCGCAGCAGCAGCTCCTGATCGAGATGCTTCTCGTTCGAATGGCTTTGCTCGATCGCACGGTAGCGCTCGAGGATTTGCTGAAGGGTCTCGCTGGAGAATCGACAGACGCTGGAAGAATCGAATCGTCGAGCGGTTCTGTGCGCGCGCAGGCGGCCCAGTCATCAGTTGCGCGAACGGCCCAACGTCCAGCTACTCGCCCGGGATATCCACCGCAGCTCGAGGCGCCCAACACCGTTCAGCCCGACCCGCCTCCAAAGGCGTCTCCCGCTGCTCCGAATGAATCGCAGCTTCGCGAAATGAAGCGTGCGATGGAAGCGACGGCACAGGATTCGAATCGGAGTCGCATGACGCCGGAAGCGCTGAAGGAGGAGCGGATCGGGCTGCTCCGTCAGAAGGATCCTGCACTCGGCGTCGCAATAGACGAGCTTGATCTCGAGCTCCTCGATTAACTCACATCAGCGTTGTCGACATGGCAGACTTCAACAAAATCCTCGAGCAGGCGCAGCAGATGCAGGCGCGAATGCAGCAGATGCAGTCCGAGCTGGAGAAGCAGACCGTTACTGCAGCAGCGGGCGGTGGGATGGTCACGGTGGAGGCAGACGGCAAGGGCACGATCACGAGGGTGAAAATCGATCCCAGCGTTGCCGATCCGAAGGACGTGGAGATGCTGGAGGATCTCGTTCTGGTCGCTGTCAACGAGGCACAGAAAAAAGCTAGCGACCTGGCGAAACAGGAAATGTCTCGGCTGACAGGGGGCCTAAACCTGCCATTCAAACTGCCTTTCTAGAGTGGGAGCCATCGACGATTTGGCCGCGGAGCTGTCGAAGCTGCCCGGAATCGGACGCAAAACCGCGCTCCGCCTGACCTATCATCTGCTCAAGCAATCGCCCGACCAGTCAAAAAAGCTCGCTTCGGCTCTGACAACTCTGGCAGAAAAAGTCCGCCCGTGCCCGCAGTGCTTCAACCTGACAGAGGAGGATTTGTGCTCCATCTGCCGTGACGCGCGCAGGGATACGGGAGTCATCTGCGCAGTAGAGGAGGCTTCTGATATCGGCGCTATCGAGCGGTCAGGCGAGTTCCGGGGTGTCTATCACGTCCTGGGAGGACGCCTGTCCCCTTTGGATGGAATCGGACCTGAGGACCTCACTATTCCACAGCTGGAGACGAGAGTGTCTGCTGGAGTCGTTCGCGAAGTGATAATTGCGACAAACCCGAGCATCGAAGGCGAGACAACGGCGCTTTATGTCCAGCGCAAGCTGTCCCGTTACCCGCTCACAATCTCCAGAATTGCGCGAGGACTACCCGTCGGCGGCGATCTCGAATACGCCGATGGCGTGACGATTGCCCAGGCGTTGTCCGCCAGGAGGGCAATGTCATGAGCAGGCAACGGGCGAGCTTTGTTGCTGTGGGTTTCCTCGGGGGAGTAGCTGCCGGCACGCTGGTCTGGAGCCGGATGCAGCGCAATTACCGCCGCAATCTTTTTTCCCGGCACGCTTTCCGGCGCATGGCCGCGCTCGGTTATCTCCGGGCGAGCCCGACCGTCACTACGGCGCAGCTGCTTCGCGAGTATGTTGCCTGGGAGCCTCGTCCAACTCTCCGCAGGCGCGGAGCGAAAATGCTGAGACGCCTCGAGGCGACACTGTGACCGGGGGACGATGACCGCCGGCACGGCCAACTGGTCGTTCACTCAGGACGACTTCACCGCAATAACTGAATCCCTGCAGCGCTTTCTGGGCGAAACCAAGTCGCTCTGCGCGCTGCTGGTCGATCGTTCCGGACAGTTGGTGACGACTGTTGGCGATGCACGTACACTGGACACGACCGCGTTCGCGACGCTTACGGCCGCCGACTACAGCGCCAATGATCAGCTCGCAAGGCTCGTCGGTGAAAACGACTTCTCGAGCCTCTTTCATCAGGGTGAGAAGGAATCGATCTACGTCGCGGACGTCGCGCGACGACTTCTGCTGGTGATCATCTTCGATTCACGCACGACTGTAGGACTCGTCCGGCTGCGAATGAAGGACGAGGTCGAGGAGTTGACCCTGCTTATCGATCGTGTATTCTCCCGCGGCGATGGCGACGGGCGTGGAGAGCATCTGCTCCGCGGCGCGGATGAAGAGATCGACAAACTCTTCAACTGGTGAGGAAGAGCTAGACCGTGTCGATGATCAACTACGCCTCGCGCGAGATCAATTGTAAGATCGTTTACTATGGTCCCGGACTTGGCGGAAAGACGACAAATCTTGAGCACGTCTACGGCAAGGTTAAGCCAGAGACGAGAGGAAAGCTGATATCTCTGGCTACGGAGACGGAGCGTACACTCTTCTTCGATTTCCTCCCCGTAGACCTCGGCACCATCAGGGGGTTCAAGACACGATTCCATCTGTACACAGTGCCCGGCCAGGTCTATTACAACGCCAGCCGCAAGCTCATTCTGAAGAACGTCGATGGCCTCGTCTTCGTGGGCGATTCGCAGGCTGAACGCATGGAGGCGAACCTCGAGTCGATGCAGAATCTCTATGACAACATGGCTGAGTACGGATACGATCTGACGCAGATGCCATTCGTGATCCAGTACAACAAACGCGATCTTCCGAACGCCGCTCCGATCGAAGATCTGCAGGCGGCTCTCAATCCCGGCTGGGAGGTCGAGGATGCGAGCAAACAGCGCGTGCAGCCCGATCCGTATCACGCCGGACAGAATCTCGTCGAGCAGGTGCCGGGCGGTGAATGGGTGGAGCGAGCGCCGTATTTCGAGGCGATCGCGGTGCAAGGCGACGGCGTGTTCGACACGCTCAAAGCCGTGAGCAAGCTGGTGCTTAAGGCGCTCGCCTAGCGGCGCGGAGAGGCCTCCGTGAATCTCCCAAACACGATCACGGCCGGCCGGATCCTCGCCGCGCCTTTCATTGCAGCACTTCCTTTCATAGGCTCGCCCGGCGCGAGACTGATCGCGTTCGTTCTTTACGTCGTAGCCGCGGTTACCGATTACTACGATGGAAAATTGGCGCGCACGCGGAATCTGATTACGGATCTTGGCCGCCTGCTCGATCCACTCGCCGACAAGCTGTTGCTGTTCGCGACCCTGATTCCAATGTTCGTGCTCATGGCTCCCCACACTGATCCGCTCATTCCCACCAGCGCTGAGAGCATCGATGCGGGACGACTTCCTTTTCTCACGCCGTTCGGAGCCGTTGCCCTCCCGTGGTGGGTTGTTGCGATCGTGATCGGACGCGAGCTGTTCATGACAGTTTTCCGCCAGGCTGCGGCGCGGCGGGGCGTCGTTATCGCTGCAATAGGTCCGGCGAAGTGGAAGACGGCGTTTCAATCAGTCTGGGTCGGCTCAGCATATTTCTGGTTCTTTGCGGCTACTACCGCGGCGAGCAAGAATTGGGGTAGCGCCGCATGGCGTGCTTTCGCTTACTTCAATGGAACCGTAGGCACTCTGACCATGATCGCTTCGGTCTTTCTAACCGTTTACTCTCTGGCACTCTATCTCCGACGCTACGCCGGAGTCTTCGCCTTTTGACCAATTCGCAGGTCGAGCTGATCACCATTGGTGATGAGCTCCTCCTCGGCTTCACCGTAGACACGAACGCAGCGCACATATCGCGCACTCTCGCCGCTGCTGGGGTGGAGGTCGTTCGCCGCACCACAGTTGGAGACGAGGCGGACATGATTGCGGCCGCTGTTCGTGAAGCCCTCGAGCGGACCGGCGCCGTCATCACTACCGGGGGACTCGGTCCCACCAGCGACGATCTCACCAAACCCGCGATCGCGAAAATTTTCGGCCGCAGGATGAAGCTGGACGAAGAGATCGCGAAGGCGCTCGAGCAGCGTTGGAGAGCCAGGTTTCCCAATAGCAGATTTCCCGCGACCAACCGCAGCCAGGCGGAAATTCCGGAGGGCGCGCGGATCCTTACCAATCGGCATGGCAGCGCTCCGGGCATTTGGCTCGAGGACGATAAAGGGCGATGGGTAGCGATGATTCCGGGCGTGCCCCGGGAGATGCGCGGTATGTTGGCTGAAGAAGTGTTACCCCGGATCAAAGTGCTCGCTGGCGAATCGGAGAGCGCAGTAATCTCTGAAACACTTCGCACTACAGGGATCGCGGAGTCCGCGATCGCGGAATTGCTCGGGCCGCATGTTCTCGGCGAGCCAGCTACGGAAACGGGTGCGCTGTCCCTCGCCTATTTGCCGGGTATCGCCGGTGTCGATTTGCGCGTCACCGCGAAAAGATTGGCGCAGGCGCGCGCCCAAAAGCTGGTCAGAGAAGCGATCGAGAAACTGCGGAGTCGTGTGTCTGCGTATGTCTACGGTGAGGACGACACGGATCTCGCCGCCGTCGTTCTCGAAAAATGTCGCGCTCTCGGGCTGAAGCTTGCCGTCGCCGAGAGCTGTACTGGTGGCCTGCTGGGAGAGAGAATTACGAATATTCCAGGCTCGAGCGATGTCTTTCTGGGCGGAGTGGTAGCCTATCATGATGACGTCAAGCGGGAAGCGCTGGATGTCCGCGTCGAAGACATCGAACGATACGGCGCTGTGAGCGAACAGGTTGCGTTGCAAATGGCGTTGGGTGTCCGCAAAAAACTTCGCGCCGATATCGGAGTTTCGGTCACGGGGATTGCGGGACCAGGCGGCGGCACGCCTGAGAAGCCGGTCGGACTTGTCTGGATTGCCGTAGACGCTTTCGAAGCAAAGGCACGGCGCTTCCATCTGATTGGAGATCGGGCAGAGATCAGGCAGCGCGCGGCGCAGGCAGCTCTGGAGATGGTGCGGCGCGCCCTCTCAAACGGTTAACTTAGGCAGATGAGACATTCGAAGAAGAAAACAGAGCCAACGCCACTCCCGGAGCAGGGCGCGATCGGCTCCGCCGATGGTTTTGCCCCCGATGCCGGAGGCGCCGCCAGCCAGGGCGATGGTCAAGTCGCCGATCCACAGTTCGACGCTTCCACTGAGGCGGGTGGTACTGGGCCAGCCACCAGTTCCGTAGAACACGATGACGCAACTGGCGCCGCTGAAACCGGCGTGGTTCGGCAGCTGATCGACGCGCTAGACGATGTCGCGCGTTTCGCGCACGTCGATCCGGCAGCCACTGATGCCGGAACACTCGTCCAGGGTGTCGACATGGTGGAAAAAAAGCTGCTCAAGGCACTGGGCAACGCTGGCCTCGAGGTAATCAATCCGGTCGGCGAGACTTTCGATCCCGCGCTCCATGAAGCCGTCGCGACGGAGCCTACCTCAGCGAAAGAGGACGATCACGTCGTATCACGAGTGTATCAGCCTGGTTACCTGTTCAATTCGCAGCTGCTTCGCCCCGCGCGTGTCGTCGTGAAGCAGTGGAACGGCTGACCGCGTTCGCGCGCTGATCGCAAATGCCACAGACGAAGGATTTTTACTCCGTACTTGGCGTAGGCTCCAACGCTTCACAGGACGAGATCAAAAAGGCGTATCGCAAGCTCGCCAAGAAGTATCACCCCGATGCAAATGCGAACGATGCGAAGGCGGGGGAGCGCTTCAAGGAGATCTCCGAGGCGAACAACGTCCTCGGCGATCCTGGGAAGCGGAAGCAGTACGACGAGATGCGCCGTCTCGGCGCCTTCGATGGAGGAGGCTTCGGAGGTTTTGGTGGTGCCAGATCGTCGCGCGCGGGCGCCCGGGGGGGAGCCGGTGGTGCGCAGACCATCAACTTCCAGGACTTCGATATCGGTGGGCTCGGAGGCCTCGGCGACCTTTTCAGCTCGATGTTCGGTGGAGGCGAAACACGTCAGACGCGCCAACGCGGACCCGAGAAGGGACAGACTGTCGAAGCGAACCTCGAGATTCCATTCCGCACCGCCGCAAGAGGGGGGAAGGTTCCGATCGAGCTCGAGGTAAGCGAAGAGTGCGGCACGTGTCACGGTACCGGTGCTGCGCCGGGGACTTCGCTCAGGATCTGCCCCGAGTGCAATGGACGCGGCGTGATTTCGTTCGGACAGGGTGGATTCGCAGTGAACAGGCCATGCCCGGTGTGCCTCGGTCGCGGTCAGGTGCCAACCGAGCCGTGTCCAACGTGTCACGGATCAGGAGAAGTGCGGGCGAAAAGGAGAGTACTCATCAACGTGCCGCCGGGTGTGGACACCGGCTCGAAGATCCGGTTGAAGGGCCAGGGCGGAAAGGGAACTCAGAACGGACCCGCGGGCGATCTCATCATCACTTTCAATGTGCAGCCTGACAAGTTCTATCGACGAGATGGGCTCGACGTGATCGCAACCGTTCCGCTCAACATCGCGCAGGCGACGCTCGGTACGAAGATCAGCGTCCGCACGCTCGACGGAAAAAAAGTGGCGATCAGAATTCCGGCGGGCACTCCGTCTGGAAAACGATTCCGCGTTCGCGGGCAGGGAATTCAAAAAGGCGACAAGAAGGGCGACCTGATCGTGGAGGTATCGATCCAGGTTCCGGAGAAGCTCTCCGAAGAGCAGGAACGCATGATGAAGGAGTTCGCGGAATCAGGCGGACTCAAGTACTAAGGAACTTGCGTCGAATCTGATCACGTTTGATTTCGATTTCATGAGAATCGGCATTCTTGGGACCGGTGAGGTTGGAAAAACATTGGGCACGAGGCTGGCGACGCTCGGCGACAACGTGCGCATGGGATCTCGCACCGCCGGCAACGAGAAAGCTCGTGAATGGGTCAAGCAGTCCGGAGACCAGGCGTCGGAGGGTACGTTTGCCGACGCCGCAACTCACGGCGAAATCGTCTTCAACTGCACGCCGGGAATGGTATCGCTCGAGGTCTTGAACGCTGCCGGCTCGAAGAATCTGAGCGGAAAGATCCTCGTCGATGTCTCCAACCCCCTCGACTTTTCGAAGGGCACGCCGCCAACGCTTTCGGTCTGCAATACCGACTCGGTCGGCGAGCAGATACAGCGCGCATTTCCAGCTGCCAAGGTCGTAAAGACACTCAATACCGTTACAGCTATGGTGATGGTGAACCCTGCGCTCATACCAGGCGTTCACACGATGTTCGTCTCGGGCAACGATTCAGCGGCGAAGGCGGAAGTGATCAATCTCCTGAAGAGTGGCTTCGGGTGGAAGGAAGTAATGGATCTCGGCGACATCGCCGGCGCGCGCGCCCAGGAGATGATTCTTCCACTGTGGCTGCGGCTCTACATGACTCTCCAGACGCCGAACGTAAATATCCGCGTGGCTCGCTAACCGCTGCGATTCCGCTCAATGACCGAGCCGCACCATGGGGAGCCCGAAAGTCCACCAACCACCGCTCGACCTCGTAGCCACGCGCTCGCCTTTATAGCGGTAACGCTACTGCTGGATACGACCGGTTTCGGTCTCATCATGCCGGTCTATCCGAGGCTGCTCGTCGACCTCACCGGCGAGAGTCTCAGTCGCGCGGCGGTATATGGCGGATGGCTCGGCTTCCTCTACGCAGCGATGCAATTCGTGTGGGCTCCGGTCCTCGGCAACCTTTCGGACCGTTACGGACGCCGGCGCGTTCTTCTGTTCGCGATCGGCGCTCTTGGCGTCGATTACATCATCATGGGACTTGCACCCACGCTCGCCTGGCTCTTTGTCGGGCGAGCTATTTCCGGCGCCGCCGGAGCTTCGTTTACGCCGGCCTATGCGTACGTCGCCGATGTCACTCCCCCCGAAAAACGCGC
>WNGL01006774.1_pt1 | contig 13470 bp, 9 predicted proteins | sample 5400591 | NCBI WGS metagenome assembly WNGL01 (sample SAMN13153377, study PRJNA577476) | soil metagenome | isolation source: 80 cm soil or saprolite under Garry oak tree replicate 1 | place: USA:California | collected 2016-06-15
ATGGATGAGGCCGAAGCCGACCGCGCCGACCGCGCGCAGTCCCGCGCCGACCGGTTGGACGCCCGAGCCGGCCGGCTACGGCGTGTCGCTGACGCCCGGCACGCGGCGGCACACCAGGTGTTGGACAACATTCCGCTCGGCCAGCCCTACCTCGTCGATCACTCCGGCTATGCGGCGGACCGCAACCGCCGGGAACGCGCGTTCACCAACCTCGACAAGTCCGTCGAACTGGGCCGCCAAGCCGAGGACACGCAGCGGCGTGCCGAGACCGCCCGTAGCCACATGGACACCCGCCACGCGCCGGAGACAGTGGTCAACCGGATCACCGCACTTGAGACAGAACTCCGGGCGATCGACCGCGAACGCCGCCAAGGCGCGCTGTTCGCGAAACTCGCCAGCCAGGGCGTGCCCCCAGAGCGCATCCCCGCCTCGCTGCACGCACTCACGCCCGAGCGGGACACCGCGCTGACCGAACGCGCCGCCTACCTGGGCGAGCAACTGCGGTACTGGACAGCGGTCCGGCAGCGGCAGGTCGCCGAGGGCACCACGACCCACTACCAGCGCGGCGACATCGCCCGCGGTGATCTCATCCAGCGGCGGGGACTGTGGTATCCGGTCGTGCGGGTCAACGCGAAATCCGTGTCGATCCCCTCGATCGTCGGCGGTTCCTGGACCGACACAGTGCGCTACGAGCACATCGACGACCACGTGCGCCCCGACGATGAACGCTGGAATGCCATCGCCACGGCGGCGGTGTGCACCGCCGAGATCATGGGTCGCCGCGACGCCCTGCACCCCGCATTCCAGGCACTACGGCCCGCTCCATAGCCCGGCCACGCGATCACGCACGAGAATCCCGCAGCCGTAGGCACGGTCTTTCGCAGCCGGGCATCGGCAGCGCCGTCGTCGGCGACGTGGCAGCGACATGACCAGCCGATCCGCGATATTCTGGCACCTGCCCTCCTGTTACAGGTGGGTACTGTGATGGCCGGCGGGGCGTGCGAAACCCTCCCTCGGAGGGTGCTCCGCCGGTCCACCGAACACGCGGGCCGGCTCAACGACCAGGCGCGGTCCTCACAGCGGATCCCCCTACGATACAAGGGAAACGCGCGGCGATGGCGCCGAAACCGGTCGCGCGGCTGCGAGATAGTGGCCGACGCTGTCGATCCGTACGGTGGCCCCGGTGTGGGGTGCGTCGATCATGCGGGTGGCGGAGATGGCAATGCCGACATGGGTCACGGTGCTGGGCCCGGTACCGTAGAACACCAGATCGCCCGGTTCGAGTGGTGTCCCGGCCGGCAGGAGAGGGCCTCGGTCGTACTGTGTCTGGGCGGTGCGAGGCAGGCTGACGCCGGCCGCGGCGTAGGCGGCGGTGGTCAGCCCGGAGCAGTCGAACCCGCCGGTGATCCGCGTCTGGCCGGACGGCAGTTGCGTCAACTCGGCTCCGTTGCCACCCCACAGGTAGGGAATTCCCTTCTGGCTGCAGGCGAAGTTGACCGCGGTCAGTGCTGCGGGGTTGGGTGCTTGGATGTGATTGCAGTCCCCTGCGGCGGTGGTGTTGTTGGCGCCGGAACTGGTGGTGCAGGTGGAGTTCTGGACGGCGGCGACGATCTCGCGCGCGGTCTGCTCGTGGGATGCGTAGGCACCGGGGGTTGCGGAGCGTTGCACGGTTTGGGCGGCGTCGTTGACACTCATCTGCTGCCAGCCGGGGACGGCGAGCAGGTGCCGGTAGAACTGGGTGGCGGCGTAGGTGGGGTTCATGATCTGGGTGGGGGTGCCCCATCCTTGGGATGGGCGTTGTTGGAACAGGCCGAGGCTGTCGCGGTCGCCGTGGTCGAGATTGTCCAGCCCGGACTCCTGGAGGGCGGCGGCGATGGCCACCACCTGGCCCTGGGTCGGGACGTTGAGCTGCGTGCCGACCGCGACGATCGTCGCGGCGTTGGCCATCTGATCGCCCCGATAGCTGGCGAGCGCGGCGGTCGGGAAACCAACGGCCGCACAGTCGGCGGGGTTGCTTGTGCCCAGGGCGCTGGCGCCGATGCCGCCCACCCCGGCGATGAACAGGATCGGGATGAGGACCACGAGAGCGGCGGCGCCGACAATCTTGGTCACGTGGGTTCGCCTCCTGGACGGGGTTGTTGGGGTGGTGGTTGCATGGGGGACGGCGGGCGCAGTCTCCGATCCAGCCGTGCTGGGGGTGTGACGGTGGTGCTGGAGGGGTTCTCTGGTGGTGGCGCGGGCCAGAGGTGGGCCAAGCCGGTAAGGGGAAGCCGACCGGTTTCGTGGAGAGGCAGTGGCAGCCATCGCGCGGTGGCGGGATGGCGGGCCCGTTCAGGCGTGGTGAGATCCACAGCGGTCGTCGCGACGGGAACGGCGGCAGGGTCGTCCAGTCCTGTGAGGACTCGGTGCAGCGCGGTGCGGGCTGTGGTTTCGCGGCGGGTGGTGGGGAAGCAGAACAGCACCGGGGTGGTCCGCCCGGTCACCTCCCGCAGCCGGGCGTAGTCGGCGAGTTTGCGGGTGACTTTGGACAGCGGTTCGGTGCCCCAGTCGTATTCGAGGAAGAACTCAACCTCGTGGTGGACGCCGTTGCCGCGCTCGTGCCAGCGGCCGAACGCGTCGGGGTGGACGATGTCACCGAAATACCGGCGGCAGCGGGTTTCGGACCACCACGCGCGCAACCGGCCGGTTGCGATGGGAGCACGGGCGGCGGCGACCAGGGCGGTGAAGAACCCGTTGACGGCCACGGTGTGCGCCAGCCGCAGCGAGGACGCCACGCCGACGGCGCGGTCGTGCCGGTAGCCGATCTCGTCGGCGTTGAGGCCGTCTTCGAACGCGAGCACGGCAGCTCCGGCGATGTCCAGCACGTAGTGCATGGGTGCGGCACCGGAGCCGATGAACGGTTGGAAACGGTCGACGATCCGCCACCGGTACAGCGGCAGGAGCCGTTCGTTGGCGGCGTGCAGGCTGGGGAAGGCCAGTTCGGCGATCTGCCGGCTGGTCAGTACCGTGTGCTCGTGCAGTATGCGGGCCAGCCACCGGTCCCGTGTGGTCAGCCGGGGCGCGAGCTGGGCGTGGTGTTCGCCGGACGCGGCGATGCGGGGTGTGGGTCGTTGCGGCATCGAGCCGCGCAGCGCGCGTTGTGGGGTGGGGTTGGAAATCACGTGAATCTCCGTGACCAGTTAAACAGGCGGATTGCATTTGATGCCAAATGAGCAGATTTCAGGGACTGCTGTCCTTGTTAATAGGCGGCGTTAATAGCCGGCTTCGTGCGGAGGTACGTAAGGAACTTGATGGCGGTGGGCCATGGGCCGACCCGGCTATCCCGAACCGCTCTGAAGCCGCCCATGCGGACACTAGTCACTCACCCGAACGGACGAGACTTCCCGTGTTGCGCCCATCGCGTGGTGGCCGATACCCGGGATGAGTGTCGTTGAGGAGATGGTCGGCATGAGCTACTCGTCCCGAGCGCCCGTCAGCCGTGCAGTGATCGCTCTGCTGTTCGCGGTGGCGGCGGTCGGCTTGGTTGTGGCGCTGGTGAGCTTGGCCAGCCGTACCGACGCGGAGACGGTGACCGAGTTCGGGCTCACTACGTGGTTCCCGCTTGCTGGTGGTCTGGCCAGCTTCGGTGCCGGCGCGTTCGAGATGGCCCGACGGCAGCGATTCCTCGGCAACGCGCTGCTGCTTGCGTACAGGCTGGAGGCCGAGCTGCTGTTCGTAGACGTCGAGGGCGAGGCGGACGACAAGGACACTGTGGACATCACGGTCGGTGCGCTCCGTGCCAGGGACGCATGTGCCTTCGCCGGCGACCGCGCCCTGGCTGATCGGCTCAACCACGCCCTGCGCCGGTTGGCGGGTCACGAACCGCTGACAGGAGACTACTCATGACGCGGCAGGCCCGGCGTCGGCTCCAGCGGGAGATCATCAAGCGTCACTCCGAGGCCCAGCAACCGGGGCGTGGTCCGCGTGTCCTGTTGGCAGCGCTGATCGGGGCCATCGCCGTGGTCGGCGCCCCGGTGATCACCGCTGGGCTAAGCCCTGGTCCTGGCCAGGTCTCTTGCGATCAGGTGTTCGTACGGGTCGTGGATGAAGCCCGCCCGCCAGGTATGTTTGCTGTGCTGACGGCTCCGAATGGGCAGCGTCTCTCATTGCTTGACAGCGACCCCGATGTTCGTCGTTGCGGCATCACGGACGCCCAGGTGCGGAAGGGCCTCGGTTGATAGATTCAAAGTTGAGCTGGGCGTACGAAACGTGGCGGTGTTTCGTTAGCTCTGGTGCAGTTGTCAAGGACCATGAGTGGCGGCCCGGTACTCCACAACGCGGACGCCCAGTGCGGGTCGCCGCGAGCCCGCGCGCGTCGACAGGCGAGGCATGCGTGGCGGGGGAATAGTGCAACCTTTGAATATCGCCCCTCGCCAGTCTTTGTTTTCGACCAACTGATACGAGGGGAATCTGTGCCGGTACGCGAGGATTCGCTGCCGCGCGTGCCGGCACGGCCCGGTCGGCGGAGGCTAGGCTGCTGTGTCCCAGTAGGTGCGCGGATCGGCCATCGGTGATGAGCCGGTGCCGGATGTGGTGGCACGCCGCCGTTTCCTTGCCTTCACGGTGTCGATGGTCGTCGCGGCGTGCACGGCCGCCGCGGCCCGGATCAGTTTCGCGCGGCCGGGAACTGCTGGCGGGAGTGGTTGGGTGCGGATGGTGAACGGCGCGGTTTCTTCGGTGTGCAGCACCGGTCGCACCGCGGCGTGGAACGCGCCCAGATGGGCGAGGTCGTGGTCGGTCAGGCGTGGTGTGGTGTGCTGGGCGAGGTGTTTGGCGTCTTCGGGGGAGGCGCTGAAGTAGATTTTGGTGCGGGCGTTGGTGGAGATGCCGTCGGCGAGTTCCCTGGGCAACTGGCCGAGGTGTTGGTGGGCGAGCACGATCGAAAGCCGGTAGGCGCGGGCCTCGGCCAGCATGTCCTCCAAGCTGTAGGGCACGTTGAGGAAATTGTGGCATTCGTCCACCACGAGGCTGGCGTCGCGGCGCAGCCGTTGCGGCAGCCTCGCCCGGCGGGTGGTGGCCTGCCAGGTGGCCGCGACGATCAGCGAGCCGACCAGGCTGGCGGTTTCCTCACCCAGCACACCCTTGGGAATCCGGGCGAGCAGCAACCCCCCGTCGTCGAGTACCCGGCCGATGTCCACCGTGGAGTTTCCGCTGGCGATCGCGTGGCGCACGAACGGGCGCAGCAGGAACGCACGCAGCTTGTTCATCAACGGCGCGATCACCTGGGCGCGCGTCGCCTCGGACAGTTCCTCGTACCAGGACCAGAACCCCGCCAGAACAGGGTCGGTGATGGTGTCGGCGACCCGTTGCCGGAATTCCGGATCGGACAGCAGCCGCGGCAGGTGCGCCAGGGTCGCCGGCCCGTCATGGGTGACGTTGGCACCCAGGCCGTGCAGGCTCAACGCCCCGGCCCGCAGGATGTCATCGGTGCGTGGTCCCCAGGACGCGGCGAAGACCTGGGAGAACACGCCCACGAGATTGTCCACCGTGCGGTGCCGGGGGCCATCCAGCGGGTTGAGGCACGGCGTGTGCCGGGGGTCGCTGGCGTCGAACAACACGACCTTGCCGGCCAGGTGTTCGGGCAGGAGGGTGAGGACGTCGGCGACCAGATCGCCTTTCGGGTCGATGACCACCCCGCCTCGGCCGTGCTGGGCGTCGGCCAGGATCATCCTCGCCAGCAGGGTGGATTTGCCGCTGCCGGTGGCACCGAGCACATGCAGATGGTGGCGGGCGTCCGGGACGCGCAGGCCGACGGCACGGGGGTGGCCGGCGTCGGTGATCCCGAGCGGTTTGACGCCTGGGCCGGGTTCGGGCACGCCGGGCGGTGGGGCGAGGGCGCGGGCTCCGGCGCGTTGCAGACCCGGCGTCGCCTCGTCGGTGGGCAGGTGCGCGATCGCCGCGAGTTCCGGCACCGACAGCAGGTCACCGGAGTCCAGCCGCCGATCAGCCAGTGTCCGCAAGGGGTTGCGCAGCCGGTGGCGGCGGTAGTGGTTGTGGTCGGTGAAGGCGCCGAACCCGCTGGCCAGCGCGTGCGCCCGGCCCCGCAGTTGATCTCGCACCCGCCGGGCCTGCTCAGGTGGGGTGTGCTCGGTGATCTCGGCGGCGACCGCGTAGCGGATCATGGTCTCGTACTGGCTGCCCCGCTGCTTGGCCACCATCGCCCGGTTCTGCGCCGAGTACTCCAACGCCACCCGCGGGTCAGCCGGCCGTGTGGCGGCGGTGCGCTTGGGCGAGGCGGTGCGTGCGGCGCCGGGGGTGATCGCGTCCAGGGCCCGGCCGACCGGCCGCGTGGAACCACCGGTGTGCAGGCGCCGCGCGGCGCGGCGCGCCTTCGTGACGCGCCGGCCGGTCACCGGGCGCGCGAGCACCTGGACACAGGCCCGTTGCTGGACGCCGAGACCGACCGGGGCGCCCAGCAACGCGCGCAACGGGTCCACGCAGGCCGGGAACTCGGCCAGGACGGGTAGCGCCTCGCTGCGCGCCAGCCGCAGCTCGCCGCCGGTCACGAGCATCCGTCGCCCCGGACCAGGAGTGACTGGCAGGGGCGGCTCGGCGGGCGCGGCGGTGGTGTGCGCACCCGGCCACGCGGCCTCCACAGCACGTTCGACCATGCCTGGCGGCACCGCGCCGGGCACCCAGAACTGGATGCGGACCCCCTCGTGGGTAAACACGTACTCGCAGGCGAGATGTGGTTGGCCGGTGACCAGCCGCCGCCATGCCGGGCGCAGCAGGCCCACCAGGTTGCTCCACACCCCGACCGCGCCGGCCGGATCAACCGAGGGCGAAGCCAGCACGGTGATCACCCGCGCATGGGTGTGCAGCCGTTGTTGGCAGCGGTGCCGCCACGCTCGGCGCGCCCACACCGCCACCGCGGCGGCGAGGGCCAGCCCGGGGCCGGCGACCGGCCCCCACACCAGCACCCAGTCCCGCAGCGCGACGAGCACCTGGTGGATCACACCCCACGGGTCGGCCAGAAACCGCGCCAGCCACCCATCCGGAGCCGACATCGTGCCGGCAGCGGCGAACACCGATGGGGACGCGAGGAACGGCGGGACAAGCATGATCACCACTGCCCGTCCTGGCCGGCATCGGGTTGATCGGTGTCGGGACCGCCTGGGTGATCGGCCGAGTTCTGCGTGGCCGGCACGCGGAACTGTTGTGGGACACGGCAGCCGCGGTGCTCGTCCCATGCCTCGACCGCTGCCGCGATACCTGTGACGGCCACCAGACCGAGGTAGCCCATCAGGAATTGCACCGGCCAGCACAGCACCACCCACAGCACCACGAGGCCGACGCCCAGGAGAATCCCTGCGCCGGTCACGATCTCCAGAATGTCCCGGAACGGCGTCGGACTCCCACACAATTTTCCATGACGCATGACTGGCTCCAGTGCTCTCGCTCTGACATAAAGTAATTATGGGGGAACTGGGAGCGGCATGAACGATAATCTGGGAAGGATTCCCTTTCTGATGTCGTTGTTCAAGCGGCGTCGAGATCCACTTCGGCGCCGTCCTCGTCCGGCGTGATGTCGTTTTCGCCACCCGTGAATCCGAGGTCGACGTATGCCGTGTCGCCATTCGATTCGTGGACGTTGGAATAGGTGGACAGCTCGGCTGGTGAGCTCGTAGATAGGACGTGTTCCTGGGGAGAGGCCAGAGCCTGGAACGCGACCCGTTGGGTCCCAGTGGACAGCAGTCCTTGGCCGCGGTCGGCCGACAATAGGAATTGTCGTTCACCGTCGGAGAGATCGAAGGCGTGGGCGATTTCATCAATGGCCTGGGGCGCTTGCCGGAGCAGGATCTGGGTCGCGGCGTTGGCGATGACGGCCTTGCCCAGTTCCGACCCGAGTATGTCGGCGGTGTCCTGGGTCGCGACGGTCAAGCCGGCCCAGTGTTTCCGTGATGCCTTGGCCATGCGGAACAGGAACTCCGCGCCGGATCGCTGGCGCATGAGCAACCATGCCTCGTCCACCACGACCAGGCGGGGACGGCGGATCGCGGGGTTGGACACCCGCCGCCACACCGCGTCCAGCGTCACCAGCGTGCCGATGGGTTTGAGTTCGTCGGGCAGGTCGCGCAGGGAGAACACGATCAGGTGGCCCTCGGGGCGGGTCGTGGTCGCGCCCGCGAACAGGCCGGCGAACGCCCCGCCGACAAAGGGGTGCAAGCGGGCCGCGAGATCGACGGCGGCCGGGTCGCCGCAGTTGGCCAGGGTCGCGGCGAGATCACGGAGCAGGGGCGCCGGTCGGGTCCACGTGCGTGGGTCGGCGGTGATCCCCACCCTCTGGTAGGTAGCCGTGATGGCCCGGTCCAGGATGGCCCGCTCGGCAGCGGTCAACTCCGCGCCGATCAACATGGCCAGCACGGTGTGCAGGAACAGGCTGCGGCGGATCAGCGCGTCGCGCGGCGCGGTACGCCGGCCGTCCGGCCGGATGGCGATGGGCAGGTCGAACGGGTTCAGGCGTATACCTTCCGCGCCCAGGTGCACGTACGTGCCACCCACGGCCTCGGCGAGGCGGCGGTACTCGTCCTCCGGATCGATCACGGCAATCTCGATGCCCCGATACAGCGAGCGCAACGCTTCCAGCTTGACCAGATAGGACTTGCCCGCACCGGAGCGACCCAGGATCACCGAATTGTGGTTGTCCAGGGCGAACCGATCCCAGTGCACAAGCCCCTGGGAGCCGATGTTGTAGCCGTAGAGCACGCCGGAGGGCGCGGACAGCGACGCCGGATCGGCCGGCGGCAAATCCGGCGAGGTGAAGGGGAACGCCGCGGCCAGCGCGGCGGTGTCGAACGTGCGGCGCATGCCGACCAGGTCCAAGCCCATCGGCAGGCAGGTCACCCAGCCCTGCAACGACCGGTACGTGGTGGGTTTGGCGTCCAGCAACAGGGACGCGCACAGGGACCGGACCGCGGCGACCTCGTCGGCCAGGGTCTGCTGGGTGGCGGCGTGCACGGTGAGGTACAGGCCCAGCCGGTAGAGCTTGCCCTCGCCGCGGGCGATCCGCGCCGAGAGGTCGTAGGCGTCCTCGGTGGCCGCCTCCACGGCCGGATCGGTCAGCCGGCCGTGTTCGGCGGTGTGCCGACACCCGCTCTCCAGCTTGGCCAACTGCCGCTTGAGTCGGCTGGCCGCGGTCACCGGGTCGATCGGCTCGATGTGTAGTGACACGTCCACGCGGCCGGGATAGGTCATCAACGGCTGCAACCATCCCGGATGCACCTCGCGGGGAAACCCGGTGATGGCGAAGGAGGACACCCACTCGCCCCCGACCTCCAGATGACGGGCGCCGACGGACAGGGCGTCGGGGGTGAACGCACTGGCCCGCCCGGACAGGCCCGCCGACCGGGCGGCGTGCTGACGCCGGGCGGATCGCCGCGCCTTCCGCGTCATCGCAGTTCTCGTCATCCCGTGTACCTCCCGTCGAAGTCGGCGCCGTCAACGCCGTCGTCCGTGCCGCCGGTGTCGCCGTCCTCGTCGTCCCAACTGGTGCTGGTCGGCGCGTACCGGGGGCGCACCGTGGAGTGGGACACCGATGGGTCGCCGGCGATGTCCCCGCCGGCCGCTTGGGTGTCCCCCCAGCTCTGCGTGCTGGCGGTGGTGATGACCTCATCCGCGCCCGCCAACCCGGCTGAGGGCGAGATCAGGGAGTCCGGGTTGCAGGCGGCGGCGAGTACGGCGGTGGCCTGCCCGGCATCCAGCGCGGTCACGGCGATCCCCGCCGGGGCGAGCAACTCGACGGCCTCGGCCAGCCGTCGCACCAGGCGGGTCTGCGCGGCGCGCAGGGTGGCGTCATCGGCTCCACGCACCTGCTTGGACCCGGCATGTTTTGCGGCCAGCCAGGCCAGCGGCGACGCGCCACCGAGGCCGTCGGTGGGAGTGGCCGCCCGAATCGTTTCGCGCAGTATGAGCAGCACCTGCCGCCGCAATAGGTCGGTCTGGTCGCCGAGTTGGGCGAGGTAGTCGGCGTGCTCGTAGGCGGCGGCTTCCAACGCCGGATGTGGCAACGCACCGGCTGTGTCGCGGAGTTCGGCGATCTGGGCGGACAGGTCCAGTCGCTGGGCGCGCACCAGCACTTGGACCGGCGCGGTCAGGGAGTGCAGGTACCGGCCGAAGGACGCCACCAGGGCTTCCTGTTCGGTGGGTGTGCGCAGGGCGAAGTTGACGGTGGAGGCCACCGCGACCGCCGCGAGACCGTCCTCGCCGAGGTCGACCACGCCCATGCCGGTGCTTGTGCCGGTGACGCCGTGCGCTGGTAGGCGCAGCGCGGCCGGTGCGATGTGCGCCGCCGAGTCCGCCATCGACCCGCCACCGTGCGTGCCGTGGGTGATCTGGGCGGTCAGCCACGGTGGTGCCGGGCGCACGCCTTCCGGGGCGGCGACTCGGCAGCGGGGTTGCAGGCGTTGCCGGATCGCGGCGAGCGCGAGCCGGTCCAGGGAGATACCGTCACGCTGGCCGAGCACGAGGATGGCCGCAGCCGCGCCGACCGGCACCGCGAACACCGCGAACGCGGCCAGCGGCAGCACCGCACGGGTGGCGACCCAGGCGGCGTACAGGACGACGCCGGTGACCGTGAGCAGGAGCAGTTGCCGCGCGGTCAGATTGGCCACCATCCGATCCTCACGGTCCACATCGGACGGTATCCGAACCGCGTAGGACCCGCTCGTCCTGGTCTCCCGGTAGCTCATGGGAGGTCACCCATCCGTTTCATCCGACGCACGACCGGTCGCTGCCGGTGCTGTTCGATGCACACCCATCGAGGGATGTGGCTTGTGTGTGACCGAGCCGAACGAACAAGTCCGCACCGCGGTGGAAGATCCGCAAAGGACAGTCGCCCACCCGCTGCGGCACGGTTGGACGCCGGTGCGTCCTGTGGGGTGACACCACGCAAGCCGCCTACCGCCGAAGGTCGCGAACTCGTTCCGCGTCCAGCGAACCGGGCCAAAACCCCAGAAGGTGCCGCATGCAACGGCCATCGGGATAGGGATCGGTTGCGTCATGACTGCCTTCTAGGGCGGGATGTACGCGGAGCCGGCGGGCGTGTGGGTGCGCGGAACTGGACCGGTGCCGGGGTGGGGGTGCGGGGTGGTGTCGCGCCGAAGTGGGGTTGGCGGGTCGCGGTCCGGAACTCGGCTACTGGTGGTGGGCCGCTGGCCCGCGTCGGGCGCGACGCCGTCGCCGATGCTGTGGTGGGCGTGGTGGCGGCGGGTGGTTGGAACCGCAGCGCCGGGGGCACGGTCGCGGTGCGGATCGGGTGCTGGTGCGGTGGGTGGCGCGTGGTTCCTGGGGCGCGGAACGGCGGGGCCGCTGGGCGTGGCCGCTGGCCGGTCGCGGTGGCCGGGGTGACAGGAGCGCTGAACTCGGGCATGGCAGGTGCCTCGGTGGCCGCTCCGGTGGCGTGGTCACGGGTCGGGACTTGCGGTGTGGGTTGCAGGAACCGTGGCGCCTGGGAGGGGATGCGGGAGCGGCGGGCCGCGCGCAGGCGTTCGGCCTCGTACTGCTCCCTCAGCCGGCGGCTGACCTGCGCCGGGGTCGCTGCGACGCGTGGTGGCAGCGGGGACAGCGGCCCGAGCCCGCCTGCCGCCGCGCTCCCGCCGCGTCGGCCACGGCCGCCCGATGCGGCGGCACCCGCGCGGCCGAACGCGCCGGTCCGGGCACCGACCGCGCCCAGGGCGCGGGCCATGACGTAGGCGCGCAGCAACCCACCGAGCATCGAGCGGCGCGAGCCGCCCCGGGCGGCGGAGAGGAACCAGAACGGGATCTTGAACAGCACGTAGAACAGGCCGCCCGCGGCGAACAGGAAGCCCGTCGAACTCAGCGGTGAGCTGAACAGCCGGACCCCGCCGGTGAGGATCACGCGGATCGCGACGACCAGGACCAGTGACTGTCCGAGTTGGATGGCCGCGGTCAGGCCGATCGCTTTCCACCACCAGCGGGCGATCGGGTCGGTGTGCGGCAGGGCGTGACACATCAGGAACAGCGGCCCGGAGATGATCAGGACCAGGGTGATGATGACCCGGACCACGTAGACCAGCGCCAGTGCCAGGCCCAGCACGACCAGCACCAGGGCGATCAGGATCAGGAACAGGCTGCCGGTGCCGACGCCGGTGATCGCCTGTTGCAGCGTGTCGCCCAGCGAGGTTGGTGCGACCCCGCTCCCGAGCACCGCGAGAGTCAGCGCGTTGACCAGCCGGATGATCTTGTCGGCGAAGAACAAGGACAGTGCGCTGGCCAGGAACCCCAGGATGATCCGTGGCCCGATGTCCTTGATCGAGTAGCGGGTCTGGACGGTTTCGTGGGCCATCACGATGATGCCACCGATGATGATCAGCAGGCCGTAGATGCCCAGCACGAGCTGCCAGTTGCTGTCCCAGAGCTGGGCGACGCCGGGTAGCTGGTCCAGAGTCGGGGTGGACAGCACCGTCTGGCCCAGCAGGTCCAACACGGGGCCCAGGGCGGCGTTGACCAGGCCGGCGAACAGGCCGTTGATCGCGGCGGAGATGCAGGCGACGGGGTCGAAGATCCCGCAGTCACTGCCGCCGGCACTCCCGCTGCCGTTGCCGCCACCGCCGGGTTGTCCGGTGGCGGGTGGCGGGTTCGGTTGGGGGATGCAGCCCTCACCGGTACAGGGCGGGACCGCGGCGCTGGTTGCGGGTGGCGTCCCCACGGAGGTGGCGGTGGGCAGCGCGCACGCCGGGATCGGCGAACCGGGATCGCAGGTATCGACCGTCGGTAGCGGCAACGGCGGCGCGGAATTCGCGGCCGGCGTCGCTGGTGGCGGGGTGCCAGAGTCGGCCCAGGCAGTGGCCGCCAATGTGCCGCCGAGCAGCACGACCAGGCAGGCCAGCAGTACCCACACCCGGTGTCGGCGACGTCCCCGGCGGTCGAGCCGGACACGCGGGCGGCGGCGTGGGCCGCCGCCCTGCCCGCCCCGGTTCTGGCCGTCACCGGGCCGGCGGTCATGGGGTGCGGTGACCGGGGACAGCGTGATCCGGGTGCCGACCGTGGCGTCCGCGTGGGTATCCGGGTCCAGCCATGCCAGTGGCCGGATCACGGGCGGAGTGGGTGCGCGCATCGCCTATGCCCCGACGATTCCCTTGAGCACCGTCACGACCAGCGGTGCCAGCGCGGCCAGTCCGTAACCCCACGCGGCGGACTTGAAGGCGGTCTTGGCCTTCTCAACCTCGCCGGGATCACCGGCCGCCATCACGTACCGGACCCCGCCGATGGACAAGAACACGGTCGCGATCGCGGCGAGGCTGCCCATGATCCAGTTGCGGACATTGGTCAGGACGTCATCGACCGAGCCGGCCAGCGCCAGCGCGTGCGTGGTGTCCGCGTGCACCGGCGTGGCGGTGGCGGCGGTGACCACCAGCGCCAGCGCGGCCAACTCCAGGCCGAGCAGCCACCGGCGGTGTCGGCCGGCGCGCC
>WNGL01018256.1_pt1 | contig 13470 bp, 10 predicted proteins | sample 5400591 | NCBI WGS metagenome assembly WNGL01 (sample SAMN13153377, study PRJNA577476) | soil metagenome | isolation source: 80 cm soil or saprolite under Garry oak tree replicate 1 | place: USA:California | collected 2016-06-15
GGTCACGGGTCCACAGGGAGTACTCGGTCTGCAGCGCGGCGACCGGGTGCACGGCGTGGGCGCGGCGGATCGTGGCGGGGCCGGCCTCGGACAGGCCGATGTGGCGGACCTTGCCCTCGGCGACCAGATCGGCCAGGGCTCCGACCGTATCCTCGATGGGGGTCTTCGGGTCGACCCGGTGCTGGTAGTACAGGTCGATGTGGTCGGTACCGAGGCGCTTCAGGGAGCCCTCAACCGCGACGCGGATGTTCGCCGGGCTGCTGTCGAGGACGCGGGGGCCGCCGCCGGCGTGGGAGACGAAGCCGAACTTCGTCGCCAACACAACCTGGTCGCGGCGGCCCTTGATGGCCCGGCCGACCAGCTCCTCGTTGAGGTAGGGGCCGTAGATCTCGGCAGTGTCGAGGTGGGTGACGCCCAGGTCCAGCGCCCGGTGGATGGCGCGAATCGACTCGGCGTCGCTGCCTTCCTGGGTGTTGTAGTAGCCGGACATCGACATGGCGCCGAGTCCGACGCGGGAAACTTCGAGTCCGCCGATTGAGATGTGTTTCATGCGGGGAGAGTAGGCGCGGAGCGTATGTGCCACTAGATGGCCGGGAGCCGACGGCCTGTTGAGCGGCGCTTGACAATCACGGAGGCCCGCTCGATGACCGAGAGCCATGAAGACCGCTCCCTTTCCCCAGCTCCAGGCGTTCCTCGCCGTGGCGCGCCTGCGCAGCTTCAGCAGCGCGGCACGCGAGCTCGGCGTCTCGCGGTCCGCGGTGAGCTACTCGGTGCGGCAGCTGGAGGGTCACCTGCGCGTGGTGCTGCTCACCCGCACGACGCGCAGCGTGTCGCTGACGGATGCGGGAAGGCGCCTCCTGGAGACGGCAGGCCCTGGGCTCGGCCAGGCGCTGGCTGCCCTCGCCAACGTGGGGGCCCAGCCCGGGGAGGCGGTGGGTCGGCTTCGGCTCTCGGCCCCACGGATGGCGGTGGCCTTCGTCATCAACCCGGTGCTGCCCACCTTTCGCGCACGCCACCCGCGCGTGGAGGTGGAGGTCGACATCGAGGACCGCTTCGTGGACATCGTCGCGGAGGGCTACGACGCGGGCGTGCGCCTGACCGAGGCCATCGAGCGTGACATGGTGCAGGTGCGCCTCACCGATGCCTTCCGCTTCGTGGTGGTGGGCGCCCCCAGCTATCTCGAGCGCCACGGCACGCCCGAGAAGCCCCAGGACCTCTTGCGCCACGAGTGCATCACCTTCCGCGCGCAGACGACGGGGACGCTCTACGCCTGGGAGCTGGAGCGGGGCCGCAAGACGTGGCGCGTGCCGGTGCGCGGGGGCGTGGTCACCAACGACAGCCAGGTGATGCTGTCCCTGGTCGAGTCAGGCCTCGGGCTCACGTACGCCTTCGAGCCGGTGGTGCGGGAGCAGCTACGCACCGGACGGTTGAAGGTGGTGCTCGAGGCTTACGCGCCCACCGTTCCCGGGTTCTTCCTGTACTTCCCGAGCCGCGCGCAGCGCTCCCCACCGCTCCGTCTCTTCATCGAGGCGGCGAAGGAGCTGGCGGTGAGAGCACTCTGAACAACCGCGGCGACGCACGTTCGAGCTGGTCACAGAGGTGCGCTGTCGAGGTGAGCGCCCCCACTCGGCTTGACCTCGCGGCTCGTCCCCCATATTCAAGCGAGCAGTTGAGTACAAGGAGGGCTTGCGTGCCAGGACCGACACCGGGGCGCCGCTTCAAGGACGCCATCTACCAGCAGTTCGCGCGCGTATCCAAGGCGCTCGCGAGTCCGCACCGGATCGAGCTCGTCGATCTGCTCGCGCAGGGACCGCGCACGGTCGACGTCCTCGCGCGGCTCTCGGACATGAGCCTCGCGAACACCTCGCAGCACCTGCAGGTCCTTCGAGCCGCGGGGCTCGTCGAGGCGAACAAGGAGGGGCTCTTCGTCACGTACCGGCTCGCCGATCCGAAGGTGTCGGAGCTCTTCCTCGCCCTCCGAGGGGTGGCCGAGGCGCGGCTCGCGGAGGTGGAGCGCATCAAGCGAGAGTTCCTCGCCGAGCGCGCCCAGCTCGAGGAGGTCGACGAGGCGGCGTTGCGTCGCCGCGTCCGCGCGGGAGATGTGACGCTGCTCGACGTCCGGCCCCCGGAGGAATACGAAGCAGGCCACATCCCCGGCGCCATCTCGATACCGTTGCCAGACCTCGTGAAGCAGCTCGCTGACTTGCCGAAGCGGAAGGAGATCGTCGCGTACTGCCGCGGCCCGTACTGCGTGCTCGCCGTCGAAGCTGTGACGCTCCTCCGCAAGAAGGGGTTCCGCGCGGTCCGGCTCGAGGAGGGAATCCTCGACTGGGCCGCCCACGGGCTCCGCGTCGAGGCATCGACCTCGAAGTGACAGCCAGGGTTGACAGACTACATCACTATTCAATAGAGTAGTTGAGTACATTCGCGGAGAGTTCCTGATCCCGCTCGACGGAGCCTGACCCTCACACCACCCGACCTGACTCCGCGGAGCCGCCCCACGATGAAGAGATGTCCCGTCTGCAGCGCCCCGTCCGACTCGCGCTTCTGCCCGACGTGCGCCGACCTCCAGTACGCAGAGCTCATCCGCGGCTATTGCGCCCACGCCACCTCCACGAGCCCGCTCGACATGGCGCAGGAGATCATGTCGCACCCGAAGTTCCCCATCGCCGGCCAGGCCCACCACCCGCTCGTCGCCGCGGCCCTCGTGACCGCGTGGCGAAACGCGACGGGCGAGGACGCCTCGGGGCGCGTGGACGCGGCCATCGAGAAGGGCAACTCGATCCCCGGAGGCTTCTGCGCCGGGTTCGGTGCCGACGCTGCCGCGATCGCGTGCGGCATCGCGGTGAGCACCATCCGGGGCAACACCATCAAGGCGGAACACGCGGCGGGCCGGGCGCTGGCGCATGCGCTCACGGGGCAAGCGATGCTCCACATCGCGAACGGGACCGGGAACCGCTGCTGCAAGCGCAGCGTCTACGGTGTGCTCGAGATCGCGACGAACTACTTCACGTCGGCGCTGGGCGTTCCGCTCGCGCAGGCGAACGGGCGCGTCGAGTGCCCGTTCCCGGAGAAGAACAAGCTCTGCAACCGCGAGGCGTGCCGGTACTTCCCGGCCGCCGCGGCGACTGCGCCACATCCACATCCACGCCTCACCGTCATCGAGGAGGTCGCATGAAGAAGAACAACGTGAATCTCGCCGCCGTCGGCGCGCTCGCCGAGCGTGTGAAGATGGACCCGAGCGCGGCGAAGCTCCAGAAGCGCGTCGAGGGAACCTGGAGCTTCCGCGAAGGCTCGCCTCAGTTCACCGCGACCGTCGCGCATGGTGATCGCACCTCGCTGCTCCAGGCCGACATGCCCGTGCCGTTCGGCGGCGCCGGGGCCGCGCCGGACCCGCTTCAGTACATGCTGTTCGGCCTCGCCGCCTGCTACACGGCGACGCTCGTCATGATCGCGTCGATGGAGGGGGTGGACCTCGGAGAAGTGAAGGCGATTGCGGAGAACGCCGTGGACGCCTCCCGCGTGTTCGGGGTCGGCGACCGGCCGCTCGTGGAGCGCGTCTCCGTTCGCGTGTCGGTGAAGGCTCCCGTGGACGACGCCCGGCTCGCGCGATGGGAGCAAGCCGCGCGCGAGAGCTGCCCGTTCGCGTTCACCATCGCCAACGCCGTGCCGCTGGAGACCCGTGTCGATCGGGCGTGATTCCAACAACCGTCGGCCTGGACGATTTCGACGCACCGCTGCCACGACCGACGTCAGCCGCGGACGAGCGTCATCTCCGTCGACGGGAAGGGCCGCTCCACCGACCCGCGATCGCGGAAGCCGAACTGCTCGTACAGGCCCTGCGCGTCCTTCGTGGCGAGGCGCACAGTGCGCGCGGCGCGCACCGCGGGGTGGTCGAGTAGGAGCGCCACGATGCGCTTGCCGAGCCCGCGCCCGCGCCACGCCGGCTCGACTGCCACGTCATAGATCCATGCGGTCTTGCCGTCAGCCACCGCGCGCGCGGTGGCGACGAGCCGCTCCGCCGCGTCGCGCGCGCCCACCCACGCCTGAGAGGAGCGGTGGACCACCGCGACGAGCTCCCGCGGCGTCCCTTTCCACCAGTAGGCGTCCGCGAGCAAAAGCGCCGCCTCCTCGACCACGGCCGGCGGGAGCGCGGCATGGAGCGTCGCCCCGCCATGCGGGGCGAGGACCGCGGGTAGCGGCGTGTCGAGACATGCTGCGCGGATGGCCTCGAGCGCCTCGACGTCGCCAGGGTCGCCCCGACGCCAGAGGCCCTCGAGCAGGCGCGCCCGTTCATCGGCGCCGCGGTTCTGCGCAAGTTTCGCCTTGCCGTCCACGCGCGTGAGCGCGACGCGCAGCACGAGGACGCCGTCGAGCGCGCGCCGGTACAGTGGATGATCGGCCGCGATGGGCATGTGCCTCCCCTCCGGCTGGTACTTCGCCATGAGCGCGGCGAGCGCGCGCGCCTTCGCGGTCAGGTCGTCCACGCGCTCGAGCGCCCCGTGCACCTGTGCGCTGCGGTAGAAGGTGGTGGCTGGACAGGCGCGCTCCGGATCGGTGAACCAGCTCGGCACGTGCGCCACGACCTCCTCCGCCGAGACCACCGCCGGGCGGCCGAGGCACGACGCCTTCTCACCCGTTGGAGCGCCGTGGAACACGACCGCGCCGTCCGAGACGGCTCCGTCGAGCGCGCGCAGCACCGGCTCGCCCTCCGGCGTGGTCGTTGCGAGGTGAAGGACCCGCGCCCGGGTGAGGAGCGCGATGGCCTCGCGCTCCGGCATGCGGAAGATCTCGCGTCTCATCCCGCGATCCTTCGATCGCACTGGCACTTGCGAAAGTGCCAGTTTAGATATTATCGATAGACCAGCTCATGCGCGGCTGGGACCTCCAGATAAGGCTCGACGGCGGCGGACCGGTCTTCCTGAGCATCGCGCGCGCCCTCGCCGATGACGTGCGCGCGGGCCGGCTCCCGCCAGGGGCGCGGCTCCCCGGCACCCGCACGCTAGCGCGTTCACTGGGCGTGCATCGGAACACGGTGCTGGCCGCGTATGACGAGCTCGCGGCAGAGGGCTGGATTGCGAGCGCTCCCGCGCGTGGCACGTTCGTCGCGAGCGATCTGCCGGCGAGGGCGCCGGGCCCGCGCCGCCTGGCACCCGGCCCGCCCGCGCAAGCCGGGTTCGACCTTCCACCCTCGCCGGTGCTGGAGGTCCCGCGGCCCACGCCGCGCGGCGCGCTCACACTCCTCGGCGGAGTGCCAGATCTGCGTCTTGTCCCTTCGGCGGCGCTCGCCCGCGCCTGGCGACGCGCACTGCGCCGGCGCGAGCACCTCGGCTACGGCGACGCCCAGGGGCACCCGCGGTTGCGCGCCGCGCTCGCCGGGATGCTGGCCACCGGCGACCGAGTGGCGGTCGAGGCGCTCGGGTACCGCCCGGCGTGGGAGGCGCTCCGCCTCGCCGGCGCGGCGCTCGTGCCGGTGCCGGTGGATGAGGGCGGCCTGGACGTCGCAGCGCTCGTCGCGGCGCACCGCCGAAAGCCACTGCGCGCGGTGTACGTGACGCCGCACCACCAGTACCCGACGACGGCCACCCTCGCGCAACCGCGGCGCCTCGCGCTGCTCGACCTTGCCGCGCGCGAGCGCCTCGCGGTCTTCGAGGATGACTACGACGCCGAGTTCCACTACGACGGGCGCCCGCGCCTGCCGCTGGCGAGCGCCGACACGGCGGGCGTCGTCGTCTACCTCGGCACGCTTACCGCGCCCACCTCGACCGCCAGGGCGACCTCGTGCTGGAGGCGGCGCTCGCCGAGATGGTGGAGGAGGGAGAGCTGCAGCGCCACGCCTGGCGCGCGCGGCGGGCCTACGCCGCCCGCCGTGACGCGCTCGCCGCTGCGCTCCGCGCCGAACTGCCCGACGTGCTCGAGTTCCGAATGCCGCCGGGAGGGATCGCGCTGTGGTGCCGCGTGGGCGGCGTTACCGACGCCGACCGGTGGGCGGCGCTCGCAGCCAGCCGGGGGGTGCTCGTCCAGCCCGGCCGCCGCTTCGCGTTCGACGGCCGCGCCCTCCCCTTCCTGCGACTCGGCTTCGCGGCGCTCAACGAGCGCGAACTCGCGGAGGCCGTACGGCGGCTCGCGGCGGCGCGGGCCGAGATCGGCTGAAGGAGATGCTTCCCCGCCGCGCCGGCGGGTCGGATACGCTTGCGCAAAGTCACGACTGACCTGGGCACCCGCGTGACAGTCTGCCTATAGGTGTGACCACCCGCGTGGGGCGTGAATGCGACGAGCAGCGCGACAGAGGAAAGCTCCTTCCCCCCGGGGGACTCGCAGCCAGGCGGCTTCAAAACCAGCACCGGGCGAGAGGACCGTCGTGGCGATCGGCGCCTCGGCAGGAGGGCTGGAGGCGATCGAGCAGTTCCTGGGCGGCGTCCCCGACTCGAGCGGCCTCGCCTTCGTGATCGTCCAGCACCTCGACCCGACACACCAGGGCATCATGCCCGAGCTGCTGCAGCGCGGGACGCGCATGCCCGTCGCGCAGGTGAAGGACCGGACCCGAGCGGAGCCGGACCACGTCTACGTCATCCCGCCGAACAGCGACCTCTCGATCCTCCGAGGCGTGCTCCACCTCGTCCCGCCCTCCTCGCCCCGCGGGCTGCGCCTCCCCATCGACTTCTTCTTCCGGGCGCTAGCGGACGACCAGGGAGCAGGCAGCGTGGCGGTCATCCTCTCAGGGATGGGAACGGATGGAACGCTGGGGCTGAAGGCGGTGAAGGAGCGCGGCGGCCTCGTCCTGGTGCAGGAGCCGACGACGGCTAAGTTCGACAGCATGCCGCGCAGCGCGATCGACACCCGGCTCGCCGACGTGGTCGCGCCCGTCCAGGAGCTGCCTGCACGTCTCATCGCCCTGCGCCACGGCGCGCCGCGTGCGGCTCCCGTCGATGCAACCGCACAGCCGCAGGCTAAGAACGCGCTCGACAAGATCGTGCTCCTGCTCCGTTCGCGTCTCGGTCACGACTTCTCGCAGTACAAGAAGAGCACCCTCGAGCGGCGCATCGCCCGGCGCATGGCGCTCCACCAGATCACACGCTCCGAAGCGTACGTCCGCTACCTGGACGAGAACCCGCAGGAGCAGGAGTTGCTCTCGAGCGAGTTCCTCATCGGCGTGACGAACTTCTTCCGAGACCCTGCGGCGTGGGGTGCACTGCGCGACAAGGCCATTCCCGCCCTGCTCGCGGAGCGGCCCAACGGAGGGCAGCTGCGCGCGTGGATTCCCGGATGCTCCACCGGCGAGGAGGCGTACTCGCTCGCCGTCATCTTCCAGGAGGCTCTGGCGAAGGCTCGACCGAAGGTGAGCTTTTCGCTCCAGATCTTCGCGACGGATCTGGACCGGCACGCGATCGAGAAGGCGCGGCAGGGCGTCTATCCTGCGAACATCTCGTCGGACGTGAGCCCCCGCCGGCTCAGCCGGTTCTTCGTGAAGCAGCAGGACGGAACGTTCCGCGTGAACAAGGGGATCCGCGAGACGGTGATCCTGGCGCAGCAGGACGTGACCCGCGAACCGCCCTTCACGCGCATGGACATCGTCGTCTGCCGAAACCTCCTCATCTACCTCGAGCCCGAGCTGCAGCGCCGGCTGATCCCGCTGTTCCACTACAGCCTCCAGCCGGGAGGCATCCTCTTCCTCGGCACCTCGGAGACGACCGCCGGGCTCACTGGTCTCTTCGGCTCCGTCGATCCGAAGCTGCGGATCTACCGGCGGAAGGAGTCGTCTATACGGCTCGACTCCGTGCCATCGTTCTTCTCGCCTGCGCGCACCGCCGCGGCTCCGGAGGGAGAGGCGAAGGCGAGCGTGAATCTCCAGGGGGCGGCCGACGAGCTGATCCTCAGGCAGTTCGGTCCCGCAGCGGCCCTCGTGAACGAGAAGGGCGACATCCTGTACTTCAACGGTCGCACCGGGAAGTACCTGGAGCCCGCTGCCGGCAAAGCCAACTTGAACGTGTTCGCCATGGCGCGCGAGGGGCTGCGCTACGGAATCGCGAGCGCGCTCCAGAAGGCGTTCCGGCAGAAGCGCGCGATCACCGTTCGCGGCCTCACGGTGGGCACGAACGGCGGGTCTCAGGGCGTCGACCTCACGGTCAAGCCGCTGCAGGAGCCCGACGTGCTGCGCGGGACTTGCCTCGTCGTATTCCACGACGTGGCTGCGGCGCCCGTCGCGGGCGCCGGCGGCAAGCACGGCCGGCGCGTGCGCGGCCCGGCCCACGCCGAGCTCGAGCGCGAGGTGAAACATCTCCATGACGAGCTGCGGAGCACCCGTGAGGACATGCAGACGTCGCAGGAGGAGCTCCGGTCCGCGAACGAGGAGCTGCAGTCCACGAACGAAGAGCTCCAGTCGACGAACGAGGAGCTGACCACTTCGAAGGAGGAGATGCAGTCGATGAACGAGGAGCTGCAGACGGTCAACGCAGAGCTGCAGGGGAAGGTGAATGAGCTTTCCCGGGCGAGCAGCGACATGAAGAACCTGCTCGAGAGCACCGAGATCGCGACGCTCTTCCTCGACAGCTCGCTCTGCATCCGCCGCTACACGGAGCAGGCGACCCGCTTCCTCAGGCTCATCCCAACCGACGCGGGCCGGCCGATCACCGACGTCACCACTGACCTCGTGTTCCCTGGGCTGCCGGACGCGGTGGCGCAGGTCCTGCGGAGCTTGGTCCCGCTGCAGAAGGAGATCATCACCACGGACAGCCGCTGGTTCAGCACGCGCGTCATGCCCTACCGGACGCTCGACGACGTCGTCGACGGCGCGGTGATCACGTTCATGGATATCACCGCTGCCAAGCGGCTCGAGGCGGAGCTGCGCGGAAGCCGCGAGCGATTCGGCACGCTGCTCGAGAATCTCCCCGCTGGTCTCGCTGTGATGGATGGGCAGGGGCGCACCCTGCCCAAGACGTCGGTGCTGAAGAGCATCACCGCCGCGCCCTCGGAGGACCTCGCCGGCTGGAGAATCGTGGCGACCTCGGAGACCGAGCCCGAGCGAGGAGCGCCGCCATGAAGTCCGGTGACCAGCCGAAAGCGCCTGCAGAGCTGCGCAACCGTGCCGAGGAACGGCTGAGGGCGCGCGGGCGTCAAGAGCCTCGGATCGAGGGCAACGAGGACGCCCTGCGGCTCATCCACGAGCTCCAGGTCCACCAGATCGAGCTGGAGATGCAGAATGAGGAGCTCCGCCGCACGCGCGACGAGCTCGAGACGAGCTTGGCCCGCTACTCGGAGCTGTACGACTTCGCGCCGGTGGGCTACGTCACCCTGGACCAGAAGAGCACCATTCTCGAGCTCAACCTCGTCGGCGCGACGATGCTCGGGAAGGAGCGTGCCCGCCTCGTTGGCGAGCGCTTCGCGTCCTGGGTCACGCCGGCGACGCGGCCGGCCCTCGACAGCCTCCTCTCCGCGCTCCGGCGAGAGGAGAGGGCGTCGTGCGACGTGGCGCTGATCTCCGGAGGAAAGGGACCTCTCTACGTCCACGTCGATGCCGTGGCGGAGGCACCCGCCCGACCGGCGGAGTGGCGCTGCCGCGCCGCGCTGACGGACGTCACCGAGCAGAAGGCCGCCGCCCAGCTCAGGGAGTCCGACCGCCGCAAGAACGAGTTCCTCGGGGTGCTCTCGCACGAGCTCCGAAACCCGCTGGCGCCCATCTCCAATGCGATCCACCTGCTCGGCCACGCGCCGGCTGGAAGCGAGCAGGCGCTCCGCGCGAGAGCCGTCATCGAGCGCCAGACGAGGCAGCTCACCCGTCTCGTCGATGATCTGCTCGACCTGACCCGCATCTCCAAGGGGAAGGTCGAGCTGAAGCTCGAGCTCGTCGATCTGCGCGAGGTCGTGCGACGGACGCGCGACGACCACCGAGCCATGTTCGAGCAGCACGGCGTCGAGCTTCGTCTCACCGATCCGGCCGGGCCGGTGTTCGTGCGGGGCGACCCCACCCGCCTCGCCCAGGTGATCGGAAACCTGCTCCATAACGCCGCGAAGTTCACGCCCTCGGGTGGCGTGACCAGCGTCACCGTGAGCACCATCCTGGACCGAGCCGAGATCCGCATACGTGATAGCGGGATCGGGATCGAGCCCGCGCAGCTCGGTCGGGTGTTCGAGCCGTTTGCGCAGGTCGATGACGGTCTGGCCAGGCCGCATGGCGGGCTGGGCCTTGGGCTGTCGCTCTCGAAAGGACTCGTGGACTTGCACGGCGGGACGGTAACCGGGAGCAGCGACGGACTCGGGCGCGGTTCGGAGTTCGTGGTGTTGCTGCCGCTCGCCCCCCCTCCCGCCGCGCACGCAGCGCTGCCGATCCGGAAGTCGCCGCCGCGCTCGGTCGTCATCATCGAGGACAATGCGGACGCCGCATCGACGCTCGCGGAGGTGCTCACGCTCGACGGACACAAGGTGGAGGTCGCGCTGGATGGGCGCTCCGGGATGGAGCTCGTTCGCAGGATCAGACCGGACTTCGTCCTCTGCGACATCGGGCTGCCAGGTCTGAGCGGCTACGAGGTTGCGACCGCGCTACGAGCCGACGAGACGCTTCGAGCGACGCGGCTCGTTGCGCTCAGCGGATACGCCCAGCCCGATGACCGGGAGCGCTCTCGAGAAGCCGGGTTCGACGCGCATGTCCCCAAGCCGCCGGATTTCGACGCACTGAACGCCCTGCTTGCGAAGGACGCCTAAAGTAGAAGTTGCAGGCAGCGGGGGCAAACAATCGGCCACCTGCTTCGGCCTGCCTTCAGTCTACCGGCAGGTTCATTCTCTCGAGCAGCGCCGTGAACCGTGGATCGTCGCGGACCCTGCGCAAGATCGGGTCGAACTTGACGTCCCAGAGTTCGTCGTTCTGGTCGAGCGCACGCTCGAGCCACTCGAACGCACGGTCCCGGTCACCCCGCCAGGCGTAGACTTGTGCGATGGATTCGTGTGCGTGCCGCGCGATGAGCGCGTCCAGAGCGCGCTGTGATTCCTTGGGGTGGCCGAGTTCATGCTCAGCGATCGCGACAACGCGCAGGCGTTCCGGCTTGGTGATCGCAGGGGCCCTGGCCAGGGCGTCTGTGGGGCGCCCCTCGAGTAGATCGTAGACGGCGAGTTCATCATGCGCGTCTTCGCTCGCGGGAGCGATCTCCAGAACCCGGAGCTGCGCGCCTCTTGCGAGGTCGATTCGCCCGCTCGCCGCCCGAAGAATACCCAGGCACAGCCAGCTCGTCGTGTCGAGGGGATCGAGTTGCGTCGCACGGTCCACTGCCGTGATCGCGTCCGCCAGGTGTCCCTGGCTCGCGAGCAGCAAACCCATGCGACGATGGCTCGGCGGATCGCCGGGGCTGAGCTCGAGCGCGCGACGAAAGTCCGACTGCGCGCCGCTCCAGTCGCGCAGGAAGTCCATGCGCAGCAGGCCACGCGACGCATACGCCTCGGCGAGATCCGGACCGAGCGCTACCGCCCGCTCCGCCTCGGCGAGCGCCCGTTTGCGAAGCTTCAATGCGGTCGCGCCGTCCTCGGCGTCGAAACCGACCGCACGAAGCGTGATAGCGAGCTGGGCTCGAGGCGGGGCATAGTTCGGATCGAGACCGATCGCCTTCTCGTATGCTTCCACCGCACGGCGATATCCATCTCGCGTCTGGCGTGCGTGACATTGCCGCCCCAGAAGGTACTGGCTGTAGGCCTCGACACTCCGCGTCCGCCGCTGGTTCGTCGTGGGTGCCTGCTCAGGTAAGAGTTTGACCTTCAAAGCCCCCACGACCGCTCCCGCGATCTCTTCCTGCACGCGAAAGATGCTGGTCAACTCGCGATCGTAGCTCTCTGACCATAAGTGAAATCCGTCTGCCACGTTGATGAGCTGAGTGGTTATCCGGACACGAGCGCCTTCGCGTCGCACGCTCCCATCGAGGACAGCGGCGACGTTGAGCTTTCGGCCGATGGTGCGGAGGTCATCGCTCTTCCCCCTGAAGACGAACGAGGAGGTGCGTCCCACCACACGCAACTGCTCGACCTGCGCGAGCGCGTTCAGGATCTCCTCGGCCACCCCGTCCGCGAAGTACTCCTGATCGTGCTGGGGGCTCATGTCCAGGAATGGCAGGACGGCAATGGAAGGCACCATCGGCGCCGCAACCTCACCCGCCGTCGTCGCTCTGCGGCCGACGCTTCGCAGGAAGTACCACCCGAGACCCGGCGCGGCCGCGAGGAGCCCGAGTGCGCATATCAGGAGCCCCACGCGCGCCCCCCGCCGCCGCTTCAGCTCCGTGACGATCTCCGCGAACCACGCGCGCCGCGTCTTCACGCCGCCGTGCGAGGCCGGGGTGCGCGCCACGTCCTCGCGGATCGCCTCGAGCGCGGCCATCACCTCCCCCGCATCCCGCGGCCGCTTCACTGGGTCCTTCTCCAGCATTCTGCCCACCACCGCCCCGAGCCCGGGCGTGGCCCTCACTTCCAACACCGGCGCCCGACTCTCGCCCTCCAGCGCTTCGCGCGTCGCGAATGGCAGGTGACCGCAAAGCATCTGGTGAAGCACGACGCCCAGAGCGAACACGTCGGTTCGCTCGTCCTCCGGCGCTCCCCGCGCCTGCTCCGGCGCCATGTACGAGCGCGTGCCGCCTTCCACCTTGATCCGGCCGAAGGCGTGCGCCATCCCGAGGTCGAGCACCTTCACCTGCCCGTCGTCGCACAGGTACACGTTCCCAGGGGCCAGGTCCCGGTGGACGACCCCCTGCGCGTGGGCGTGAGCGAGGCCCTTGGCGACCTCGATGGCGATGCGCAGCGCCTCTCGCAGCGGCAAGGTGCCTTGGTCGAGCCGCTTCGCCAGCGTCTCGCCGCGAAGCAGCTCCAGCACGAGGTAGGGCCCGTGCTCGAACCGGCCCACCTCGTAGAGTGTGACGATGTTTGGATGCGAGAGGCGCGCCGCCGCCTCTGCCTCCTGGAGCAGCCGCTCTCCGCGAGCGCCCGTCACCGTCCCAGCCCGCAAGGTCTTGAAGGCGACGGCCCGGCCCAGCTCCAGGTCGCGCGCCTCGTACACGATGCCAAATCCGCCCCGGCCTAGCTCCTGCACTATCTCGAAGTGGCCGACGCGCTCTCCTGCGCGAAGTCCCGCCCAGTCCTCGGTCGGAGCAGGGGGGGCCGCCGCCAACTCGACCAAGAGCGCCGACAACGCGCCGCCAACGTCGTCGTCGCCCTGAGCCATTCGCTTCTCCCGATTGCGGGCCTTGATGGTAGCCACCGTTCACCGAGGGCGGCGTTCGACGCCCCGTACAGGGCGGACACGTTCGACAGGCGCTGCCGGCGCCGCGCTCGGCAGCTCGACGTCAGCGGCGCCCACGACCTGCGTCGCGACCCCTACCGTCGCCGCACCGCGCGCAGCATCCGCACCGGCCGTCACTGATTTTGGTGCGCCGGTGGTGCGCAGCGCACCATCCGGAAAAGACGAAGGCCGCGACTCGCCGGTTTCCCGTGGAGAATCGCGGC
>WNGL01017955.1_pt1 | contig 13468 bp, 20 predicted proteins | sample 5400591 | NCBI WGS metagenome assembly WNGL01 (sample SAMN13153377, study PRJNA577476) | soil metagenome | isolation source: 80 cm soil or saprolite under Garry oak tree replicate 1 | place: USA:California | collected 2016-06-15
GAACAGGCAGAGCTGGCCGATCTTCATGCCAGGCCAGAGCTTGATCGGCAGCGTCGCGACGTTCGACAGCTCGAGCGTCACGTGGCCGGTGAAGCCTGGGTCGATCCAACCGGCAGTCGAATGCGTGAGCAGACCAATCCTGCCCAGACTCGACTTGCCCTCCAGGCGCGCGGCGATGTCGTCAGGCAGCGAGACAACCTCGTAGGTCGACCCCAGCACGAACTCGCCCGGATGCAGCACGAACGGATCCTTGCCTTCGGTCTCGACCAGGCGGGTCAGGTCGGCCTGCTCGACCGCGGGGTCGATGTGCGGGTACTTGTGGTTCTCGAAGACCCGGAAGTACCGGTCGAGCCGCACGTCGACACTGGACGGCTGGACGAGCTCTGGCTCGAAAGGGTCGATCGACACGCGGCCGGATGCGATCTGGGCTCGGATGTCCCTGTCGGAGAGCAGCACGCAGGCAACCTACCGGTTCCGGTACGATGTCGTCGCGACAGTCGTCCGACCGGCACGGTTTGCGTGGAATGCGCGACTAGCTGAACCGCCGACTCGCGCGGGTGTAGTTCAATGGCAGAACATCAGCTTCCCAAGCTGACAGTGCGAGTTCGATTCTCGTCACCCGCTCCAACCAGCAACTCCCAGCTCAAGCGCTGTACGTTCCGACCTGTCGGACTCTCCCTCGGGGCCAGCCAGAGGCCGCGGGCCATTAACGGGCCATTAGACGTGGGCCTCGCCGTTGCCACTTGCGGGCTCGACCCGCAGCAGCGCGTCCAAGCGATCCTCCCTCAAATGAGACTGGCCTGCGGAGCCAGGGCGGCGTTACCGGTCAATCGCGAGAGATCGGCGACGCCCATCCTGGCCCCAGCGGCCATTCGAAAGACACTCCCTATCTGGGAAGGCAGACAAGCTAGACCTGGGTCGGTTCCGCTCCCCGTGTCGGTAGTCCGAGCCCCCGATTCAGGAATCCCGTTCCGAGCCCAGCTGCACAGCTCGGCGGTCAACTTCCTGATGTCACCGTGCCTGGCCGTCGGCGCAGACCCGCCTTCGAGGAAGGCGCCCGTACCCATCCACACGGAATTCGTCCTGATCGGAACATCCCTCAGCAGCGGCGCGAGGTCGCGGAAGAAGATGCCGACCTCGGCCCGAGTCATGAGCGGATAGCCATCCTCCGTGGCCGTAGGCCCGGCCGCTCCCGCATCCAGGTCTCGGCATATTCCTTGAGCCGCTCCTCGCCGCGGCCCGGATCGGCCCACTCACCGCGCGTCATCTGCGCCTCGACGAGCGACAGGTACCGCTCGGCGTCGGCCAGCCTGGCGAACGTATCTGGAGCCGATCGCATGTGACCGTCTGGCCCGAGGTAGCGAGCCTGGTACCTGCCGGACGCGCGCTTGCGGATGCTGCCGAATCTGCGGTGTCCTTCCTTGTTCGGCATCAGGCGGCCCTCCACGCGCCTGGTCCGGTCATGGTGCCCTCCGAGTCGCGGTGTCCATGGACCCGAAGTTCGGATGACCACGCCCGTGGAAGTTCCAGTGCGCGACGATGAGGATGGTTTCGCCGCTCAGATCGGGCAGGGCGCCTGATTGCCTCGCTTGCTCGCGCTGGTTCGCCGCGCGGGCGGCGCGGAGCGCGCCGAGCGTCGTTGAGTAGCGGCGGCTCTTCGTGGAGAAGTGGCCGCGGAATCCGAGCATGTGCGCCCATGCACCGAGGCGCAGGTTATCGAGTTCGGAATGCTGACCGAGCCGGATGCATTCGGCGACGAGTCGTCGCGCGTGATCGCGGATGGACAGGTCGGCGATCCGCTCGCCGGGGGTGATGCGCCGGTCGAGGGTGCCGGTGCGCTCGGCGCCCTTGGTCGCGTACTTCGCGACGTAGCCAGGAACCTTGGTGTCGGTCAGCTCGCCAGTGGTCGTGATCGGCCGGGTATCGATTTGGCCGCCCCCGGCGAGCGTTCTCGAGGCGAGCCCGTTGGAAGTAGGCGTATCGACGTGGACGGCGCGGGCCGCTTGAGCGATGGCCAAGCTGAGGAGGCTGATGGTAGCCCAGGTGGGCGGCGCAGTGAGCGGACCGCCGGGGCCGTCGAGGCGGATGATGGCGTTGAAGCGGACGGCGCCTCGATGCTGGTACTCGGCGACCTTGGCGTAGGAGACCCGGACGTGGCGCGCTAGTTCGGCGTTGCTGAGCCCGGCCTCGCGGGCCAGGGCGCGCAGCAGCGTGATCGTGAACCAGCCTTGTCGGCCATCAGGAATAGCTCGGCGACCTCGTCCACGAGGACGACGACCGGCACGGGGCGGATGTCCTCGTGAAGCCGCCAGATGTTCCGGGCTCCCCGATCGCGGCATAGCCGCATCCGGTCGGTCAGCAGCCGTACCAGGTCGTCGAGCAGGTCGGCGCACTCGGCCCGGGTGGTGGCTAGCGCGGACAGCCGCGGGGCGTAGGGGGTGAACTCGACGTCGCCCTTGAGGTCGAAGCCGACCAGCGCGACAAGCTGCGGGGCCAGTCCCTTGATTATGGCGTTGGCGAGGTTCGACTTGCCGGACTGAGTCGCCCCGGCGCTGAGCCAGTGCGGCACCATGCGGAAGTCGATCACCCACGGCTGTCCGGTCTCCAGCATCCCGACCTGAACCGTGAGCAGCTCCCCAGTGTCAGCGGTCATGCGCACCTGGACAAGCGGGTCGGTTCGAGTCGCGAGTAGCCATACTCGACCGGGCGTGTATGCGGTGGACCCGGACCGCGTGGACCCGCCAGGCATGGGCGAGCCGTTCGGACGCACGGACAAAGTCGCCAGGAACCTGACCCTTGCGCATGCGTATCCGGACGGACCAGCCGAGCGTGCTGGGCCGCAGCAGGCCCAGTCCGGGTGGGTAAGCGACATCGATACGGCGCAATCGGCGCCGGGGCGCGAGGGTAACGCTCGCACGGGCGATGCTCCCGGCAACCGGGACGGCGTCGAGAGTCCACCGTCAGCGGCGCCGCCGGACGGCGAGACCGCAGGAGTCGGCGACGTGCGCCCAGGTCAGGTACAAGCGGATAGCCCGGACAGGGAACGCGATGTAGAGCCAGAACGAGCGGGGCGCCAGACGCGCCCACACGGGCACCCCGGCCGTAGCGGCGGCCAAGGCACCCAGCGTGAGGTAGATCAGCGGATGGGACATGATGGCGGCCAGGTTCAGGCGGCCTTGGGGGCGCTACCGGCTGTCGTGATCGCATCGGCCCGGTAAGCGATGCCCCACCGGACCTCGCCGTTCCGGGTCTGCTCCCACACGAAGCCGACCAGACTCGCCAGCTCGGCGACCTGGCCGATGCGGATCTCCGGCTCGCCGGCATCGTTGACGTTGACCAGCTCCACCCGGCCAGTCGCGTCGGCCGCGGACACGCCGACTGGGTAGACGGTCTGCCCGTTGCGATCGGTCTTGACCTCGCCGGTCTCCTGGCTGACCAGGCGCGGCCGGGGGTCGGTGACACACACGAACGTCAGCCGCGTGGTGTCAACGGGGATGGGGATGTTGCGCATGGCTGTGCTGCCTCTCGTCAAACCCCATTACCGGGGCAGGGATGGGACGAGGGGAGACGTGCCAGGTGCAGGCGCGGTAGCATCGGGGCTGCGAAAACGGCGGTGCTATACCGCGTCTGGCCTGGGCGGGTTGCCTCCCGCTCAGGCCACCTTTCTTCCGTGGCCTTTGTGGGCCGGGCGAGCCGTGATATGGCGGACCCCGCGCCCGTGGCGTGACCTCCTCCTCAGCAGGGGGATGACTCATGCCACGGATGGTACAAGTACTAGAAATACGTGTCAAATACTTCTAGTACTAGTCACGTACTCTTTGCGAGGCCGAGACGGGCAGCCAGTTCGCGCAGCTCGGCTGAAGGCGGGTCTTGCATGGTCAGCAGGTCCGAGACGATCTGCCGGGCCAGGAAGTGGCCGCGGATCTGCTCCGGGGTAACCTGCTCAGCCTGTCGCAGCGCTGCCACGGCCTCGGCGACCTGGCGACGCTGGGCTTGGGCTCGGGCCACGTCGATCAGCATCCGTCCCCGCCGCTCGGCCGACAGCCCCGATACGTCAGCGGACTCGGCCGCTCGGATCGCACGGCCCGCGTCGCCCAGCTCGACCGCCACCGCGATCTCATAGAGGGTTGCGTTCGCGGGGCCGAACTCGGTGTTGAAGTCGTTTCGGTCAGGTCCGAGCCGCTCAGCCATCTCACGGGCGCGCCCGAGATGGAAGTAGGCCACATCGCCGTTGCCGGTCCGGGCGGCGATCACCGCGCGCTGCAACGTGAGCGCTCCCCACAAAGACTTACCTTCGGGGCTGCCATCGTCGGCCAGCGGCCACAGCGCGTCGGCGGCGGTCCTAGCGGTTTCCTCCGCCTGGCCGAAGTGACGGGCGGACATGAACACGAACACCAGCCGGAACGCCCCGGCTGCGACCAGCAGGGGATTACCCGCGCGGTCCGCCGCTGACATTGCGCGGTCCGCGGCGATCCACGCCGCTTCCGGCGCGCCGAGCTTGTCCAGCGCCGCCGAGCACGCGCTGTAGGTGGCCGCCATCAACTCGAACACCTCGGTATGCTGATCGTCCGGCAGCGCGCGAGCTGCGGTTTCCAGATCCGGAATCAGACCGGCCAGCAGATCGGTCAGGTCCGAGTACCGGCCCTCGTGTGCCAGCTCCCACGCCCGGGCGGCCCGAACACGCAGCGTCTCCAGGTCAGGGGCGTGATGCCCGTTCAGCATCGCCCGAAGCGAATGCACACCGGAAAGCACCAGCCGCAACCCCCCGGCTGCGGGCGACTCCTCCGAAACCGCCGCGACGATCGGCGCCTCGGCGGCCAGCTCGGCCAGCGGCACATCGAGCGCGGTGGCCAAGGTCTCTAGCACCGACATCCGGTCTATCCGCCGCACGCCCCGCTCGACCTGCGACACCCACGCCACCGACCGACCGACCAACCGGGCCAGCTCCGGCTGGGACAGGCCACGGCGACGCCGCTCCGCCGCGATCTTCCGGCCAAGCGTCCGCTGATAGTCCGGGCCGCTCATCCGCGGATACCCTTGCCTGCCTGCAAAGTCAGCCAGTCAACCTCGGTCGATGCCAGGTACTGGTCTCGCTCGGCTAGGTATCGGCGCGTGTGCGGCGCGGCCTCGTGCGCCTCGAACGCCGCCTTGTCCCGGTACAGCTCGTAGAAGATCCGCTGCAACGGCTGGCCCTCGACCAGGTGCGACGCGTACACCAGCGTCCTTGGTTCGTTCGCCTTGATGGCGTCGATCGTCTCGGCGACCAGGCGGTCGTACGCCGCGGCGCTGGCCTGGTCTTTGCACGTGAATCGCACGCACAGCCCGAACATAGGGATTCCTCCTCGCGTGGAGCCATCGTCGCATCGTATGTGCGGCCCCAGTACGCGAAATTACACGTACTCATTGTACTAGTCGAGGATTCAAAGTACAGTCTCTCATTGCTGGGCTTGGTCGACCCACGACAGAGGACACCGCAATGCAGACGCCACCAGCCGCAGACCTGGGCAATGCGGTCACAGTCCGTACCTACCCAGGCACTCCAGACCAGGTCCGCCAGGTCCGCGATGATTTGAGGCGCATCCTCGACAGATGCCCGATCGCTGACGACGTCATCCTTTGCGCCTCCGAGCTGGCCGCCAACGCGATGGTCCACAGCAACTCGCGTCACCCCGGCCGCGCGATCACTGTCCGCTGCGAGATCAGCCAAGGTGACAACGGGGGGCCAGGTCGTCGAGCGGTCGTCGGCCATCGGCGGCCGTGCCTGTGAGGACTTTCTTCACGATCATCAAGGGCGCGCGGAGCGCGCCAGACTGTCGAGTAGGCCCGCCTCGCCGACGTTGCCCACTGGCGAGTGCTTGGGGCGGCCGGTCGGCGGGACGGGCGCCGCGCGCCCGAGGGGTCCGCTCGCAGCGGGCTGGCAGCTTCCGCCTTTGTGTTCTTCGGCACACGGCGGGCGGCCGCCCGTGTGTTCCCCGGTGCTGCCCGTCACCGGCTGGCCGCCGCAACGCCCGCCGACCGCCAACATGCCGGGGGACACGCCAACCTCCCGGCGCACCAGCATGATGTCTCGAAACATCACCCTCAAGGGCGGCGCCTCTGGCGCCGTCACTCCGTGATGCCTTCGGCACCCTTGACCGTGATCTTCTTCGGATCAGATCGCGCCTATCGTGAGGATGGGACTAGACCGGAGACCGCGCTAGGAGTTATCACCGTTGCCGTCACGATAGCTGGCCGGCGGACACGGCGGCGACACCGCCCCGGACACGCCCCGGCCAGTCCGGCGGATACAGGCCCGGACACCGGGCCGGGCCGGAACGTCCGCCGCCGTGGCCAGGCTCCGGGCCAGGCACCCGGACATGCCCGCCGACATCGCCAGGCGGCTCGGAGTCTCCTACCGCACCGTCCGCCGCCACCTGAACCCGCCCGCCCCCGAGCCGGCCGCCATCGAACCGGGCCGCCGCCTGAACAGGAGAAACACCCATGACCTACCCGAACACCGGCCCTGACCGCGACGGCGGAGAAGCGTCGCGGGGCCCAGGCGGCGCAGAACGGTCGACCGTCGTTGTCCCGCTCGGCCAGGACGTGCGTGTCGATGGCGTCCGTGATGGGCCCGGTCAGCGCCGCGCGCCTCATGCTGGTAGATCATGGCCGCGCGCCCGCTGTCATGGCCCATCCGCGCCATCAGGTCGCGCAGCCCCGCGCCGCTGGCCGCCGCGAACTGGTTTCCGGTATGGCGGAGATCGTGAAAGTGCAGTCCCTCGGTGCCGATCGACTTCACCGCATGCGGCCAGGCGGACATCTTGTTGAAGTTGCCCCGCCGCAACGGGTCGCCCATCAGTCCAGGGAATGCCAGTGCCCCCGGCTCGGCCTTGACGAAGATCGACAGATGCTCGCGCAATACCGGGATGATCGCCTGCGGGATGCCGACAACGCGCCGCCCCGCCTGCCGAATTGAGCCGTACCAGATCAAGGCGGCGCCTGCGACGCCGCGTCCGGCGCTCCCCGCGCCGGGCTCTGCCTTGGGAGGCCCGCCCGGCGCGCCCGCGCCGTCCGAGCCGATAGCAGCGCAGGTCCAGAGGTCTCACTAGCATGGCTACGCTGGGCTCCGTCTTCCTCGGCTTCGAGTGTCCGGATCGCGGCCGCCGCGTCCAGGGCGGCCCTGCGGCCGTCGCACGCGATCGGCTACGCCGACCCTGGCCCCGGCAGCCACTCACCTGGTTTTGGGGCCTGCGAGGAGGACGGGGCAGGGTAGGAGACATCCGGCAGCAGCTACCAGCTACAGGCCACTTCACCAGGACTGGGTATGATCATTCATCGTCTCAGTGAGCGACCCGACCTGCTTGACCGCATGCACGAGGTTGATCCTCGCTGGCCGGAGTTCATGGGAACTGATCCGGTGGTGAACGCCTTCTTCGGGCAAGTCGCCGGCACCTTTCCGCACTTGTGCGCCGTGGCGACGGATGCCAGCGACGCGGTTGTGGCCACCGGCCGGGCCGTGGCGTTTGCTCGTGACCTGCCGGGTCGGGGCGCCCTGCCCGGCGGCGGCCTGGACCGGGTGATGGTATGGGCGTTCAGCGACCGGCTGGCCGGGCGCGCGCCGGACACCGCCTCCGCCGTGGAAATCGCGATCGGCCAGGAACATCGGGGAGGTGGCCTGTCCCACCGGATGCTGGCCGCGCTCCGTGACGCGGCCGGAGACGCCGGGCTAGCCCACCTGGTGGCCCCCGTGCGGCCCAACGGGAAGCACCGGTACCCGGACCTGCCGATGGCCAGGTACATCACGATGGTCCGAGAAGACGGCTTGCCCGCCGACCCGTGGCTACGAGTACACGTGCGAGCCGGGGGGAAGATCAGGCGGGTTGCGCCAGCATCTATGGTCATGGCTGGCTCGCTCTCGCAGTGGCGGGAGTGGACCGGGCTGCCCTTCGACCGTACTGGCGACGTGATCGTGCCCGAAGCGCTGGTCCCCGTGCACTGCGACGCGGAACACGATCATGCTGTCTACGTCGAGCCCAACGTCTGGGTAGAGCATGCGCTCAGCGACGCCCGACCGGACTAAACAGAGCCTGACCGGACCTGCTCGGCTAGTCACGGGATATGCGCGGGATGACCGCTGCCCTCTGGACATCAGATACCCGGGGTACTAGCAGGTCAGGCGCTGAGCCATAGACCTTGCCCAACTGGTCTTGAAAACCGCCGCCGTTGCCGGGTCAGGCAGCAGGCCCGCGTGCCATTAGCGTGCCATTGGGCCCGGTCAACTGCGGTCACTCGCGGACACTGACCGAGGCCCAGACGCGCAGGTCCGCACTAACTGCGCAGGTCGAGACGGCGATTTGCAAGCAGGTGCTCGACTGCTGCCAAGACGGTGGCCCACCGAGAGCGTCGACGGGGGGCTTCCAGACCTGAGCGGATCTTGGAGTGGCACCACGCTCGGTCTGCGACAGTTGGCTCGTGGCCAACGAGCGTTTGGAGGCAGGAAATGGCCGTCATGTTGATTGCCCGCTTCGACGGCGACGTGGGCCAATTGCGGCAGGCGTACGACAGGGCGCATGCACTGATCATGAGCCGCGGGGGCGCGACTGGCGCCGGGGAGCTGCGCCATCACTGCGCGATCGGCGACGGAGCCCTGTACATCATCGGTGTGTGGGAGTCGGAGGAGCGGGTCCGCACGCGCTGGGCTAGCGAGGAATTCGAAGACGTGCTGACCTCGGCTGGCTTCCCATCCCCGAAGACTGCCGATATCACCATCCTTGAGCTGCACGCAACCGAGCCACCGCTGTGAACGGACAAGACGCCCGTGGTCGCCAAGGAAGCGACGGCCGTGCTGCCGCCACCTCGACTGCTGCCAGACCTGCTGCCAAGACCATGGCCAGCTACCGACGGGGCGACTGGCCTGGAATATCGGCCCAGGAGACAGCCACCCCTGGACAGTCCTAGACGACTTGCCCAAGCCTACAGAGCAGACGCGCCGGACTAGTACACCATCTGGCGCTCGACGTCGAGCGCCTGGCTCTCCTTGGTCATGGTGGGCTGCATCATGGCTCATCCGTCCAAGCACGGCGAAAACGTCCTCATCGCCATCCGCGGCGCCCTCGCCGGCAACCCCTGGATGCCGCCGGTTCCTGACCCTCCGTAACCGGCGCTGACCCGGATCTCCGACAATCCCGTCACATCACCCCAGGTAGCCGAGCAGGCACAGCGGGGGATGAATGTTCGAGTAGGGGTGGCAAGATAGGAACAAATCGATTCACGTTTCAATGCCATGGTGACCATAGCGGCGTGGCCGCAGGTCGAACGGCAGGACGGTATCAAATGAAGCCGGGCCTTGCGCTCAGAGCGGCATCAGCTTGCCTGGTGCTCACCGTCATCGCCGCGTGTGAGACCGGCGGCACCTCGGTGCACGGACCTAAGCTCTACCCAGTTCCGACATCATCCTGGCGACCGGGTGACCCGTCGCTGCTAGCGCTGGCGATCGGAATCTTGAACGCGGGAGAGTACCGGGGCAGGTGGTGCCCTTGGCTGGCCGGAACAGGGTCAAGGCGAGTGGCTGTCGTGTGGCCCGCCGGTTTCCATGCCCGGCGGCATCCCTTCGAGTTGCTGGATTCTCACGGCACGGTCGTTGCAACTGGGGCGAGCACATCAAAATTGGCGGCGGCTTCATACCCGGGAAGCACGGGCCTTGCTTGCTTGGGCAGAACGGGGCGTTCTACGCGATGGGATATCCGACCCGTGGGTGACTCGGCCAGAACGTGACTCTCTTTTCTCTGCGCAAACCATGGCCGGTGACGATGTCGGCCAGCTAGCCGAGCCACACGATGTCGAAGATCCGGATCAGCTGGGTGTCCTCGTCCACGTAGAACCCTAGGAAGCCATTGCCTGAGCCGAATACTGTCGCTACAACCGCAGCAGCAGGTGAAGTTGGCGAAATTGCTCAGGCCTTCGCGCGCGCTGGAGGCGGCCTTCGGCGAGGCATCCCTTGACGGCTCAGTGCATGCGCTGGATACCGATGGCGGGGCCGAAGTCTGCTACCGAAGTGACGAGGTCTGGCACAGTGCGCCGACCGGGAAGGTTCCCATCCTGGTTGCCCTGATGCGGGCGGTAGCAGCGGGTGAGGCCTTCCTCCGGGAAAGAGCACGCATACCGGCCGACGGCTGGACCCCCGGATTCAGCGGTCTGTCGAGTTTCACGAACCCGATCCGCCGCTCAGCGATCAGCCGACGCACGAACCTGACCGACGTGCTCATGCGGTCCGCCGCAGCTTCCACTTGGCCAAGCACGGCCTCCGCCTCAGCTGACATCCCGGTGCCAAGCACACAAGAGATCGGCGCGCAGGAAGACAGGCTGCGAAGCTGGCCGCATGGCTGCCAGCCGATGAGTCCTGCTTCGCCGCGTCGTCTATATCGTGGGCACGACAGCACTTCTTCCCGCATAGCCGTGAGGAAACCAAAGGAATCGGAGGCCATCTACCATGACCGAGGAGACCGTCAGCGCGACGACCACGATCAGCACATCGGCCGAAACCGTGTTCGCGGCGCTTGCCGACCCATCCCGGCACGCCGCCATCGACGGCACCGGCTGGGTTCGCGACTCCCTCGATGGCCAACGGCTGACCGGCTCAGGTCAGATCTTCCGGATCGCCATGCACCACGACAACCACCCGGACGGCAGCTACGAGATGGCCAACCGGGTCCTCGCGTTCGAGCCGCCGCGCGTCATCTCGTGGCAGCCGGGCTATGTGTCACCGGCAACAGGCAAGCTGGAGTTCGGCGGCTGGATCTGGCGTTACGAGCTGACCCCGCTCGGCCCGGACGAGACCAAGGTCACACTCTCCTATGACTGGTCGGCGGTAGGTTCGGTTCCCCGCCAGCACATTCAGTTCCCGCCGTTCACTCCAGACCATCTCGACAACTCGCTGAGCCACTTGGCCGCGATCGTTGCGCGCTAACGACGTCCCCGGCCGCCTCAGGCTCAGGCCACGAATGGGCCACAAGTCAGGAACTCTCGCGGCTACCAGCGGTCTCTCGAGGGCACTCCACCCCGGGTTGGCCAGCAGGAACGTTAGTTCCAGGTAAGCCGGTTCCGACACCAATGCCGAGGCGCTTCATGAAGGGCAAATGCCGGCTCCTGGCGCGTACCGCGAGGCCTGGCGCTGGCGTAAGACAAAACGCGATACACTGAGGTCATGTCGTCAGCCATCAGCGTGCGCCTCGACCCCGAGGCGATGCGAGCCCTCGCGCAGCTGGAGGCCACTGGCATCAGCCGGTCCGAGGCAATACGACGCGCGATCCTCGACAGCGCCAGCCGCATGCGGCGGCGTGCCGCGCTGGCCGCCGAAGTGGCTGCCTTGGAGGCCGACGAGGACGACCGGCGCGAGATGCTCGAGGTCGCTTCGTTTATGGAGAGCATGCGTGCTCCGGGGTGACATCTATGAGTTCCGCCCGCCGCGCGGGCAGCAAGGGCGACGTTACGGCGTCATCGTGCAAGCCAACGAACTGCTGCCCCGATCGGTCGCGCTCGCCGCGCCCACATCACTAAGCGCCAAGGCCGCATCGTTCCGACCCGAGATCGATCTGCTCGCGGCAACCACCCGGGTGCTCGTTGAGCAGGTGGGAGCCATCCACGCCGGTCGGCTCGGCGATCTCGTCGGGCACGTCACTCCCGAACAGCAATGGGGCATCGACGAAGCCCTCATGACCGTCCTGGGACTTCGATAACAACTCGGCGCGCAACGCAAGTTGCCGAATGAATTAATCCTTATCTAGATCAAGAGCGGCTCCGCTGCGCTCGGCGTCGCTGCGCGATCGGCGTCCGCCGACCCTGGACTCGCCGCCCACTCGCAAGGGATCGGCGCCTAAGAGGAAGACGGGGACGATGCAGGAAGCCCGCCTTCGGCTGCGCAACACAGACAAGCCCGCCGGGCGATACCGCTATTGCGCGGACTGGTCCGTGGGCATCTTCATGCCACCACTGGTTGCCTGCGCAGCCAGATGTCGCCCCGGTCGGCGACGTTCCCGCTGCGGCGGGTAAGCCGGAACTACTTGCGGACGCGGAACCGGAGGATGGTGACGGCGCCCGACCGCGTGCTGCTGACCGGTTCCAGGTCTATCCTGGCGAGGCCAGGGGACGAGAACCGGACGCCGTCGCCGAGCAGCACCGGCAGGACGTATACCAGGATCTCGTCGACGAGTCCCCGCTGCAGGCACTGGCCGGCCACGTCAGCGCCGAGGATTTCCAGATTCTTGCCTCCTGCAGCGTCCAGTGCCGTGGCGACCGCTTCCCCGATGTCACCGGCGAGGTACGTGACATCCGGATCCGGCGGGTCCGGCGGCCGATGGGTGAGGACGAACACGGGTCCGGAGAAGGGGTAGCCTTCGCCGCTCGATACTGACCCCCGCTCCTGGTCGGCGTCCATCCTGCTACCTACCTCATCGGTCCGCCGGCCGACGAGCATGGCGCCGGTGGCCGCCGCGATCTCCGGGAACTCGTCTGGCGCCACGAAGTCGAAGATCCAGTCCATCGCGTCACCGGGACCGGCGATGAATCCGTCAAGCGACATCGACCTGTTCACGACGACCTTGCCGTTTCCGGTTGTCGTATCTCTCATTCTGTTCCTCCGAACACCTTGGGATGTTCCCGTGATCAGTTCCGGCGCCTTTGGGGCCGCCATTCGCCCTTCCCTTAGGTCGCCCATGGGAACGTACCGAATCTATAGACGCTGAACAACGCGAAAGTCATCGGCGCCCTTGTCAACCCAACGGTCACGTCCCAGCGGACCGGCGCAGCCGCGCGCGCTGTGTGCCCGATCAACGGGTAAGCCGCCGGCGACCGCGGTCACTCGCAGACAAACGCCAGCCTCGATCACCTGGGCTGATGCAAATGACAGCCCAAGCAGGCGCAGCCTTCCAAGCTGGTCATCTACGCTAGATGACAGCGACCCCGGCCTGTCCGTCCTGGAATCTGGCGGTCAGCGGCATGGTTGCTGCGGTTCCCGGCTGGCCGAACCTGCGTGAAGGGATTCGGGGTGCCAGGCATGGCACCGGTTACCCGGAGTAAGCGATTCGGGGTCGCCCCCCCTTGCTGCCAGGTGACTCCTTGATTCGGAACCCACGGCGAAACGCGGGGCCACAACACGCGAGCGCTCGGCTAAGTCCGTGGCTGCTCAGAAGCATGAGCCCAGGCCAACTCCACGACTCTCTGTAAAACCGTCGGCTCAGCCTACGTTGGGAAAGCGCCGGGATAAACCGGCATGGAGGAGGAGATGGAAGAGCTCTGCGCCGAAGGGCGAGCGACCCACGGCGGCCCCGAGTCATGCGCCGGCGACCCGCGAGGGCGTGGCGAAGCGTTGACAGGGGCACGTGCAGGCCGGGCTGTTGAGCCGCGAAATGGCGAGTCCGGGGCGCCCACGCTGTCCGATGAGCGGAAGGCAACACCGCTGGCGGCGCTATCGCGAGCCGCACGCGGGCCCCGC
>WNGL01007329.1_pt1 | contig 13464 bp, 9 predicted proteins | sample 5400591 | NCBI WGS metagenome assembly WNGL01 (sample SAMN13153377, study PRJNA577476) | soil metagenome | isolation source: 80 cm soil or saprolite under Garry oak tree replicate 1 | place: USA:California | collected 2016-06-15
GCAGGAGGACGCACACCGCCACCGACGCGGCCCGCAGGCCGGGTCGCGCTATCTCGATCCGCGGGAAGGAGGCCAGGTTATCGACGGCCGCTCAGCCAGCACGCTCCGCGGTACATAACCCGTTCCCCGCAAGGCCTTGGGGCGTCCGTGCCATCGCCGGAATCCGGAAACCTCCGCCGCCAGGCCGCCGGGCGCTAGCCGGACAGGCGGGGCAGGTCGCTGAGCTTGAGGGCCAGCTCCACGGTCAGGCGCAGGTCGCCGCGGGCCGGATCGCCGCCGAGCAGGCGGCGGATGGTCCGCAGCCGGTAGGCCAGCGTGTTGGCGTGCACGTAGAGGCGTCGGGCGGTCTCGTTGGCGTTGTAATCGGCCTGCACGTAGGCCCGGAGCGTCGGGACCAGTTGGGTCCCGCGTTCGGCGTCGTAACGGACCAGCGGCCCGAGGGCGTCTTCGACGAAGTCGCGCCGGTGCTGCGATCCGCCGCCGTCGAGCAGGATCCGGTAGACGCCGAGGTGCTCAAAGGCCAGCGGACGGTCCGCGATGCCGAGCCTGCGGGCCAGTTCCACGGCCTGGTCGGCCTCGTGCAGGCCGTGGCCCAGCTCTCGTGCCGTGCGCATCGGTGAGCTGATGGCCAGGTGGACGCGGGCCCCGGGCCCGACCTGCCCGGCGGCGGCGCGGACCCGGTCGAGCAGGTCCGCGGCAACGTCCAGGTCGCGGGCCAGGTTGTCCGGAGCGGCCGGCAGGAGAAGCAGGAACCCCGATCGCCACGGGACGACCGCGGCCGTTCCGACGACGTCGAGGCAGGTACGCCGCACCGCCGGGTAAAGGCGCGCCTGGGGCACCTGAACCTCATCCGGCCAGCGGATCTGCAGGTTAGCGGGCGGACGGGGCCAGCTCGCGTGTACCTGGGCGAACCGCCACGGTCCGGCGATTGTGTAGCCGAGGTCGGTCAGCATCCGGTTGACGTCCCGGTCGTCGTGGTCCACGCCGCTGGACAGGTCGCGCAGCAGGTCCCCCTTGAGGCGGGCCTCGAGTTCGTAGGCGGTGCGCTCGTGCAGCATCTCCAGGGCGAAGATCGTGGCGGCGTGCTCGATGGCCCGGGCGTCGATCTCGTCGAGCGGCGCGGCGCCGTCCCAGACCGCCAGGTAACCGCCGAAGTGGCTACCCACGGCGATGGGGGCCAGCGCGGGCCGGTCGCCCCGGTCCCGTCCGCGTCGCCACCAGATCTCGCGCTGGCCGTCGTCGAGCCAGTGACCGTCCGGCGGCAGGTCGTCGGGCCAGCCGCTGACGGCCAGCGGCCGCAGCGCCGGGTCGAGCACCATCACCGGCCGGTTCACCAGGTCGGCCAGGCGCCCGGCCAGCGGGCCCATGCCGGGCGCGTCGAAGGCGGTCCGGGACAGCTCGCGCTGCAGGAAGATGGCCCGCTCCAGTTGGCGGCCCTGGGTGCGTACCTGGCGGAACAGGTGGGCGGATTGCACGCTGACGGCCAGCAGCGGGGCGATCAGGTTGAGTAGCTCGAGGTCCTCGTCAGTGAACCGGCCGTCGCGTTTGTTGATCGCGTGGCAAACGCCGATGGCCTGGTCCTCGACCATCAGCGGGACGGTCAGGATCGTTCGGGCGGCGAACAGGTCAACGAAACGCCGGATCGGCCGCGGGTCGTTCGGGGCATCGTTGGTCAGGTACGGGCGGCCGGACAGGAATACCTTGACCGCGTTGCCCCCGTCCCGCAGCGCCACATGGTAGGCGGCGATCCGCTCCGGATCGTCGATTCCGAACGCCGGCTGCTGGAGCACCAGTTCCGAACGTTCCGGGTCATACAGCATGAAACCCGCGGTCTCGACATCGAGCAGTTCGCTGATCGTCCTGATCAGGGTGGCCAGAGCCTGCTCGTAATCCGCTGTCGATGCCATCGCCCGGCCGACCTGCATCAGCGCGTGGACCCGGCGTTCCTCGGCTTCAACCCGCACCGGCCGCCCCTTCCACGACAGCGCCTTGGGGCATCGTAACAATCGCTTATCGCGAGGCATGTGGCGCTGACACATGGAGCCGACGCACGACGCGGGTGACGCTGCTGCTCAAGGCACGCGAGAGTCGAGGGAGGGGCATGTACACCGTCGACATCGACACCGGCGGGACCATGACCGATGGGCTGGTGTGGGACGGGACGAACCCTTCAGCCATGATCACGGTCAAGGTCGACACCACGCCGCACGATCTGGTCGTGTCGTTCCGCGAGCTCCTCAGCGAGGCCGCCCGCCAGCTGGGCCACACCGGCCTGCAAGCCTTCCTGGACGAGGTGGCGCTGATCCGCTGGTCCTCGACCATCACCTCCAACGCCCTGGGCGAGCGCAAGGGCGCCAAGCTGGGGCTGCTGGTCCAGCCGGGCAGCGAGCGGAGCCTGTACGGCGACGGGCCTTCGCCCGCGGTCGGCACGCTGGTGGCCGAACGCAACGTGGTCGGCGTCGATCCCGGCGCCAACGGGCAGGCCGTGCTCGAGGCGGTCCGCCGGCTGCTCGAGGACGGCGCCCGCCGCATCTGCGTCAGCCTGGACAGCTTCCCGGAGACCTCGCAGGAGCAGGCGGTCAAGCGGATCGTCGAGACCCAGTACCGCGACCACTACCTGGGCTCCGTGCCGGTCCTGCTGGCCAGCGACATGGCCCAGGTCGACGACGGGCAGACCAGGACGCACTACGCGCTGATCAACGCGTACGTGCACGGCCAGCTGGCCAACGCCCTGTTCACGGCCGAGGACCTGCTCCGCTACGAGCAGGGATGGACCGGCGCGCTGCTGGTCGGGCACACCAACGGGGGCGTCGCGCGGGTCGGTAAGACCAAGGCGGTCGACACGATCGAGTCCGGGCCGGTGTTCGGCACCCACGCCGCTGCCTGGTACGCCCGGCGGTACGGGCTGGACCGGGTGGTCTGCCTGGACGTGGGCGGGACCACGGCCAAGGCCAGCGTGGTGGAGGCCGGCCAGCCCCGCTACACCCGGGATGGCAGCCTGTTCGGCATCCCGGTCCGGGTCCCGCTGGCCCTGCTGCGGTCGGCGCCGCTGGGCGGCGGCAGCGTGGTCCGGCCGGACGGCCGGGGCGGGGTGAGCCTGGGCCCGGAGAGCATGGGCGCGGCGCCGGGACCCGCCTGCTACGGCCTAGGCGGCGACCAGGCCACGCTGACCGACGCGTTCGTCGTGCTCGGCTACCTCGACCCGGCCGGCTTCCTCGGCGGACGCCGCCGGCTGGACGTCGAGGCGGCCCGGGCGGCGCTGGAGACGAGGGTGGCCGGGCCGCTGGGTATCTCGGTGGACGACGCGGCCCGGCGGATCGCCGACGCCGCGGTCGGCACGGTCGCCGAGCTGGTCGGCTCCGCCATGGCCCGCGCCGGGATCGACCCGGTGCAGGCGGTGCTGTTCGCCTACGGCGGCAACGGCGCCCTGTTCGCCGCGCCGGTCGCGGAGCGGCTCAGCATCCCCGGCGCGCGGGTCTTCGGGCTCGGCCCGGTCCTGTCCGCGTTCGGCTCGGCCGTCTCCGACGTGGTGCATGTCTATGAGCGCAGCCTCGGCGTGACCGTCGGACAGGGCCATGACGCGGTGGTCGCTGCGGCCGATGACATGAGCGCGGCCGGGCGGCGGGATCTGGCCGGGGAGGGCTTCGACCCCGATGAGGCCGAGACCGAAGTGGAGCTGGACGTGCATGACGGCGCGGAATACCAAACGGTCCAGGGTTCCAGCGCCGGCCAGGCGCTGGATCGCCTTGACGGCGCGACGCACGTCGATGTGGTCCGCGTACGGGTCAGGCGGCACCTGGCCAGCTGCGAGCCGCCACCCCGGGCCGCTGCCGCCGCGGACCCTGCCGCGCCGGTCCTGCGCGACCTGCTGCTGGCTGACGGCGGCGCCGCGCGCGTGCCGGTCTACGACTGGTCCGGGCTAGGCCCCGGATCCCACGTCGACGGCCCGGCTCTCGCGGCCGGCGGCAGCATGACCTGCCTGATCCCGCCCGGCTGGGTGCTGGACGTCGATGACCTGGGCGATGCCGCCCAGCGGCCCGCCCGCTCCGCCCGCGAGGAGGCGCAATGACGGCGCGACTGCGTTTCACCGAGTACCTCGACCTCGACCTGGACGCGGAGATGTGGCGGTGCAACCGCTGTGACGCCGCGCTGATCTCCGCTCGCGACCTGTACAAGCGGGGCTGCCTGGTCTATGACCGCGACCCGCGGGAGATCCACCCGCCGCTGATCGAGGGGGACTACACGTTCTCCCCCGATCCGGAGTGGGTCCGCATCCTGGAGTTCTACTGTCCCTCTTGCGGGGTCCAGATCGAGACCGAGTACCTGCCGCCCGGGCACCCGATCACGCCGGACATCTCTATCGACATCGACCGGCTCAAGCAGCGGCTGTCGGCCGGCGAGGTCGAGGTCCGCGACGGGCGCCTGGTCGTGCCCGGCCGCCAAGGACACGGCGACGGGGGCGCGCGATGACGCACGGACCGCTGGCCGCCGGAGCCGACCTTAACTCCGTCGACATCGATGTCGGCGGCACGTTCACCGACGCCGTGCTCACCCTGGACGGTCGGCGCTGGATCGGCAAGGCGCCGACGACCCCCTACGACCCGTCGGTGTGCTTCGTCAACGCGATCGAGGAGGTCGCGGACCAGGCCGGGGAGGACCTGGAATCGCTGCTGCCGCGGCTGGATGTGATCAGGTACTCGACCACCGTGGCCATGAACCGGCTCATCGAACGGCGCGGCCCCCGGATCGGGCTGATCACCACCGAGGGTCACGAGGACGCGATCCTCATCGGCCGCGGCGCCCAGTGGACCGACGGGACCCGCCTGGCCGAGCGGCGCAACCTGGCCCGGCAGCGCAAGCCGACGCCGCTCATCCCGCGGACCATGATCGTCGGGGTCAAGGAGCGGATCGACTCGACCGGCCGGGTCGTCCGGCCGCTGGACGAGGACGACCTGCGGCGCAAGCTGCGGGTGCTGATGGACCGCGGCGCCCGGTCGATCGTCGTCTCGCTGCTGTGGAGCTTCGCCAACCCGCGGCACGAGGAACGCGCCAAGGAGATCATCCGCGAGGAGTACAAGGAGTACCACATCGGCTACCTGCCGGTGGTGCTGTCCAGCCAGGTGGTGCCGAAGCTGGGCGAGTACGAGCGCACCATGACCGCGGTACTCGATGCCTACCTGCAGCGGCTCATGCAGAACGAGCTATCGGCCATGTGGGACCGGCTGCGCGCGCTCGGCTACAAGGGCAGCTTCCTGATGATCCACAACTCCGGCGGCAGCGGCGAGGTGTTCAAGACCACCGCCAGCCGGACCTACAACGGCGGGCCGGTCTCCGGGCTGATGGGCTCCTACCACCTGGCCACCTCGCTGGGCTACAAGAACGTGGTCGCCGGCGACATGGGCGGCACCAGCTTCGACATCGGCCTGGTGGTGGACGCCAGCGTCCGCAACTACGAGTTCCGGCCGATCATCGACCGCTGGATGGTCGGCATCACCATGCTCCAGACGCTGTCGATCGGGGCCGGCGGCGGGTCGATCGCCTGGATCGACCACAACCTGGGCGGCCAGCTCAACGTGGGCCCGCGCAGTGCCGGCTCGGACCCCGGCCCGGCCTGCTACGACCAGGGCGGCACCGAGCCGACCGTCACCGACGCCGACGTGGTGCTCGGCTACATCAACCCCGACACCTACTACGGCGGCCGGATGCCGCTGAACCGCGAGCGGGCCGAACGGGCCGTGCGCGAGAAGATCGCCGAACCGATGGGCCTGCCGGTCGAGGAGGCCGCCGCGCTGATCCGCCACATCGTCGACGCGAACATGTACAGCGCGATCAAGCGGGAGATCCACCTGCGCGGCTACCACCCCGAGGACTTCGCGCTGTTCGCGTTCGGCGGGGCCGGGCCCACCCACATGTCCGGGTTCCTCGGCGACCTGGCCGGGGCGGTGATCTTCCAGACCGCGCCGGTGTTCTGCGCGCTCGGCTCGTCGATCATGGACATCGTCCACGTCTACGAGACCTCCCGGCGGATGCTGGTGATGGCGCCGATGACCCAAGAGCTGACCACCGAGTACGACACCTTCAACGGGGTCGTCGACCAGCTGATGGAGCAGGCCCGGGCCGACCTGGCCGCCGAGGGCCTGCCCGCCGACCGGGCCGAGTTCAGCCTCGAGCTGGACATGCTCTACGGCGGGCAGGTCAACGTGAAGCGGACCGCCTGCCCGGTCCTGCACCTGCGCGGCCCGCAGGACGTCCAGGCGCTGTACGACGAGTTCGAGCGGGAGTTCTCCGAGGCCTTCAGCCCCTTGGTGGTCAATAAGCCCGGCGGCGTCTACCTGGACAATTTCGTGCTGAAGGTCACCGTGCCGACCGCCAAGCCGGCCCTGCCCGAGCTGCCGCTGGAGTCCGCCGACCCCGGATCGGCTCGGACCGGCCAGCGCCCGGCCTGGTGGCCGGGCCAGGGCTGGGTGGAGACACCGCTGTACGACGCGGACGCGCTACGGCCGGGCCACCGGCTCGACGGGCCGGCCATCGTGGAAGCCTCGCTGACCACGGTGGTGATCCCGCCCGACATGCGGTACCGGATCGACCGGCATGGCCTCGGCCTGCTGCAGGCCAGCCAGAACGACCAGAACGGAGCAGCGCGATGATCCCGACGCTGGAACAGAAGCTGGCCTGGCTCAAGCTCGCCCCGGTCTCCGACCGGACCTCCTCCGGCCGGACGCTGGCCCCCGGGGAGTTCGAGATCGGCTTCCAGCGGACCAACGACATCCTGGATGAGGGCATGGAGGTGTTCGTCCGGTCCTGCCGCAGCGCGATGGGCATCGCCGGGGACTCCCTGGTGGGCATCTTCACCGCCGACGGGGACATGGTGAACGGTTCCTGCGGCACTTACCTGCACGCCGTGATCCCGCCGCTGATCATCAAGTTCATCCTGAACAGCTACCGCGACAACCCGGGCATCAAGGACGGCGACCTGTGGTTCGCCAACGACGCGGTCTACGGCGGCATCCACAACCCGGACCAGATGGTCGCGATGCCGGTGTTCTTCCGCGGTGAGCTCATCGCCTGGACCGCGGCGCTGGTCCACACCACCGAGACCGGCGCGTCCGAGCCCGGCGGCATGCCCATCGGCGCCACCGCCCGGTTCGAGGAGGGGCTCAACCTGCCGCCGACCAAGATCGGCGAGAACTTCCAGCTCCGCGACGACGTAGTGACCATGTTCGAGGCGTTCGGCATTCGCGCGCCGCAGATGGTCGCGGTCGACCTCAAGGCCCGCTGCACCACCGCCGACCGGGTCCGGACCCGGCTGCTGGAGTTCTGCGAGCGCGAGGGCGCCGACTTCGTTAAGGCGCTGTTCCGGCGGATGCTCGAGGTGGCCGAGCAGGGCGCCCGGGCCCGCATCCGCACCTGGGCCGACGGGGTGTACCGGTCCACCCACTTCGCCGACGCCGTCGGGCTGAACCAGGGACTGGTCCGCAGCTGCTGCATGACGCTGACCAAGGACGGCGACCACCTGCTGGTCGACTTCACCGGCACCGGGCCGGAAACCCCGTCCTCCTACAATGCCCATCCGCAGGCCGCGATCGGGCATTTTGCCAACTACGTGTACGAGTACCTGTTCCACGACCTGCCGATCAGCAACGGAACGTTCGCCCCGATCGACTTCAAGTTCGAGCCGGGCTCGTGCCTTTACCCCGACGTACGCGCCGCGACCAGCAACTCGGTCATGATCGCCACCGGGGTGATGAGCGCAGTGCACAACACCTTTGCCCGGGCCGTGTTCTCCACCGAGCACTGGCGGCAGGCCGGCGCCTCCCAGGGCAACGGCGGCAACGCCGTGGTGCTGGCAGGCATGTCCCAGTGGAGCTCGCCGTTCGCCGACATGCTGGCCTACTCGATCAACACCGAGGGGCAGGGCGCGCTGCCGGAGATGGACGGCATGAACGCGTTCGGCTTCCCCTGGTGCCCGGCGGGCCGGGCCCCGGACGTGGAATTGGTCGAGAACGAGTTCCCGCTGTTCATCCCTATCTCCTCGCACTGGAAGGACTCCGCCGGCCACGGCAAGTACCGTGGCGGGGTCGGCACCGCCCAGCTGTGGGTGGCGCACCACGTGCCGATGGTGATCATGATGGCCATCGCGGACAACTCGAAGATCCAGACACCGCAGGGCCTGTTCGGCGGCTACGCGCCCTGTACCATCCCGGGCGTCAGCGTGGCCCACGCGGACCTGATGCAGCGGCTGGAGGCGGGTGACACCCTCGACCTGGACATCACCGAGGTGCTCCGCGCGCGCAGCATCGGCGGCGAGTGGGGTAATGAGTTCCAGGGCCGGGCGCCCCGGCCCTACATGCAGAACGACGTCATCACGGTCGCGTTCGCCACCGGCGGGGCCGGCTACGGCGACCCGCTGGAGCGCGACCCGGATTCGGTCGGCGACGACATCGACAAGGGCCTGGTCTCCGAGTGGGCCGCCGAGCACGTGTACCAGGTGGTGTGGGACGGTGAGCGCAGGAGGGTCGACGCCGCCGCCACCGGGCAGCGCCGCGCTGACGAGCGGCAGGCCCGGATCGCGCGCGGTCGCCCGTACGCGGAGTTCGAGGCGGAGTGGCTTCAGCGCAAGCCGCCGGAGGAGATCCTGACCTGGTACGGAAGCTGGCCCGACGCCAAGCCGCTGCAGCCGCTGATGCGTCCCTGACCCGGTCGGCGACCCAGTGCCCGCATCCAGCGCCCGCAGCCGGGCCCGGCAGCTGGCCCGGCACGGTACCTTTGACCGGGTCAAAGGGACCACGCCCGCGCTGGTCTGCCCGCTGGTCCTGGCCCAGGCCGCCGAGATAGAGGCGCTGCCCGCCGGACAGTTCCTCACTGACCCGACCAAGCTGGCCAACGGGCTGCGCGCCCAGCATGGCGCGTTCGGCACCGACGTGATCGTGACCGCCGCCGCCGATGACCTGGCTGCGTGCTCCCTGGCTGCTGCCACAGCGAGCGCGGCGGGCGACCTGGCCGCGGCGGTGACCGGGCACCCGCGGGTCGCGGCGGCGGTCGAGGCTACCCGGCGGCTCGCGGCCACCACCGAGGACACCGCGCTGGCCGCCGCCCTGTGCGGGCCCGCGCAGCTCGCCGCCCAGCTCGGCCGCACGCCCGCCGGTCCCGCCGCGCTAGAGGAGTACGGCGCAGTGCTACTTGCCCTGGCCAAGGCGTTCCTGGAGGCCGGGGCCCATCTGCTGCTGGTAGTGGAGGCCGAGCCGGTGCCCCGTGCAGCCGCCGACGGCTGGCGCTCGGCGGTTACCCCGCTGGTCAACGTGGCCCGGTTCCGCCAAGCCGCGGCCGCGGTCGTGCTGGCCGATCCCGCCGACGCCGCGCTCGCGCCGCGCGGGGCCGTGGTGTGCCTGCCGCCCGCGGCGTCCAGGCCAGGCCAGGGGATCGCGCTGGAAGTCGACCCGGCCGCCTGGCCCGCGCCGCTGGCCGGGCGGCCGCTGCTCACCACGCTCGGCCCGGTCCGGGGCGGGTTCGCCGAGTGCCGGGCGGCGGTAGGGCAGCTGACCGCTGCGCTGGCCGAGGGGTGAGCCATGGCTCAGCGTTACTGGGACCCGGAACTGGAGACCATGCCCTGGGACGAGGTGCTGGCCTGGCAGGCGGCCCGGGCCGTGCCGTTCGTCCTTGGGCTGCCCGGGCGCTCGGACTTCCATCGTGCCCTGCTCGGTCCCGGGCCCGCCGTCGGCCCGGCGGCCGGGTTGGAGTTCCTGGCCGGCCTGCCGTTCACCACCAAAGACGACATGCGCCGTTCTCAGGGAGAAGGCCGTCCGGGCGAGCCGTTCGGCCGGCACCAGGGCGTGCCACTGCCCGCGGTGGTCCAGACCCTGTCCTCATCGGGTACCACCGGCGAGCCGGTCATGTTCGCGCTGACCGAAACCGACCTGCAGACCTGGCGGGACGGGATCGCAACAGGCTTCTTCACCGCCGGGATCAGGCCCGACGACGTGGTCGCCCACCTGGTCGGGCTGCCTGGCGTGGCCGGCGGGCTGCCGTATGCCGACGGCTTCCGGCGCATCGGCGCGACGCTCGCGTGGATCGGCGGCCTGCCTACCGAGCGGATCATCGCGCTGATCCCGCGCCTACAGGCCACCGCGGTGCTGTCCACCACCTCGTTCGGCACCTACCTGGCCGACCGGTGCCAGGAGCTGACCGGCCAGGACGCCTCCGCGCTCGGGGTCCGCACGCTGCTCGGCGGCGGCGAGCCGGGCATGGGCCAGCCGGAGATCCGCGACAAGATCATCCGGGGCTGGGGCCTGCAGCGCGCCTGCGAGGTCATGGGCCTCGGCGACGTGATGGCCCTGCTGTGGGCCGAGTGCGAAGCCGGGGGCGGCATGCACTTCTGCGGCCAGCGGTCGGTCGCGGTCGAGCTGATCGACCCGGCCAGTGGCGCGGTGCTGCCCTGGGCCGACGGCGCGCGCGGCGAGGCCGTCTACACCACCTTCGCCCGCGAGGCGACCCCGGTGCTGCGCTACCGCTCCGCCGACCACCTGGTGGTGACCGCGACGAGCTGCCTGTGCGGCCGCACGTCCCCGCGCATCCGCTGCGTCGGCCGCACCGACGACATGCTCATCTACAAGGCCATGAACGTCTTCCCCAGCGCGATCCGCGACGTCGTCGTGCGGGGCTTCCCCGGTGCAATCGAGCCGTACCTGCGCATCTGGAAGGACCACGCGGACCAGGTCCGGTACGACACCCCGATCCCGGTCGACGTGGAGGCCGCGCCCAGGCTGCCCGCGGACCGCTACCCGGAGGTGGCCCGCGCCGTCGAGCGGGAACTCCGCGTCCGGCTGCAGATCCGCGCGGCCGTCACGATCCTGGATCCGGAGACGCTGCCCCGCACCACCTACAAAACCCCGCTGCTGCACGTGCGCCAGATGGAGTGAGCCAATGTCCTTCCGCGACGCCTGTATCCCCGTCCGCCTCGGCTGGTCCTCGCCGTTCGCCCGCTGGCAGGGACCGCTGGCCGAGGTTTCCAGCCTCGATCTAGCCGCCCGGGTCACCGCCGACGCGCTGGCCAGCCGCGGGCTGCCCGCCTCCGAGGTCACGGGTATCGTGCTCGGCTGGACCGTCCCGCAGCCGGAGATCTTCTACGGCGCCTCCACCGTCGCCGCCCGGATCGGCGCGCCGCACGCTACCGGGGCCATGCTCTCGCAGGCCTGTGCCACCTCGGCGGCATGCCTGGAGGCGGCGGCCCTGCGGGTGGAGGCTGGGCTGGACGAGCTGTCGGTGGTGATCACCACGGACCGCACCTCCAACGGCCCGGTGCTCACCTACCCGGCGCCGTCGGCTCCCGGCGGGGCACCCCGGCAGGAGACCTGGGTACTCGACAGTTTCCGCCGCGATCCGTGGGGCGGCCTGTCGATGGTGGCCACGGCCGAACGGGTCGCGGCCGAGGCCGGCCTGACCCGGGAGCGCCTGGACGAGGTCGCCCTGCTGCGCTATCAGCAGTATCAGGCGGCGCTCGCCGACGACCGGGCCTTCCAGCGCCGCTACATGGTTCCGGTCACGCTGCCGAGCCGGCGCGGCGAGCCGGTGGTGGTCGACGGTGACGTGGGTGTCCACCCGACCACCGCCGAGGGCCTGGCCAAGCTGGCGCCCGCCGAGCCCGGCGGCGTGGTGACCTACGGCACCCAGACCCACCCCGCCGACGGGACCGCCGGCCTGGTGGTCACGACGGCCGCCCGGGCCAGGGAACTGGCCGGCGGAGAGGGGGTCGCGCACATCCTCGGCACCGGTGTCGCCCGCGTCGGCCGGGGCGAGATGCCCCAGGCCCCGGTGCCCGCCGCGCTGACCGCGCTGGACCGGGCCGGGCTCGGCCCCCGCGACGTGGACGCGGTCACTACCCACAACCCGTTTGCAGTCAACGACCTGTGGTTCAGCCAGCAGACCGGCATCGGCCTGGAGCGGATGAACGCCTACGGCTGCAGCCTGATCTACGGCCACCCCCAGGGCCCGACCGGCGCCCGGCTCATCGTCGAACTGCTCCACACGCTGCGGCTGCGCGGCGGCGGGATCGGCCTGTTCACCGGTTGCGCCGCCGGCGATACCGGCGCCGCTGTGGTCGTTCGCGTCGAAGACTGAGGCATCTGTACGAGACGCCGCCGGTAATAACTGCGCGACCGGGGCTCGTGCGTACGGCATCCGCGCTGGCCGGCCATTGCAGGTAGGTGCCGTGGTGCTCAGGCCCTTCACGCCGGAGCTCAGGTCGAGTGTCCGCTGCGTCGCGGGGATGGCATTGTCACGGTCATCGGAACTCCGGCCGCTAGCTGAACGCGAACAGCTCTTCTGGCGAGTCGGCCATGACCGCTGGCCAAAGCGGTGCCGCGTCGGGCAGGCCGGGTGGGGACCGGAAACCGGGCCTAAGCGGCTGAGGCTGCCCTCGGTCCCGTCTTCGTCCTGGTGCCAGGTGGGTGCCGAAGCGGCGCTGGTAATACGTCAGCGGCGCAGCAGCGTGTGGCCGGCGGTGAGGACGTGGCCGAAAACGACGATGTGGTCGCCGCCGCTCACCATTCGCTCGACGCTGCACGCGAGCCATGCCGCGCAGCCGTCCAGGCGCGGCAGGCCGCTGTCCAGTATCCAGCTGATCCCGTTGAACTTGTCATCGCCCTTGCGCGAAGCCAGCGGCGAGCGCCACCTGGTCCGTGTGCAGGACGTTGAGCCCGAAGAGCAGGGTGCGGCGTAGATGGCGCAGCAGACCGAGCGGCCGAGGGACCCAGGCCGCCGTCAAACCCTCGATGGCTCAAGCTGCGTGCTGGCCGAGTACGACCGGCGCGGCCGGATCCGCGGCGGCGACCCGGAGCAGATGATGGACGCCGCCGCGGCCGCCTGCCTCGCGCTGTCCCTGGACGGCACCGACACGCTGCTGATGGCCGCCGACCACGCGCTGCGCCGCGAGCTGTCCCGCCGGGTCCGCGAGGACCTGCTGATCCGCCTCGGCGTCGTAGCCCCCGGCCCCGCGGTGCGCATCGCCGATGGCGCCGCGGCCAGCGCCGGGGACCTGATCATCTGCACCCGCAACGACCACACAGTCGAGGCGGGGAACCCGGTCGCACGCTGGCCAACGGCGACCTGCTCCGCATCGAGGCCGTCACCCGCAACGGGCTGATCGTCCGCCGCGCGCTGGACGCCGACCCGCGCACCGGCCAGCGCCGCTGGACCAGCCAGCCCTTCCTGTACGCCGGCTACGGCAGCGCCGAGCTGGGCTATGCGGTCACCGACCACGTCGCCCAGGGCCGCACGGTGCACACCGGCCTGGCGGTGATCACCGGAACCGAGGACCGCCAGCACGCCTACGTCGCCCTGACCCGCGGCACCAGCAGCAATTCGGCCTACGTATTCACCGTGTCCCCCAAGCGCGCCGACCCCGCTCCCGGCCCCAGACCTGCGCCCGAACTGGCGAAGTACGACCATCTAAGTACCGAACGGGCCGCC
>WNGL01006781.1_pt1 | contig 13462 bp, 14 predicted proteins | sample 5400591 | NCBI WGS metagenome assembly WNGL01 (sample SAMN13153377, study PRJNA577476) | soil metagenome | isolation source: 80 cm soil or saprolite under Garry oak tree replicate 1 | place: USA:California | collected 2016-06-15
CCTACGCAGAATCAAGTTCGTGCGTGAGCAGTTCTACCTAGCTGCTGTGGCACAGAACCTGAAACGACTGGTGCGGTTCCTCAACATGAGAGCGCAACCAGCGATGGCAAGCGCGTAAGCAACCACTACCAAAAGAAAAACACGAATCGGAAGAAACTCCCCTGAGGGAAAACGCGTCTTCGAAGCGAGTTTTTCAACACCAACTCGCTTTTACACTCCTCGTTTAGACTCCTACCTCGATCAGGCTGGGGCCTTCACCCTCGAAGCCTTTCCGCAGCGCCTTGCCAAATTCATGCAGTGAACTGGAGCGAGTTCCAGGCACGCCCATGCCCTGCGCCAGTTGCACCCAGTCGAGATCGGGACGGCCGATCTCGAACATATCCAAGGCACGCGGTCCAGGATCGCCGACGCCGAGATAGGAAAATTCACGCTTGAGGACTGCATAGGCACGGTTGGCGAAAACCACGGTGGTTACCTTAAGACCCTCGCGCGCCATAGTCCACAACGCCTGCGCTGTGTACATGGCGCTGCCGTCGGCAGTTAAGCACAGTATTCGGCGATCCGGACGGGCTAAGGCTGCACCCACAGCTAGCGGTAAGGCGATCCCAATCGAGCCGCCAGTGTTCGCCAGCCAATCATGGGGTGGGCAGGCCCTCGTAGCGGCCATCAGGCCACGCCCTGACGTCATCGATTCGTCTACCACGACGGCATTCTCCGGCAGCATCGCCCCAACTGCAGTTGCAACTCCAGCCAGAGTTAATTCGCCGCTGGGTACTGTCGGACGTTGGATTCTGGCTTCCTGTGCTTGCGTGTGGCGCAGCGACAAGGCTGACGCCAGTGTCCCGAGCGCGCCGGCACAATCTTGCCCAGCACTTGCCAGCGTGTGGATCTCACAGGCGGTTGGCGTGAGCACTGCATCCTTGCCGGGAGCGGCAAAATACGCGACTGGAGCCGGGGCGCCCACCAAGATAAGCTGACGAAACTCCTTCAGCTGCTCGACGGCCTGCTCGAGGATGTAGTGAACCCGCTCGACTATAGGTTTGCCACTACCCCGTTCCATGCGCGCAAACGCATAGGGAGCAAGCAGCTTCGTATTCGTGCCCTGAGCAATAGATCCGGCTGCTTTGAGTCCCTCGCCATAAAGTGCACGTCCAGCCAACAGGATTGCCGTCCGCGAGCCGGAGCGGAGCATAACCGCTGCGCGCTCGATGGCCTGAAAGTCAGGCAAAGGCGCGCTGGGCACCTCGGGGAATTGGGAAACCATTCCTCCTTCGCTCCAGGCGACATCCGCTGGGACAATCAGCGTGGCAATCCGGCCCGGCGCCGTGCGTGCGGCGACCATTGCTTCGGCGGCATCGCAACCGACCTTGGATGAAGCACACGAAGTACGGATCCAGCTGGAATGGGGCCGCGCGATGGCTTCGATATCTGTAGTAAGGGGCGTGTCTTGGCCTAGATGGTAAGTAGCATGTTGGCCAACCACATTGACGATCGGCACCTGCGCTCGCCTCGCGTTGTGCAGATTAGCCAGTCCATTGGCCAAGCCTGGGCCAAGATGAAGCAGCGTGCACGCTGGCTTGCCCGCCATGCGCGCATAACCATCTGCAGCTCCGGTGACGACTCCTTCAAACAGACCGAGCACGCAACGCATCTCGGTCACTCGATCGAGCGCGGCCACTATGTGTATTTCCGAGGTGCCGGGGTTTGCGAAACAAGTGTCAATCTCTCCCGCGACCAGCGTACGAACCAGACTCTCCGCCCCGTTCATCTGTTTTGCCCTCTTATTCTCCCGTATGTTAGAGAATACGTTTAAATGCGGGCTTGCAAAGAAGACAACCCAGTGTACAATGCCGACTGCTCGCAGAAGGGCATGGGGCCCTTACTCTACAGAATCGGAGGATACGATCATGGGCCACTTCGTTCGTCTACACTTGATCGGAAGAGTCACTTACTATGCCGGCTGGATCGCCCTGGCGTGCGGCGGATTAGTGCATCTTAACATTGCAAGGGCGCTATTTCTGGCGATGAGTATGAGCAAACGGAATCTGTTCGAGCTCAGCGTAGTTTGCTTTCTGATTTGCATTGCCTCGGAGCTCCGCGCCCTAGCCCTGAAAGAGGAGGAGGTGCCCAGGGAGATGTCCACCACGGCAAAAAGACAAGCAGCGGCGTAGGCTTCCGATCGGAAGACGAGAACCTTGCCTCCATCAGCTTCCTTCTCGTTCTGAGAGGGAGGGAGGCGTGTTTGCTCGAGAGCACGTCAGGGACAGGGTGCTTCTCTCACGAAACGCGAAAGCAGAGATGCGAGCCGGGCGAAATACGTCGTGATGATCTCCAGATGATCGCCAGGCACAGTCTCAACCTCGAATTCGTTCGCCAGCTCGGCCCAAATTGCAGCCGCATCAGCCGGAAAGTCGGTGCTGATTTGTGCTCTCACAAAACTTATCTTGCCGGGATAAAACCGGGGCTGGTAGCGGCTCAATGCAAGATACGCCCGATCACGCACGCGTTGCATGACAGGCGATACGCTCGATGACTGATAACGGGCTCTGCCGCTGTGGTCTCCAGGAATATGCTGTCGGCGCTCAGAGGGTCGGAGCACGTAAGAAACAGCCTCGCGCATGGGTAACCGCATCGCCATTGCGACATGGCGTCCCACTAGCCGGGTAATCAGGCGTATGCGCTGTCCGGTAGATAAATAACGTATGCTGGGATATGAGTCGAGCATCGCGAGCAAGGCAACTCTTTCTCCGGCTTCAGTCAGTCGTTGGGCCATTTCCAGCGTGACCAGACCCCCGAGCGAATAACCTACGAGAAGGTAGGGACCCTGGGGTTGCACCTCCCTGATTGCGTCGAGATAGAACTGTGCCATATCTTCGATGCGCTCAAAAGGCTCCTCCACCCCATCAATGCCCTTCGCCTGCATGCCATGGATCGCGTGCGGTAATTGCATCTGTTTTACGACCTGGTAAAAATCCATCACGCTCCCGCCCAGGCCGTGAGTGATGAAAACCGGTGGTGCCTGGGTACCAGGTTTCAGCAGAACCAGTGGCGGCAATCGAGGTGTAGTAGGCTGCTCCAGCAGATCTGCCAAAGCCACGATGGTAGGAGCGTGGTAGATGGTTACGGGTGGTAGTTCGCGGCCACACGCGCGTGCGATTTCGTTGAACAGTTCAAGAGCTAATGAAGAATCGCCTCCGAGATCAAAGAAATTATCCTCGACACGAACGGATGACAGTTGCAGCACACGCTGCCAAATCGGAGTAAGTACATCGACCATGGTGGACGCGGGGCTATGCTTCACACTGCACCTGATAGAGTGGTATCGAACTGCAGTTCTCCCCGGCGGCGCAAATTTATGACACGTTGGATATTGACTCCTTAACCGCTTGGAGAAGTGACAATGCCAGCCAGAGGCTTGGATTGCACCGGTGATGAATGCGCGAAAGCCCAATAGAGCTCCCGAGCCCTACTGTAGAGCGGACCAAAAGACAGTGAACGCTCGCCGATCCGGGTAACTGGAACGACTTTGGAATAGTTTCCCGTGGAGAAGATCTCATCCGCGGTCTCGAAGTCTCGATAGACAAGGATCCTCTCGACTACTGTTACACCATTTTCGCGCAGAAGGCCGATCACGCGCTGTCGGGTGATGCCTGCCAAGAAGGTTCCATTTGGGGCAGGCGTAAACACCACACCATCCTTTGCCATGAAGATGTTCGAGGTGGCGAGCTCGGCGACATTGCCCAACATGTCGCAGACAATCGCATTATCAAAACCCCGAGAGTGTGCCTCGAAAAGAGCGCGCGCATTGTTGGGATAGAGACATCCAGCCTTGGCGTCAACCGGCATGGTTTCGAGGGTTGGGCGCCGATACGGCGAAATGGTAACCGAGAAACCTCTAGGCGTGCGCAACGGCGCTTCGTAGATCGCGAGACACCACCGAGTGGACTCAGGGTCGTGTGCCTGCACCCACGGCCCTTCTTTCTCCGCCCAATACATGGGCCTGATGTAGAGCGCAACATTCCCGTCGAACTTCTTTATCCCCTCACGCGCGAGCCCAACCCAGGTTTCTGTGGAAACAGTTGGCTTCAGGAAGAGCTTTGCTGCAGAGTCATTAACGCGAGCGCAATGGAGCTCAAGATCGGGGATAACGCTTTCGAACGCCCGCGCACCATCGAACACGATTGAACAAAGCCAAGCTGCATGGGTGCGCGGACCCATAATCGGCACGTTGCCTTCATGCCACTCTCCTTCAAAAAATGTCCAAGTCCTGGACCAGCTGTCTGCGGTTGACAAAGGGCCTCCTCCCGAATTCAGCTTCTCACAAAATTGCTTAAAGTGCTTGAATTCATGCCGGTGCAAACAACGGAGGGGAGTAATCGCTCTTCGGCGGCTACCTGGGTGTTCTTGGGCCCACTGATTGCCGCAAAACTCAGAACTTTACATTACGCCATCTGAAGTTCCCGAGTCAACAAGAGTTAGCAGGCTGCCTCAAGACTTGGAAATGGCTCGTCCCTTCCGCAAAACATCAGATGCCGTGGAGTTCTCCGCAGCCTGCCCGGGCTCGTCCGGCGGCCTTGTTCCGGAGATCGCGGTCCGCTAAGCTAATGGCGGATGAGCTCGAGTTCGCTTGAAGACTTGACGGTGTGAAGCCAGCGGATCTGGCGTAGACGTTTAACGGTAGGGAGGCGACGCCCATGAAAAGAGGCTTACGGGGAATATGTCTCGTGACGACGTTCACCGGAGTGCTATTTCTCGTTGGGTGTTCGCATCCTCAAACGAAGGTGGCTAACACCTGGGACCAAAAGGCTGCTGCTGCTTACCTCGATCAGAGGGAAGCCTGGTGGATGGATTGGCCACCTGCCAGTCGCGATCACCAGACCTTCTGTATCTCGTGCCATACCGCGGTTCCTTACGCACTCTCACGACCTCCACTGCGTAAAGCTCTCGGCGAGGGATCACCGTCAGTCGTGGAACGCAAACTGCTAGATGATGTCATTAAGCGAGTACGCCTTTGGAAAGAGGTTGGCCCGTTCTATAGCAGCGCAGGATACGATAACAAGACGGACGAGTCTCGCGGTACTGAGGCGGTTCTGAATGCGCTAGTCCTTGCCAGCTATGACGCGCAGAACGAGAAACTCGGCGATGACGCGCGCGCGGCGTTCAAAAACATGTGGGCACTGCAGCTGACAACCGCAGATCAAAAGGGTGCCTGGTCATGGCTTCAATTCGGACTCGAGCCATGGGAAGCGCGTGAATCGCAGTATTATGGTGCGGCTCTCGCGGCGGTGGCCGTGGGCACAGCTCCTGATAATTATCGGTCGGACCCAACCATTCAAAGTAACCTGAAGCTGTTGCTCGATTATCTGAATCGCGAGTACGCGACCCAGTCCACCATCAATCGTGTCGTCCTCCTGTGGGCATCGGCCAAACTGCCTGGACTGCTCGAAGCGGGCCGGCAAAAGGAAATCATCGATGAAGTTCTGAGTCGCCAGAAGAATGATGGCGGCTGGGCTCTGCCGCCATTGTGTTGGAACGGGCGGAGCTGGAGGCCATTTTCACTCTTCAGAGCTTATTTACGACCGTGGATACGACGCGATTGGACACGGCAAGAGCTGAAAAGCGACGGGTATGCCACGGCCCTAATTACGTACTTGTTAGAGGAGTCGGGCTTGCCCCGCGACAATATTCATGTGAAACGTGGAATTGGTTGGTTGGTACGTAACCAGGACAAGACACAAGGCCTTTGGCCTTCCTTGTCTCCAAACTCGCGGCGTAGCCCATCTTCGAACATCGGGCACTTCATGAGTGATGCGGCGACGGCCTATGCGGTGCTTGCGCTCACAGAAAGTGACCGTAATGCACAGAGCAATGTTGCGGCTGCGGAAGTTCGTTGAATAACTGCCCTGGTTGTCTGATGACTTTGTGCTGCCCGCAGTCATAAGAATTATTAGAGAGGAGCATCGGGAAACATCACGCAAGCGGAATCTAACAGCCTTCAGCGCAGACGTAAATTTCTGCACGAGAGCCGCGGAAGTTCACGTCACTCGGGGTAGGTGGGACAGATTGAAAAGCTACCGCCAATTCTACATCGACGGGAAGTGGGTCAGTCCCGTTGAGACCCAAGATTTCGAGGTCATCAATCCCGCCACCGAAGAAGTCATGGCTGTGATTTCGCTGGGCAGTTCTGCCGACGTGCACGAGGCCGTAACCGCGGCCAGAAAGGCTTTCGCGAGCTACTCGGAAACAACCGTTGCGGAACGCGCGGCACTGCTGCGGCGAATCATTGAGATTTATCGCTCGAGGATGGATCAGATAGCTGAGACCATTTCTCGGGAAATGGGAGCACCGATCTCGCTATCGCGGACCGCGCAGGCCCCAGCGGGCCTGGCGCACTTACTCGAGATCGTGAAGGTGCTGGAGCACTTCAAATTCGAAGAACTCAAAGGCTCGACTCTGATGCGAAAAGAGCCGATCGGCGTGTGTGGCCTGATTACGCCATGGAACTGGCCGATGAACCAGATTGCCTGCAAAGTGGCACCGGCCCTAGGAGCAGGTTGCACCATGGTTCTGAAGCCGAGTGAAATTGCTCCGCTTTCCGCTCATCTGTTCGCGCAGATTCTGGCTGATGCGGGCGTCCCGCGGGGGGTGTTCAATCTGGTGAATGGTGAGGGATCTAAAGTTGGCGCGGCCATTGCCTCCCATCCTGATTTAGGCATGGTTTCGATCACTGGATCCACACGTGCTGGTATCGCTGTGGCCCTGGCTGCCGCTCCCACCGTGAAGCGGGTCACGCAGGAACTCGGGGGCAAATCTGCCAATATCATTCTTGAAGATGCCGATTTAGAGAACGGGGTGAAGGAAGGTGTACGGGCGTGTTTCCGCAATACCGGACAGTCTTGCAATGCGCCGACTCGCATGCTCGTTCCACGCTCGAAAATGGAGGCGGCTAATATGGCGGCGCAACGAGCGGCCGAAGACACCAAAGTCGGGGACCCATTCGCGGAGAGCACGCACATCGGACCGCTAGCAAGTAAAGCGCAGTTCGAAAAAGTCCAGCGTCTGATCAGGCAGGGAATTGATGAGGGCGCGGATTTGATCGCCGGAGGGGTCGATTGTCCTGAGGGTTTCAGCAAAGGATATTTTGTGAAGCCGACCATATTTTCGGATGTTCGCAACGACATGACAATAGCGCGGGAGGAAATCTTCGGGCCGGTCCTTTGCATTATTCCTTTTGAGGACGAGGACGATGCTGTCCGAATTGCGAACGATACCTCTTACGGACTATCCGGATTTGTGACCTCGGGGAACCTGGAGCGCGCACGCCGCGTAGCCAAGCGAATTCGTTCCGGCAATGTTCATATCAACAACGCGAGGGTTGACTTCGGGGGCTGCTTCGGAGGCTACAAGCAATCTGGCAATGGGCGGGAATGGGGTGAAGCAGGGTTGGAGGAATTTCTCGAGCTGAAAGCTGTCTTCGGCTATGCAGCGTAAGAGATCGACAGCTTTTCATCCGACAATGCATAGCAACGGTCGCGAGGAAACGTCCCATTTGAGCTGTCCTAAACTGTTCTGGTCTAAGACCTGGCCTAAGACTAGCAGCAGGTGCACGGCATTGAAGTCGCTCCTTCCCGATCTCGCGCACCCGCGCGGCCGCCAGCGCTGCTGCGTGTCCGGGCTTCGACTTTCCCGCAACTCGGCGCGACCGAGGGAGTACCTAGGATTCCAGGAAAGTGAAACAGCATGCTGAGATGCTGCTACCGTACCCGTGCGGGGCTTCCACCACCGGCGAATTTGCAGCAGCACTACCGTTGAAAAAGATCTTTCCGTACGCCGTTCCGTTCATTTTTGGAACAAATTTTATCGAGAATGACACGCGCCAACCGGCCGGGATCGTGAACGGACACACGTACTTTTCAGCTTGACACTTCGGTCCCGCAAGGCGTATTGTTCTCACGTTTTTAAACTTCTGTTCACAGCCCTCGCAGTAGCGCGGCTCTACGAGGCTTGGAGAGAAGGCCTTCCCCAAACTTTCGCTCTCCCAATAGCTCAGCCGTACGCAGCGCCGAGGTGTTTCATGAGCAAGCATCTCTTTCTGTCTAACTCATGTCCTCGGTTTTTCGCTCTTGGCGAGCGTATTAGTGCCTGCGGCGGTAGCTCAGGTCTATATGCAGGGAAACTGGAGCGCTCTGCGAACATTGATGCCTATTAACCCTATTCATTTGGCACTCCTGAGCGATGGTAAGGTGCTGGTGGTTGTTGGCTGGGGGAACTGTCCGTCGTCGCAAGCAGGTTGTCCGTCTGTTCCTCCCTATGGCCCATCGAATAACTCCAGGGGCATTGCTATGGCGATCGCGTTTGGAAAAGAGCGGAGGAATTGCAATCATGGAAGAATTACTAGCGAAGGTGCAGACTGCATTTAAGTCCGCATTCGACATTGATCCGCGGACCATCACGATTGATACGTCACCAGACGACGTTCCCGCCTGGGATTCCATGGGACATGTGACGCTGGCGAGCAGCCTCGAGCGCACGTTTGGGTTAAATTTTGACGTGGATGACTTGATGGAAATGGAGAACGTGAAGGAGATCTGCAGAGTCGTGCAATCCAAGCTTGACAAGGTGAAAGGTGCCCACGCTTGAGTGAGTGGAATTTCGCGGGTCGTTTAGTCAAGCGATTAGGCGCGAAATCTGACTTGATTGACGCGGCAACCGCACAAACACTTCCCGCCGCCGATGTTCCCAGCCTGATTGTGGGATTTGCCGGGGTTTTCTGTCGGCTGACCTGCGTGAGGGCGATCGTGTGCTCATCAGTTGCGGCGTGGATCCGTGGAGCACGTTGGCATACATTGGCGCTATGTACGCGGGTTGCGTGCCGGTGTTGGTCATAAAAGTCCACCGCGGTACACAGAGTCTCTATAGCAGGTACAGGATGGATGTCCTAATGCTCTTCACCTGAATATCACAGAGACAACCCGACATTCTCCAGAAATATCCTCTCTGAGCGCAAATGCTGCATCTGAATTTCAAGCCGACCGACAATGAGCACCGGCTTATAGTCAATACTTACTTCGAGGCCCGGGTACTGGAATGGGAGGAAATCTACGCACAGAAGGACGTATATGCAGTCATCCATCAGCAGCGTCAGGCTCTTGTCCTAAAAATGGTGGACGAGCTAGGCTTGTCGCTAGATGAGCCAATTCTGGAGGTTGGATGCGGAGCTGGGCTGACGACGATTGCACTAGCGCGCCGCGGTTACAGGGTGGAAGCTGTCGATACTGTTGACCGGATGTTGGATCTCACCCGCCGACATGCAGCTGACGCCGGTGTTACTCACCGGGTGAAAACGGTTTTGACCGACATCAATCACTTGACATTTCCGAGTAATCATTTTGGCTTAGTGATTGCAATCGGGGTACTCCCCTGGCTCGAGTCTCTCTACGAACCGATACGGGAGACCGCGCGCGTTACTAAGCTTGGAGGCTATCTCATCGTAAACGTCGACAATCGATGGCGCCTGAACGAATTTCTGGATCCTCGCCTGAATCCGATCCACGCGCCCATAAGAAAATTAGTACGGGCGTTTCGTCACCGAAAACATGAACCCCAGCCACAGAAGTGTTCAGCGACAGAATTCGGCGCCGTGTTGGAAAAGGTGGGATATGCCAAAATTCAGGGGATGATGCTGGGGTTTGGACCTTTCTCATTCTTCGGCCGCAAAGTCTTTTGTGAATCTGTCGGTATCAAAGTGCATAATGTCTTGCAGGGTTATGCTGACCGCAACTTTCCCGTACTGCGTTCGACAGGTGCGCAATACCTTGTTCTTGGAAGAAAACAAAGCTGAAGGAGGTCATGGCATCTGCATTACAACTGCGCACCGGGGCATGGCACAGCGACCTGCCGCTCGAGCTACAGTTGCCAGACGAATGGGATGTAGATATTTTTTGGCCGCAAACCCCACCACCCCTCAGCGATGGCCAGATCGCGACAATGCTTGAGACCCCGACTAACCAACCCCCGTTGAGGCAGCTATGTGCCGGGGCAAAGTGGCCTTTGATCATCGTCGATGACCTCAATAGACCGACTCCTGCTTACCGAGTGATGCCATTCTTGTTATCTCAATTGAAAGACGCTGGAATTCCCCTGGACAATATAACAATTTTAGTCGCGTCGGGGATGCACGGTGCTGTGTCCAAGGACGCGATGGTCAAGAAAGTGGGTTCTGAAGCAGCAGTTAATTGTCGTTTGCTTGGTCATGACTACAAAAATGGGGTCGTCGCGATCGGAAAGACGGCTATGGGAACTCCGCTTGCGGTCAATCGGGAAGTTGTTGCTAGTGATTTTGTGATTGGAGTTGGCGGCGTCTACCCCAACTACACGGCCGGGTTCGGTGGCGGGGCTAAGCTGATATTAGGTGTTCTCGGCGGCAACACTATTGCTCACTTACATTTTCATCATCAAGGTGTCGGGTGGGGAATGCTGCGACCGAGCACGTTTCGTACCGACCTGGACGAGATCGCGCGATTGCTCAAGCTGAGGACAATGATTTCACTGGAGGTAAATGCAAACCGAGAACCGGTTCACATGCACTGCGGAGACTATTTCTCCTACTATAAGGATGCGGTAGCATTTTGCCGAAGCGTCTACTGTGCTCCGGTACCCGACGACGCAGATATCATTCTCAGTAATGCATACCCGATTGATGCATCGTTGACTTTTGCTCGGATGAAGGGAATGACACCGCTACAGCAATGGGCGCGCCCTGGCGTATCCCGAATAGCGGTGGCCTCGTGTTATGAAGGTGTGGGTGAGCACAATCTGTTTCCACTAATAAAATTATCGCACCACCGCCGAATACGAAGGATGGCTCAACGTTTGGCAGCGATGAGCTTTGACGATATCGCCAAGAAGCTTGCACGTAGGTCGGTAACGGCGGTGCGGGAACATCTTCGCTATCCGACCAAGACTGGGGTTAATCCAATCTGGTTGTACTGCACAGAAACTAACTCGAAACCACTCCCCTGCACAATCGCGGACATCAGAGTCGAGTATTCTTGGCCCAAGATTGTACAGAAGGTCCAAGACGAACAACAACACAAGAAACATCTTAAAATGCTTGTATACCCATGTGCGCCGCTGCAATTTTTCGAGTTGTTCTAACCCCCACTCTTAATGTTTATGCCATGTCCCAAAAACAGTTGTACCTAATTTCTGGGGACCAGAGCTATGGGGTCTTTGATGTTGCTTTACAACCCCAGCCTATTTTGGAATAGCTTTTCTTCTACTCCTATCGGAGAGCAGTGGTTTCCACGGCTTCATTATCTCGCTCGGTTGCCCTCGTACGCTAATGCCATTTTCGTCGGCATTCATACTGGTAGCGGCAATTCTTCTGCTGTAATGTTGCACGCCTCTCCTGTCGTCTCGGTGGTAATCGGAACTGCCGCCAGGGCAATGTAGTACGAGGAGATCTTCGCAGAAACTTCGGACGATCGGCACTGAGCTCACCACTTGGGTGAGCAGTTTGGAATGAGTATTAAATGCTCATCTCATTAGCACTACCAGACGGTCAAGGCGAAGGCGCGGTCCTGCGCCGCAAAAAAGACGGTGGCCTCGATAAGCCGCGAGCCTGGCGTTTATGGGGGGCCTTTGGGGCTTCCCCCTTCGCCTTGGCTGTCACCGACTTCTTGATGGTTCGCTAAGCTGATGTAAAGCTCCACGAGTTGATGATTCAGAGGGAGGAACTATTATGTCCAATACAACTTCTGCCACTAAGGAACTGCACACGCACGATTACCTGGATTTGATAGGTGTTGCACGGCTACCGGCATCTACCAGCCCGTTCGATCCCGGTTACGATCCCGCCACAGTAGAAAGTCACCTCGATCAAAGTTCTCACCTGATTTCTATCCTCAAGGTTTCGATGGCATGTTGGCTGGTTGCGAATGAAAGTGCGACGCGGCGCAAACTTGCGGCAGCGCGACGACATGGAGTTCCGACTGTAACCGGAGGCGGGCCATTTGAGATTGCAGTCGCCCAGAATCAGCTGCCTTACTATCTCGACTTATGTGCTGACTTAGGTGTCACACGCATTGAGGTTGGCGAAGGCTTCACCGTTCTCACCATCCCCCCCATTGAGCTCGTTACCATGGCGCATCAGCGAGGTCTCGAGGTGCAATTCGAACTTGGCAAAAAGCACGGTGGCGCGTTCAGCGAGAAAATTGTCGATAATTTAATCGACCAAGGTAAGAGATGGCTGGATGCGGGCGCACTCCAATTGGTGATAGAAGCTAGAGAGAACGCTCGCGGAGTAGGCCTCTTCGATAACGAAGGCGGTTTCAATCACCGCTTCGCTGATCGGTTTGCGGAAGGATTTGGATTTGAGACGGTGATGTTTGAAGCGCCGAATAAACCAAGCCAATTCGCGTTGCTGGATCATTTCGGTCCTGAGGTCCACCTCTGCAACGTGAGGCTGGAAGAGCTTTTGCGGGTTGAAATTTACCGCCGCGGTCTCCACTCTGATGCGTTCGCAAAAGAAAACCTGCGGCCGCGAACCAGCGCTAGTGGCCGTAAACAACAGCTGTAGGAACGGAGCATGAAGATGATGGATACAGTTTGTATTGATTGTCTACCGCAGAACGCAAAGAAATACTACAGAAACTTCGCAGTAATTGCTGTTGACGTAATTCGTGCGACAACAACGATCGTCACGGCTGTCGCACTCGGCCGACGATGTTTTGCGGCGGCTTCTCTCAAGGCGGCATACCGCGTGGCCGATCGTCTTCACAGTCCGCTGCTAATGGGGGAGATTGGTGGAGAGCGACCAGCCCTTTTTGAAATGAATAACAGTCCAGCTAAGTTGGCTGCACGCACCGACCTGGACCGTCCCGTGATTGTTCTTTCCAGCTCAGGCACAAAGCTCATACATAAGGTGCGGAGCTGCAAGGCGGTGTATCTAGCGTGTTTGCGAAACCACGTAGCGGTAGCGAGCTATGTGGCTGGCCGGCACGCGCAAGTCGCTGTCATTGGCGCCGGCAGCAGGGGAGAGTTTCGCGAGGAGGATCAGCTGTGTTGTGCTTGGATAGCCGCACATCTCATGAAGGCCGGTTATCAGATTCGGGACAATAACACAGCTCGGCTGATCCAGCGTTGGGAGAATGCCCCCCCAACGGGGTTCCTTGTCAGCAAAAGTGTGGACTACCTGAGGAAAACCAATCAGCTCGACGACCTCGACTTCATTCTCTCGAGAGTCAATGACGTCGATTCTGTATGCACTCTCGACCATGACGAAGTTGTGACAGCTCGCGAAGAGGTCCAAAGCCGGACATTGCCAGAATGCACATCGGCGACAACTCAAATCCAGTCGTAGTGTTGGTCTCGGGTGACCACAGCGCCCTTGGCATCGCTCGAAGCCTTGGGCGACTGGGAGTACCCGTGTACGCAATTGACTCGCATCTGCTCGCGCCAT
>WNGL01006783.1_pt1 | contig 13459 bp, 10 predicted proteins | sample 5400591 | NCBI WGS metagenome assembly WNGL01 (sample SAMN13153377, study PRJNA577476) | soil metagenome | isolation source: 80 cm soil or saprolite under Garry oak tree replicate 1 | place: USA:California | collected 2016-06-15
TAAAGTCATCTTTCTGACGGTTTGTGTGATGTCCTTTTCATTTTGTGAGGTCCTTCGCCGTCTTCGCGGCTCGGGATGACACGCGAATAAGATTATCGAACCTACGGTGCGTGCTCGGCAGTTTCCGCAGGTGGCTCCTCGCCGATCTCTTCCTCTATTTCGCGTCGCCATTCGCGTGACAGCCAGGGCCGCAGAAATCCGTAAAGCAAATAGCTTAGGAACAGCACCGCCGGCATCCATTCGTAATTCATGACCGTGAAGATGAGGATAAGACTGATGATAAGAAAACGTGGAATCGATTTTTTCGTCTTCCAATTCACCGCCTTGAAGCTCGGATACTGGAAACGGCTGAACATCATAAACGAAAGAAAAACCATGAGTGGCGGCAGAACGAATTTCCAGTTGCCGAGGTGATGTTCGCCCTCGGCCAGCCAAAGCAGAAAGAGAGTAATGGATGCAATGAGACCGGCAGCTGCGGGAATGGGAAAGCCGGTGAAATTTTTATTGCTATCAGTGTCGGCCGTTTCGTGGTTGGCAGACGCGGTATTGAAGCGCGCCAGACGCAGCGCGCCGCACGCGAGATAAATAAACGCGATAATCCAACAGGCGCGCGGAAATTCCTGCAAAACGATGCGATAAACCATCAGAGCCGGCGCGACGCCGAATGAAACAATGTCTGCCAAAGAATCGAATTCGCGGCCAAACATGCTCTCATGCCCACCGAGACGCGCCAGCCGGCCATCGAGCAGGTCGAAAAAACAAGCAGCGAGAATGAACCAGATGGCGGTGTGAAAAAGATCGCCCGCGGCGTCCGAATTGGAACTTTGAAGTAAGGCGCCCTCGAGAATTTTTAGCGTAGCGGTAAAGCCGCAAAACAAATTCCCCGCCGTCATTAGATTCGGCAGCAGATAAATCTTGGGGTGATTCTGTTCGCTCATTGATTGTCGGGGAAGCCATCAGCTTCCCCTGCGGTTTCGGGGAGGCGCGCGATGATTGTCGATCCACCGAGGACGTGATCGCCTGCTTTCACGAGGGGTTCAGCGTTGAGCGGCAAGTATACTTCCGTTCGCGAACCGAAGCGAATCATTCCGAAGCGCTCGCCTTTTTTTAGTTCGTCGCCGATTTTCGCCCATGCCACGATGCGCCTGGCAATCGCGCCGGTGAGTTGGCGAACCACAATCGTGGCGCGCGGGTTTTGAAAAGCCCACGTCATTGATTCGTTCTTCTCGGAGCAATCGGGACGGCGCGCATCGAGGCAAAGTCCCTCTCGATGTTGGCGGTAAACGATGCGGCCGTCGATCGGCGCTCGATTGGTGTGGACATCGAAAATCGACAAAAAGATTCCTACACGGCGCGTTTTCGCTTTGAGAATTTCGTTCTCATCCACCTCCACGATTTCGCTCACCGTTCCATCAGCCGCAGCCACGATCAGATTTGGATCTGCCGGCGCCAGGCGATCCGGATCTCGAAAAAAAGCGACGGTGCAAAAAAGCAGTAGCAAAAAAAATACGGATAGCCAAACCGAGAGGAACCAACTGGCAACCGTGAGGAGTGCAAAAATCGCAATAATCCAGCGTGATTCCGAGAGGGTTTGAGCGCGCATAATTGATGGCAGTTTCCGATCTCAAAAACTCAGGGTCAAGTGATGGCAATGGCAGGATTTGGAGGCCGAAAAGCGAACGGTCCGTGAACTACCAGATTTTGCGTTCTGAGGACGTGGCACGCCCCATATCTAGCGGAATCATCCCAGATTTGGCCATGAGATAATTAGTTGTTTATCACCCCGTTTTCGTTATGTTTTCTGGCAGGTCGTTCGGCCTCACCCTATGCTAAAGGCTCAAGACGAAGTTCCGGTCAAAGATTTGCCTCGCGGTAGCTCGACTGGAATCGCCGCAGCGCAAAAATACGACGCCGCTCAGATCGACAAATTGGAAGGTCTTGAGGCGGTCCGTAAACGCCCCGGCATGTTCATTGGCGACCCTGATGAGCGAGGCCTGCACCACTTGGTGTTTGAGGTGCTCGATAATTCGATCGACGAACATCTCGCCGGATTTTGCACGAAAATTGAAGTTGCTGTTCATGTCGATGGATCAGTGTCGGTGCGGGACAATGGCCGCGGTATTCCGGTGGACATTCATCCAAAATGGAAGATGCCGGCGATCGAACTGGTCCTGACAAATTTGCATGCGGGGGGCAAATTCGGCCAGGGCGCCTACAAATATTCGGGCGGCTTGCACGGCGTAGGGGCGAAATGCACAAACGCGCTTTCGGAATGGTTCAAGGCGGAAGTGTCTCGCGAGGGAAAGGTCTATCACATGGCCTTCGCGAAGGGCAAAACGACCGACAAACTCACTGTCATCGGCGAAGTCAAAAACAAAAAGATGACCGGAACGCTCATCACGTTTTTACCCGATCCGACGATCTTCACGCTGACGACAGAATTTAAATTTGAGCGACTCGCGACGCGGTTACGCGAGCTGGCGTTTCTTAATCCGGGGCTCGAGATCACGCTGACGGACGAACGCAGCGATCCGCCGAAAAAGGAGACGTTCCTCTACAAGCACGGAATTGAAGAGTTCGTAAAGCAGCTCGGCGAAAACAAGCAGGTCCTTCATCCAAAGCCGATCGCGATCTCGCGGCAGCGCGATGAAGTCTTTATCGATGTTGTGCTTCAATATAATGACAGCTACAACGATCAGATTTTACCGTTCGCAAATTCAATCCCGAATCCGGATGGAGGCACCCATTTGACTGGCTTCCGCACCGCGCTCACCAAAGCGGTCAATCAATACGCGAGATCAAGTAATCTTCTCAAAGAAAAAGATCCTTCGGTTTCCGGCGACGATGTTCGCGAAGGTTTGATTTGCGTGCTGAGTGTCAAATTGCCTAACCCGCGCTTCGAATCGCAGACCAAAGTGAAGCTCGTGAACACGGAGATCGATGGGGTTGTGAACTCAGTCGTTTACGAAGGGCTGATGACATATTTCGACCAAAATCCGCCCATTGCGCGGCGCATTTTTGATAAAGTGCTCACGGCGGCACGCGCGCGTGAAGCAGCCCGAAAAGCACGAGAGACAATTCGCAAAGGCGCGCTCACTGGTGGCGGATTGCCGGGAAAATTGGCGGATTGTTCCGAGCGCGATCCGGAATTGACCGAGCTTTATATTGTCGAAGGCGATTCGGCCGGCGGCTCCGCCAAACAGGGCCGCGATCGGCGTTATCAGGCGATCCTGCCGATTCGCGGCAAGCTCATCAACGTCGAGAAAGCGCGCGAGGACCAATTTCTCAAAAACAACGAGATTCGGTCGATGATCACCGCCATCGGCGCGGGCATCGGCAAACCGAAAGAGGATGGCAATGGTAAGGACGAAGGGCGCTTTGATATCACCAAGCTGCGTTACGGCCGGATCATCATCATGACGGATGCAGATGTGGACGGTTCGCATATTCGCACCTTGTTGCTCACTTTCTTCTTTCGGCAGATGACCGAACTGGTGCGCGCCGGGAAGATTTATATCGCCCAACCGCCGCTTTATCAAATCAAACGAAAAAAGCGCGAGGAATATGTCGATGATGATGTTCAGTTAAACAAAATCCTGATTTCGCTCGGGGCGGAGGATGTGCGCTTGAAAAATCTCGCGGACGACAAGGAAGTCACAGCCGCTCAATTGAAGGACATTCTCGAATCCCTCGAGAAACTGGCCAAGCTGAGCGAAGCAGTCCGTCGCCACGGCGGCGATTTCGAAACTTATCTCGCGGAACGGAATTCCAAATCGGGCAAGCTTCCAACTTACCTCGTCAAAGTCCGCGACGGAAACGAGGAGATCGTGCATTATTTTCACGACGAGAAGGAGGTCCGCCAATTTCATCAGGATAATCTCGATCTAAATTTATTCGATGCGGAGCTTGGCCAGGAATTGCTGCCGCTTGGGGAAGCCCCGGCGCGCGTGAACGGCAGCCGCAGACGCGGAAAGCTCATCGAGTTGCATGAATCGGCAGCGATCCAGAAGCTCATTGCAGAGCTGGCCCGCAAAGGTTTGAAGGTAGGCCATTACGCGGCCAGCGACCGGCCGATATTCGAGTTGATCGAGGGCGACGGCGAGAAGGCCGTTTCTCATCCTCTGTTTTCGATTCCCGAGATTCTTCAGAAAATTTTGGAGATCGGCCGGCGCGGGGTGCAGATCAAGCGCTTCAAAGGTCTCGGCGAGATGAACGCGAAGGAGCTGTTCGAGACCACAATGAATCCAGAGAAACGCAAATTGCTCCAGGTGGATATCACCGATGAGACGAAAGCCGATGAGATGTTCGCGCGGCTAATGGGCGAACTGGTCGAACCACGACGCCAGTACATCGAAGACAACGCGCTCAACGTGCGCAACCTCGATGTCTAAAATTCACGATGGGAGGTCTGTTTCACAAACTGCGCCATCCGCGTCGCTGTTACGTCGTCTGCGCAATTCCGCGCTCAGGCAGCAATTTATTGACCGATGGTTTGCATGCCACCCGTCGGGCAGGCAGGCCGAAGCAGTTTTTCCTGCGCAAGTCGGTCTCGGATTTCGCGGCCACTCACAACCTGGACTTGAGCGCGGGTTTTGCAGTTTACGTTCGAGACATCAGCGCAGCCACGGCAACCTCAAATGAAGTTTTCGGCTTCAAATTGATGAGCTGGTATTTGGATGATTTTCTCGGACGGTTACGCGGAACCGGCGCGTTCGGTGACTCGGAAACAACTGATCTCGATCTTTTACGAAATGCTTTTCCGCGTCTCAAGTTTGTGCACGTCTTTCGACATCACAAACTCCGGCAGGCGCTGTCAAAAGCGCGCGCGCATCAGACTGGTCTTTGGAAAGTGCAGGAAGGTAAGACGGTCCAACGAGAACCGCAGTTCGACGCTGAATTGATTGAACAGTGTCTCAAAGAGAGCGAGGAGCAAGAAAAGCTCTGGGGACGGTTTTTTCAACGGATCGGGATCGATCCCCTTCGTGTCGAATACGAAAATCTTTGTGAAGATTACGAGGCAAATATCCGGCGCGTTTTGGGTTTTTTGCAAATTTCGCTCCCACGCCGCATTCCCATTGGTTCCCCTGTGACGGTCAGGCAAGCCGACGAGATTTCCCGCGCCTGGGAAGAACGCTTCCTGGCTGAGCATTCAGCGTCCCAATCGCTGGTCCGAACTTAGCTCATGTATAACCAAAACGAAACCGTAGAGCCGATTAACGTGGCCGACGAAGTATCGAGGTCGTTCCTCGATTACTCGATGTCAGTCATCATTTCGCGCGCGCTACCGGACGCGCGTGACGGGCTAAAACCATCGCAGAGAAGAATTCTCTATGCGATGCATGACTTATCATTATTTCCAAATAGGCAGCATCGCAAATGCGCGAAGATCTGCGGCGACACGAGCGGTAACTATCATCCACACGGTGAAGCGGTAATTTATCCAACGCTCGTCCACATGGCCCAGCCGTGGGCGATGCGCGAACGACTTGTGGACGGTCAGGGGAACTTCGGCTCAGTCGAAGGCGATCCACCTGCGGCCATGCGGTACACCGAAGCGCGCATGACGCATCTCGGCGCCGCGCTCATGACCGACATGGAGAAGGACACGGTCGATTTTGTCCCGAACTACGATGAGACGCGCACTGAGCCGACGGTTTTTCCATCTGCGTTTCCCAATCTTCTCGTAAACGGCGGAACCGGCATCGCCGTCGGCATGGCGACGAACATTCCGCCGCACAATCTCAGGGAAGTCGTCGATGGCATCTGCGCGCAAATCGACGACCCGGACATCACGCTCGAGGAGCTGATGAAACACGTGAAGGGACCGGATTTTCCGACCGGTTGCGCGATCTGCGGCGTGAGCGGTGTTAAACAATACCTCGAGACCGGTCGTGGCAGCATGAAAGTGCGCGGCAAAGCCGGCGTCGAGGAGATCAAAGGCGGCAAGGAACAGATCGTCATCACCGAGATTCCTTACAATGTGAATCGCGCCACGCTGGTCGAGCGGATCGCGGAATTGGTGAACGAAAAAGTGCTCGGCGATATCAGCGCGATCCGTGATGAGTCCGACGAAAACACGCGCGTCGTCATTGAGTTGAAGCGCGACGGCAATCCGAAGGTCGTCATCAACAATCTTTACAAGCACACCACGCTGGAAAGTTCGTTCGCGGTCAACATGCTGGCGATCGATCACGGGCGACCCAAGTTGCTCCCGTTAAAGGTAGCGAATCAGGCTTACATCGATCATCGCCGCGAAGTGATTCTGCGCCGGACGCGCTATGAATTGCGCAAAGCGGAGGAGCGCTCCGAAACCCTCGAAGGTTATCTGATCGCGCTGGCTAATCTCGATGAATTCATTCGCATCATTCGCGGATCGGCCAATCGCGACGAAGCGCGAGTGAAGTTGCTCGCCTTCGAATTCACCCGAAAACAGGTCGAACAAATCGGCGTCCTGATTCGCAACGAAACGCGGCTGGTCGAAGGCCGTTACGCCTTCAGCGAACACCAGGCAAATCAAATCCTCGATCTCCGCCTGTATCAGCTGACCGGACTCGAGCGGGACAAGATCGACAAAGAATACAAGGAATTGATCAGCACAATCAAGGACCTGCGCGACATCCTCGCGAAAGAGTCGCGCGTTTTCACCATCATTAAGAAGGAGCTGCGCGAAGTTCGCGACAAACACGGCTCAGCGCGCCTTACTGAATTCATCGCTGACGAAGGTGAGATCAACATGGAGGATCTCATCGCGAATGAAGGATGCATTATCAGTATCACCCACGGCGGATTTATTAAACGCACAGCGGTCAGTGCATTCCGCGCGCAACGCCGCGGCGGCAAGGGCGTGATCGGCATGTCCACGCGCGAAGGCGCGACGGAGGAAGAGGAAGGCGATTTCGTCGAGCACCTCTTCACCGCGACGACCCACGACTACCTGATGTTTTTTACGCAATCCGGACGCGCCTACGTCGAAAAAGTTTACGAGATTCCCGAAATGGGGCGCGCCTCCAAGGGACGCTCCATTGCAAATATTCTAGAGCTGCGCCCCGACGAAAAGATCGCGGCCACAATCCGGGTTCAGTCCAGGAAGTCAGGAACCGGAGCGAGCGCCGTCGATCAAACATGGGACGAAAACCTCCACATTGTTTTCGCGACGCGCTCCGGCATCGTCAAAAAATCCAATCTTTCCGACTACGCCAAGGTGCGCAGAGGCGGCATCATTGCAATCCAGATCGAGGAGGACGATCGCTTGATCGATGCCAAGCTCACTAATGGAAACAACGAGCCCGTTCTCATTACGAAAAAAGGCATGAGTCTGCGCTTTCACGAGGAGCAATTGCGTGATCAAGGGCGCAACACCGTTGGTGTATGGGGTATTCGGCCAGGAAAGAACGATCACGTCGTTGCCCTCGCCATTGTTGATCCAGGCGCGATGTTGCTCGTGGCCGGCGAGAATGGCATCGGCAAGCGAACGCCATTCGACGACTACCGCCGCCAATCGCGCGGCGGCAAAGGCATCATTACCATGAGAACCGGCGAGAAGACGGGCGAAGTTGTAGGCGCGCTGACAGTCACCGATAAGGACGAGTTGATGCTCATCACAACCAGGGGCCAGATGGTGCGAACGCGTGTAAAAGAAATCCGCGCTGTCGGCCGAAACACGATGGGCGTAAAGTTGGTGGACTTGCGCGACGGGGAAAAGCTCCAGGCAATCGCGCCCGTGGTCAGCCAGGCGGAAGAAGAAGCCCAAACCGCTGAAGTAACGGCAGACAAATCGTAGGACCGCCCTTCCATGGGTCTGCGCGTGCGGGTTTCAATCGCCCTGCGCTGGAAAAAGAAAAGGAAGACCGCTGTTCGGTCTCCCTCTTCAAGTTTTTCAACCGCGCCCGCTTAATAGCCGGTGCTCTGATGCGTCGTTGTTGTTGTCGTAGCGGCGGGTGGTGGCTGCGCAGTTACAGTAGTCTGACGCGTTGTGGTCGTGGTCGACTCGGGTTCGCTCGAACAGGAGGCCAGCATCATCGCGAGCACCGAGAGCCCAGAAGTAACAATGATCAATTTTTTCATAGTATGAATTGTTTCTTTAAGAACAATTCGTCTCAAGTTGCTCCGAAAGATGTATTAAAAGAGAAAATTCTGCCTACATTTCAATCTTGGCGCGCTGTCGCTTGAGGTCACCGCGCTTGCGTTTTGCTTCCAGAATTTTCCTTTTGAGCGCAAGTGGACGCGGCGATTTGCGGCGACGCTCTTTTTCGCGCTTCGCGATCTCGGCCGCACGACGCTTTCCTTCCGCCTCTTCAATTGCGTCGAGCAATCGCTCCCGCGCCAGCTTGCGATTTTGTGCTTGCGATCGCGAATCTTGCACGGTCACGCTGATTCCGCTCGGCCTATGCCGCAGCGTCACAGCGGTCGCCACCTTGTTTACATTCTGACCGCCCGGTCCGGAAGATCGCGCGAAGGTTTCCTCCAAGTCGGCATCACGAATGGCAAGGCGCTGCATTCGCTCGAATAGCGCGTCTTTCGGCATTACTCCATCACTCCATCCTACGCTCCCGGAGTATTTTCGCGCCCGTGCCGAAGCACTCGAGCCATCCAGACCAATTCATTCAGGAATTTGTCCAGCCGTCGTACATAATTTTGATCGAGCAAATTTCCCTGATCATCGAAAATCTTCGCGATGTTTCCAAAATTTACGTCTTCAAAAATAGCGACCAGACCGAGCTCGCGCATGACCGGTAGCAGGCCCTCGATTACGCGCGCACCGCCAAACGGCCCCGCCGACACACCGCAAATCCCGACGGCTTTGTGAATGTATTCCTTGAGATTCATGTCGAGTGCGTGTTTCAGAAGCCCGGGATAGCCGTGATTATATTCCGGCGTTACGATGATGAGCCCGTCGCAACGCTCGATGGCTGCTGAGAACTTTGGGTCCTTCATTTGCTCGCCTGCGTCATCTAGTTTCATTGGAAGCTCGCGCACATCGATCAACTCCGTCTCCACATCCGCACGCTTTTTTGTTTGCTCAAAAACAAAACGCGCGACGTTCTCGCTCTGCCTCCCCTCTCGCGCTGTCCCCAGAATCAGTGGAATGAAAAGAGCCCGCTCCATTTTCAGATAGGATTTACAGGATTGCTTGAATTAAAGGAATCCCGGAGATCTAGTTTAATCCTTTCCTGCTTTTCATTGCCGATGGCCGGACGTGGTTTGGCCTGTTATTATCGAAGTCATAGTAAACCAAATGGAGTGGACGATATGTTGAAAAACAAGAAGCTCGCGGTGTTGGGCTGCGGCAAGCTCGGCGAAACGCTCATCAAGGGGTTGCTCGAAGCCGGCGTGATAGAGGTCGCAAACGTCATCGTCACCGCAGGCCATCAGCAGCGCCTCGAACAGATGCGGGAACGCTTCGGCGTCGCCGGGACGCTATCGAACAAAGCGGCGGCAGAGTCGGCTGACATCATCATTCTTGCCGTAAAACCGCAAACGGTTCCGAGCGTGGTCTCTGAAATCAGTAATGTGCTACGTGCGGCGCAGACGTTGATTTCGGTTGCCGCGTCGGTCAGCACGGCATTTATCGAGAAGCAGCTGTCTGTGCCCGTGCCGGTGATTCGCGCGATGCCGAATACGCCTTGCCAGTTAAAGAAAGGCATGACCGGCATCGCACCCGGCAGCAATGCCGGACGCGAGCACGTGGCGCTGGCAAAGTTTATCTTTGATGCGGTCGGGCGAACTGTGGTCGCTGACGAAAAGCACATGGATGCCATCACCGGATTGTCGGCGAGCGGCCCGGCCTACGTCTACATCATCATTGAATCGCTCGCCGAAGCGGGGGTCAAAGTAGGGCTGCCGCGCGACATCGCCACCGAGCTGGCGGCGCAAACCGTCGTTGGCGCCGGCTCAATGGTGCTCGAAACTGCCGAACATCCGGCAAAGCTCAAAGACATGGTGACCACGCCCGCCGGTTGCACCATCGACGGCATCCTCGAACTCGAAGAAGGCGGTTTGCGTGTGACGCTGATCAAAGCGGTCGTCAAAGCGACGCAGCGAGCAAAGGAGTTGCTGGAAACGTAATGATATTGCCGATTGTGTTGCTAAACAGCGCTCGCCAACCTTCACGGCCTTTATCCTGCTGCGAGCGCGGGGCAGTTTTCTCAGCCGCAACAATACGAAGGGCGAACGGCCGCTGTGTCTGGAAAGATTACCTTATACCCACGGGAACCCGGAAATCATTGTAACGTCCCCGTCTCAGATTAGCTCAAGATAATTGGGCTCATTTCTGCTTTCGTCGCTCTCACTCAAGCAATAGGGGAAGTCAGCTATTGCACTCCTCGATGCAGGATTCGTATTCGTCCGTCGCATTTTGACTGCATTGCCACAATCCATCCACATTATCAGGGTCGTCGTACTGTGATCTACATGATTCGACCTCAGAATCATACTCGTCTGCGGCAGCGTCAACCACAGGGTTGACATGGATTCGGGCACGGGTTGTGCGCCGATATGATTGACTTCAGGCATTTCTACGCCGTTGTGCTTCGTATGTGAGTAAGATCGCGCTCACGGCAAGTAGTAGTATCGCGGCTGTGTTCACTTTCTCAGGCACGGTCGCAGGATTCAGCCCATAAAACGAAATTCCCATAATTGTTGTAATCCCGTCCAGTGTTACTATCTGGTCACCCGGACTGAGGAAACGATCCCCCCAAGGAACGGCGTAGATGTTTTCCCACGCCGTGCCATCTGATCTTCGACCAAAGACGTCAATCGTGCTTAACCAGTAGCCGTTAGGTGCTCCATTGAAGTTCCACCAAATTGAAGCGCTCGGTGTGTCTCCAAGATCAAATAAATTCGTGAAAAAGTATGTGCCGCCGTTTAGTGCTCCGTACTGACTGACCCAGCCGTTGTAATACCGGGGTGGCGGTCCAAAAACGCCGTGCGCAGCCGTATCGAAGAAGATTTGGGTTTGCAGTCGGTGAAACGCTGGCGGTAAGCCGTTGTCTATATTAAAGCCGCCCGGTGTTAGATCAATCAGGTTTGCGTGAGCCGCGCTTATGAGTAGCGCACTGCTAATAATGATGGTTCGTATTGTTTTCATTTTCTAATCAACTGTCGGCGATATGTCACCAAACCGAGCAAGCCCAACGTCAGTAGCAGAAATGTTGAACCCCGATCAGGGATCGCGTTCGGTCGTACCGTTAGGATGGCACTATTATTTTGGTAGATGACCGACCATTGCAACATCCCGTTGTCGAAAACCTGGTGCTTAATATGGGAAAATCCGCCGGTCAAGGACGCGTAATTCAGAAAGATGAAGGACTCACCGATGTTGGGGACAAAACCGCTCAAAAGCACGGGATCCAGGTATCCGTTGAGATTAGCGTTTCCCATAACATCCAGAACACTGAATTGGCCGGCGTTCCCACCTGCAATTTGGATGATGAGAGTGGCGTATTGCGTCTGCGTGTAGTTCTGGACGACGGTTAGCACGCCCGGCGCGCCTAGCGCACCTCCCGGTCTGACCGTTCCGAAGTCGTTGTTCGTAACATTGCCATGGATCATTCCAGTACCAGCGAGCGTGCCAGTATAATGCACGGAGGTATCGCTCGTAATCGAGCCGTCGACTCGCAACACGCCACGGTTGATATTAGTGTTGCCGGTGTAGGTGTTAGCTCCAGAGAGAATGAGCGTTCCCGTCCCGATTTTCGTCAACGAGCCGCCTACCCCGCCACTCCGGCCACCGTCCTGAATTACGCCGGAAAAGGTGGTGCTCAAGTTGTTGCTGCCGACGGTCAGGTTATTGCCTCCTAAGAAAGCGTTCCCGCTGCTCTCAATCGACCCAACCGCTACGCCGGGAGCGTTATGAGAGCTAATGTCAAGATTGCCGTTGCCGAACACCTCAACCCGCGATGTGCCGCCTGTGGAAGCATCTTCGAACAAAATCTGTCCACCCTGGCCACCACCTGTCCCGCCGTTTGCAATCAGAGTTGCGGAATCGGCGATCGAGGTCTGCTGGAAGATCGTTTGGCCACCGCCTGCGCCGCTGACCGTGCCTCCGTTGTTGGTAAAGCTGCCGTTACCAGCGGTTGAACTGTCAGAGAATTCGGTGAAACCACCGTTGTTGATAAACGTCCCATTCCCAGCGCTGGAAGTGTCTAGAAACCTTGTGCCACCGCGGACCTCACCGTTTAGGAATGCACCGTTATTGGTAAACATAGTGGAATTCCCGGCGGTCGCACTGTTGCTGAAGACAATTAGCCCGAACTCCCCGTTTGCACCCACGGGGATTATGAAATGCTGTGTCCTCCCCGAATTGTTCGTGATGCCGGTGCCGGTAATTCTAAGCGTGAAGGCGGCGCTGGCGGTGATGGTATAGGGATTCGTCGCGGCCGCAGTGAACGTTATGCCGTTGACCTCGGTATTCGCCGAGATGGAGACATTGGTCGTATTCGAAAGCGCGAACGTCGCTGTGTCCGCTGGCCCATTGGGGATTGTCATTGGTGTCCAGTTGGCAGCCGTATTCCAGGTGCCTGAACCGGGATTAAGGTCCCACGTTGCGCTGCCAGCGTGAGCGACGATAGGGGCCAAAACCGAGATGGCGACGGCTAGTATCGTTTGAAGGAAAGTCTTTCTTACCAAGCGCGGATTCGAGTCCGGCGACGCGGGAGTGAAACGGACGTGGAGCGGTGAGGCGGTGCCAGGAGCTTTAGTTAATCGGAGGTTCATAGTAGGATTCCTTTGCTACCGAAGGGGAAAGCCATTTCAGCGGTTGACCCGTTGCGCCGTGCGCCGGAACGTCTTGGCCCAAATTCGGAATGGCCACGAAGTTATCAGCACATCGCAGGCCACCGCTCATCTAGCTAGATCATTGGCAAACGTAAGAGCCTTATAATAAGAATCTTAGATGCGAACCGTTTTTTAATGCCAAAACATGGCCACAGTTTCTCACGAGGTTTAAAATGTAAATTGTTCCGACACTTGGAGTCTAGTATCTCGCCTATTTGCTGTAGATTACTGTCCTCCAAACTTTTATATTGGCTCGTTGAACTGTAAGAATGTCCGGCTTGCGCGGCTCAGGCTGTCGCGGCCTTCTTCTCGTTGGACTAAAAGCGTCCGAGTCACTTGACGAATAGTCGATAAATAGCCGGTCATTTCGTGCGTTGGTGCGCGACGGTTTGCACCGATTGGATCGCCAATCCTAACAGGTCTCCCTTGCAAGATCGCTCTTTCGAGCGTGCCGATGATGGGATTCGAACCCATACCTCGCTTTCGCGAGAACGGATTTTAAGTCCGTTGCGTCTGCCATTTCGCCACATCGGCGCTCTGTTCCCCGAAGTCTAAGCATGTTATGCGAGCGGCGAAAACGAATTTCGCCATGAGCGGAGCTTTGACGCGGTTGGAAAGAAAGTCTTGAACTTCGGTTCCCAAATCTTGTAAAAGGTTCCAAAACCGACGCAGCCGATGTAAACCG
>WNGL01024161.1_pt1 | contig 13459 bp, 10 predicted proteins | sample 5400591 | NCBI WGS metagenome assembly WNGL01 (sample SAMN13153377, study PRJNA577476) | soil metagenome | isolation source: 80 cm soil or saprolite under Garry oak tree replicate 1 | place: USA:California | collected 2016-06-15
GGTGACCGTGAACGGCGCGGTGTCGCTGAAGCTGAAGATGTTGTTCCGGGTGAACGTCTGGGTCGAGGTCCCGTCGAACCCGCCGATCGAGGTGAACGTGCCCACCGCGTACATGGTCCCGCCGCAGTCCGCGATCTGGCGGATCTCCTCGGTGGTCCCGTTGGGCACCAGTACGGGTGTGCCGGCCACCGGCGTGGGCGATACCGGGCCGGTCGCCGCCAGCGCCGGCGCCGCGGGCAGGGACAGCGCACCGGCGGCGATGCCCGCGATCAGCGCGCTGCCCACGCGGAGCCTGCGCCGGCGATGGCCATGTTGTCCTTGCTGCATGATGGATCCTCCTGTGCGGGGAATGGGTGGCTCCCCTGGTCTTATGCGTAGGGAAGGATGCAGATCCCGGCATAGCCGGAAACTCCGCCGCATGAGGTGTTGCCGCCGTAGTTGTCACTGGCGACCCACAGGCCGTCCCCGGTGATCAGCAGGTCGTCCGCGCCGCGGCCGCGCGACCTGCTGTACAGGCCGGCGGTGCCGCTGGCATTGGTGATCAGCAGCCCGGTGGCCGGGTTGATGCCGCCCAGCCCGGGCGCGGGCAGCGCGCCGGGGCCCTGGTGGTTGCAGCCGTTGGCGTTGTTCGCCCAGCGCTCGTGGCCGCCGATGTAGACGGCGCTGGAGTCGGCGGCGACCGAGTACAGCGAGTCGCAGCCGGTGTAGTTGATCCAGTGGTGGGTGACCTCGGTCTGGGTGGCCGGGAAGGCGGCGACCGAATCGCACAGCCCGGTCCGCGGCGAGCTCGTGGACCAGTTCCACGGGTTGAACCCGGTCGTCGAGGTGTAGATCGTCGAGTCGTCCGGTGACCAGGCCGCGGCCCGCAGGTAGAACGACTCCCTGACCGAGCACTGGTAGGCGTAGCCGCCGGGCAGGTTGCCCTTGCTGCCGTCCCACTCGGGGGAACTCCAGCCGGTGACCCCCGCGGCCGGGCCGCTCACGTTGAGCATGAAGATCTGCTGACGGGGCACGCCGCCCACCGAGGTGAAATCGCCTTCGACCAGGTCCAGCGTGCCGCCGTGGGACAGTTGCTGGTTGTAGACCTTGGTCGGGTTGGTGTGCACCCCGGGATAGACGTAGTGCCCGGAGATGCTCAGGTGCGCGAACCCGTCGTCCCGGCCGGTCGCGGGGCTCAGGCTGGCGAAGTACGGGTCCGCGGTGCTGCCGTTGATGCCCTTGAAGGCGCCACCGGCCAGCAGGTGCCCGTTCGCCACCGCCAGGGTGTCCACCTCGCCGCTGGCGTTGTCCTTGAAGCCGGCCACCAGCGCCCCGAGGTTGGTGTCGACCGCGGCGATGTTCTTGGCCGCGGCCCCGCCCACCGCGGAGAAGTGCCCGCCGAGATAGGCGGTGGAGCAGTCGGCCCCGTTGAACGCGATGGTGTCCACGGTGCCGTTGACGTCGGGGTCCCACGAGGTGACCGCGAACGGGGTGGTCGCGCTGAAGCTGAAGGCGTTGTTCCGGGTGTAGGTCGTGCTGCCGTGCTTGATCTGGGTGAAGGTGCCCACGGCGTACATCGTCGCGCCGCACTGCACCAGTTGCCGGATCTGTTCGGTGGTGCCGGTGTTCACCAGCGTGGGCGTGTCGCTGATTGGCGTGGGCGACACCGCCCCCGCCAGCGCCGGGCTGGCGGGGGCGGCCGAGGCCATTGCGGGGAGACAGCATGCGGCCGCGGCAATGCCCGCGGCCAGCGCGCCACGCGCGCCCTGCTTCCCCCATAGCTGAGCGCCGTTGCGCTGCTGCATACGTTCCCCTCCTGATTGTGCTTACTTGCGATGGTGCGTTGTGTTACGGGTACGGAAGGAGGCAGATACCGGCGAGCCCGCTCACGTTGCCACAGGTATCGGTGCCGCCCTGGTTGTCACTGGCGATCCAGATCCCGGCGAAGGTCCGGTAGATCTGGTCCGCGCCGAGGCCGCGGCCCCGGGTGTAGAGGCCGGTGGTGCCGCCGGAAGCGGTGAGCAACTTGCCGCTCAGCGTGAAGCCGCCCAGCCCCCGTGACGGGATCGAGCCCGGGCCGGCCTCGTTACAGGCGTTGGCGTTGTTCGCCCAGCGCTCGTGGCCGCCGACGTAGACGGCGCTGGAGTCGGCGGCGACCGAGTACAGCGAGTCGCAGCCGGTGTAGTTGATCCACTCGTGCTTCAGCCCGCCGGTCCTGGTGGCCGAGAAGGCCGCGACCGCGTCGCACAGCCCGGTGAGCGGGAAGGTGTGGTCCCAGTTTTGCGGGACGAACCCGGTGTCCGCGACGTAGACCGTCGACATGTCCTTCGACCAGGCCGCCGACTTGATGTAGAACGGGTGCTTGTCGGCGCAGAACGCGTTGAACTCGGTGGAGTTCCAGGTGCTCACGTTGCCGTGGGTGCCCAGGTTGAGCATGAAGATCTGCTGCCGGGCGTTGCCCTCGACCTTGGTGAAGGTGCCCTCGGCGAGCACGTGACCACCGTCCGGGCTGAGCTGCTGGTTGTAGACCGCGGTGTTGCTGACGCCCGAGCCCGGGAACACGTAGTGCCCGGAGATGTTCAGGTTGAGGTACCCGTCATCCTTGCCGGTCGACAGATTCAGGCTCACGTAATACCTCTTGCTCGATCCATTGATCGAGGTGAATTGACCGCCGACGAGCAAGTGGTTGTTCGCGGTTCGCAGGATCGTGTCCACTAGGCCGTTGGCGCTGTGCGCCCAGTCCTGGACCATTGTGTTGTTATAGGTCCTGATATACGCGATATTGCTGGCGCTTGAGCCGTCCACTTTCGTGAACTTCCCGCCGATAAAAGCGTGGTTGCAGTCACTCGTCAGCTGGATGGAGTTGACGGTGCCGTTGACGTCCGGGGTCCAGGACGTGATCTTGTAGGGCGCGGCCTGGCTGAAGCTGAAGATGTTGTTCCTGGCGAAGGTCTGGCCGCCCTGGCTGATCTCGGTGAAGCTGCCTACCGCGTACATGACTCCATTGCACGCGACTATCTGCCTGACCTGCTCAGTCGTCCCTGTGGGTGCGAGCGCCGGGGTGCCGGTGGCGGGGTTGGGGGAAACCGGGCCGCTCTGCGCGGCTGCCACTTCCGGCATCAGGCCCGCGGCACTGACCGTCAGTGCACACAAGGCGGCGACAGGCGCGTTGCGCAGCAATGAGCGCGCGAGTCCCTGCATCATGCCTCCATTTGCTCCGCACGACCAGCGCGGTCACTAGTCCCCCCAGATGCCGCGCTGTGGCTGTTTTGTGTTCCTATGTATCCTCAGCGCAACATTCTAGGCGCTGGCTAGCGGGCACACTGACAAACTATGCGATATAGCAAAATTCTCAGTGTTGTCCCAGGCCCGGCCGCAAGGACTGCGGCTGGGGCGATCCACGGGGTGCGGTAGCGGAGCCCTTCAATACGCGCCGTGCCCGCGGGCGACCGCTGGCCAGGTCTTCCAGAGGATGAGCAGATCGAACGCGAGCGACCAGTTCTCCACGTAACGCAGGTCGAGCCGGACCGCTTCGTCCCAGGACAGGTCGGACCTGCCGTGGATCTGCCACAGGCCGGTCAGCCCGGGCCGCACGGCCAGCCTGCGCCGCACGTAGTCGCATCCGCGGGTCGTCCCGGATCTTGAACAGGACGCCTGCCGCCTCGTTGTGCAGTTGCAGCGCCGCCTTCTGCTGCTCGGCCTCGGGCACCATGGTGCGGAACTTGTACAGCCGGAAGGGCCGGCCGTCCTTGCCCACCCGCACCTGCTTGAACAGGGCCGGGCCGCCGTCCTCCAGCCGGATCATCAGCGCGATCGTCAGCATCAGCGGGGCGAGCAGGAGCAGCGCGGAAGCGGCCGCCACCTTGTCGAACAGCCCCTTGATGACCTGGCGGAGGCCGGACAGATCCGGGTGGTCCACGTACAGCAGCGGCAGCCCGGCGGCGGCACGGACGCTGGTGCGCGGCCCCGCGACATCGAGCAGCGCGGGCGCCAGGCACAGGTCGGTGTCGGTCTTCTCCAGCTCCCAGGCGAGCTGCCGCAGCTGGACCGGCTTGAGCTCGGGGCAGGCGAGCACCGCCACGGTGTCCGCGTCCGAGCCACGGACCGCGCTGATGACGTCATCGAGGCCGCCGAGCACCGGGACACCGGCGATCTCGTCGGGCCGGAACGCGGCACCGGCCAGGCACGCGGCGATGACGGTGAGCCCGTGGTACGGCTCCCTGCGCAGCTCGTTGACCAGGTCGGCCACGGCCTGCGGATGCCCGACCGCGACCGCACGGCGCATGCAGGCGCCCGAGTCGCGCAGCCGGTGCAGCCGCTTGCGCAGCGCGTAGCGGGCGACGAGGTCGATGCCCACGGCACAGGGCATCGCGATCAGCACGTAGCTGCGCGACACCTCGGCTCTGGTGGCATAGGAGAGGATGGCGATCGCGGAGGTGAGCCCCAGGCCGGCGTTGATGACCCGGCGGAACTCGTCGGCGCCCGCGCCGATGAACCGGGGCTCATAGGCACCGGCCAGCGCCAGCGTGCCCAGCCAGATAACCGGCAGGCTGACGGTCAGCACGATGTAAGCCGCCGGGACATGGCCGTGACTGTCATAGCGGCCCCGCAGCGCGATGAGCCCGGCCGCGAGCGCCACGGCGGCATCGAGGACCATCGCGTTACGCAGGTACCGCCCGACCCAGCCGCCTGCATCGGCTGTGCCACTCACGGCGGTCGGCATCGCCACATGGGCGTGCGGGCTTACCGCCAATCGCTCTCGCACTTACGTGCCCTCCCATTCCGACCCTGGGCCGCCGGAGATCCCCATATGGACACGCGACCGGGGCGGAGTGACTTCGCTGCAGGGCCCGACACCCGGTCATGTTCTGTCGACTGCTTGCACAACCTTAGCGGGGAGGCCCTTCAAATATACGAAAACTGGTAAACTCTGGAACAACATAGGCGGAACTAAGAAGCTTTGGACACATGCAGTATTGTGAATCGCCAGCAACCTAGTTTCTTGGTAGGAATACTTAATTAATCGCCGGCCGGGCTCGGCGCAGCCCTCCGCCATCGTTACGGACAGTAATGTGACGCCGGTCATGCTGGGGGCATGCGGCCACGCACCGTGTTGCCGGACGGTATCCTTCGAGAGTCGGGCATGTGAACGGTCTCGTCCGCGCCTCGTGACCGGTCATGACCGAGACCGGGGCAGGGGCGGGCCAGTCACGCAGCAGCCAATCGAGGAGCGCCGCCACGTGACTGTGAGCCGTCCGGCCGCTGTCGTCATTCTTGCCGCGGGCGCAGGGACGCGCATGAAATCCCAGCTCCCGAAGGTGCTGCACCCGATCTGCGGTGCGAGCATGCTCGATCACGTGCTGGCCGCCGCCAGGGAGCTCGGCCCGGCTGAGCTGATCGTCGTGGTGGGCCATGCCCGCCGTCAGGTCACCGCCCATCTCGCCCGGCACGCGCCGGACGTGCGGGTGGTGGTCCAGGACCGGCAGGGCGGCACCGGGCACGCCGTCCGCATGGTGACCGAGACGGTGGGCCTGGGCCGGGGCACCGTGGTGGTGACCTACGGTGACACCCCGCTACTGCGCGGTAGCACGCTCGCCGCGCTGGTCACCGAGCATGCCGCCGTGGGCGCCGCCGCCACCGCCCTGACGACCCTGATGGCCGACCCGGCCGGCTACGGCCGGATATTGCGCGACGGCCAGGGCGCCTTTGCCGGGATCGTGGAGGAATCGGACGCGACCCCCGGGCAGCGGGCGGTCACGGAAATAAACTCGGGCGTTTACGCATTCGAATCGGGCCTGCTGGCCGATTCGGTGAAGCGGCTGCCGACCGACAACGCCAAGGGCGAGGAATACCTCACCGACGTGGTCGCCATCCTGCGCGCGGAAGGCCACCGCGTGGCCACCGTGACGATCCCGGACAGTGATGAGGTCCGCGGCGTGAACGATAGGGTCCAGCTCGCCTGCGCCCGCCGGATCCTCAACGCGCGGATCCTGGACGGCTGGATGCGCGCGGGCGTGACGATCGTCGACCCGCTGACCACGCTCATCGACACGGGCGTGATCCTCGAGCCCGATGTCGAGATCGGCCCGGGCACCCAGCTCACCGGCTCGACGGTGGTCGAGACGGGCGCCTATGTCGGCCCGGGCTGCGTGCTCACGGATACCGCCGTCGGCAAGGGCGCCGCGCTGACCCACGTGGTCGGCGTGTCCGCCAGGGTCGGCCCGGGCGTCGCGGTGGACCCCTTCACCTACCTGGCGCCGGGTACCGAGCTGCCGGCCGGGAAGCCGGGGCCGCCGCGGAGCGGTGCGGGCAGGCCCGCGGGAAAGGCAAGAAAGGAAGCACAGGCGTGACGGGCATCACGGTCAAGGCCAGGAAGAAGCTCATGCTGTTCTCCGGCCGCGCGCATCCCGAGCTCGGCCAGGAGATCGGCGCCTGCCTCGGCATCGAGCCGACCCCGACCAGGCTGTCGGACTTCGCCAACGGCGAGATCTTCGTCCGCTTCCTCGAGTCGGTCCGCGGCTGCGACGCCTTCGTGCTGCAGAGCCACACCGCGCCGATCAACCGCTGGATCATGGAGCAGCTCATCATGGTCGACGCGCTCAAGCGCGCGTCCGCCAAGCGGATCACCGTGGTGACGCCGTTCTTCGGCTATGCCAGGCAGGATAAGAAGAGCCACGGCCGCGAGCCGATCTCGGCCCGGCTGATGGCCGACCTGTTCGCCGCCGCGGGCGCGGACCGGCTGATGGCGGTGGACCTGCACACCGCGCAGATCCAGGGCTTCTTCGACGGGCCCGTGGACCACCTGTTCGCGCTGCCGATCCTGGCCTCCTACATCGAGGGCCGGCTGGACGTGTCGCGGGTCACGGTGGTCGCCCCCGACGCGGGGCGGGTCCGGGTCTGTGAGCGGTGGACCGACCGGCTCGGCAGCCCGCTGGCCATCATCCACAAGCGCCGTGATCCCGATGTCGCCCACCAGGTCGCCGTGCTCGAGGTTGTCGGCGACGTGGCCGGGCGGACCTGCATCGTCGTGGATGACATGATCGACACCGGCTCGACCATCACCAAGGCGGCCGAGGCCCTGTTCGCCCAGGGAGCGGCCCAGGTCATCGTCGCCGATCGCGCCGCTCCTCGCCCGGGCCATCCAGGAGGTCTTCAGCGACGGGTCGGTGACCAGCCTGTTCGAGGGCCGCCCCTGACCGGGTCGCTGCCCAGCGCGACCGGCTAGCAGCCGAGCGCACATATTTGCGGATTTCATGACGCGATCATGCACAAAATTTTCCGATAACGTGCACTTTCGCGTCATAACGCGGCTAATACTCCTTGTGTTGCGGCCGTCGGGGGAATCATGCGATCCCGGAACCCACGCCGCACGCCCCGGCCCGCGCGGGCCGGGGCCAGGCATGTCAGGGAGCACCTTACGGGGAGGGCATGATGCGAAGAGTTCCGCGATGGCTAGCGTGGCACGGGGCAGGCGCCATGGTGGCCGTGCTCGCGGTGGGAGCCAGCGGGATGGCCCCGGCCGCGGCGGTCACCGGCCCGGTGTCCGCGACTCCTGAGGCGGGAACGCCGCAGCTGGTCACCACGGCAACCACCGAGCAGATCCGGAAGCTGGTGGACTGCGGCGGGACCATGTACGCGGTAGGGACCTTCACCGAGATCAGCCAGGGGGCCACCACCTTCACCAGGAACAACATCTTCAGCTTCAGCGACACGACCCCCTACACCATCAAGGCGTGGAATCCGAACGTCAACGGTGAGGTCAACACGATCGCGTTCAACAACGGCAACTGCGCCGACGCGTACATCGGCGGGAAGTTCACCACGGTGGGCAGCACCGCGGTGAAGAACATCGCCGAGATCGACACCAGCACCGGCGCCGTCGTGCCTGCCTTCAAGTCCAACGCCAGCGGCCAGGTCGAGACGATCCTGGCGGCCAAGGGCCACCTGCTGACCGGCGGCTTCTTCAAGGGGATCAACGGCAGCAGCGCCAACCCCTTCTACATCAGCCTGAACCCGGCCACCGGCAAGGACGACGGCTACCTCGGCCTGGCCGTCTCCGGGCACTACGTGTACACCGGCGCGAAGACCAACAACACCGAGGTCTACAACCAGCAGCTGAGCCCGAGCGGCAACAGCGTCCTGGTGGAAGGTGACTTCACCTCGGTGGGCGGCGTGGCCCGCCAGCAGATCTTCATGCTGAACCTGGGCGCCAGCCAGGGCACGGTGAGCGCCTGGAACTCCGCGCAGTTCAGTCAGTTCTGCGCCGACAACCGGCCGTTCTACATCCAGGCCGCGGCCTGGTCGCCGGACGGTACCGAGGTCTACATCGCGGACACGGGCAGGAACCCGCACAACTGGAACCACACCTTCCCGCTCACCGGGCTGTGCTCGGTGGCCGCGGCCTTCCCGGCGACCCAGGCCGGCGGCCTGACCCCCGATTGGATCAACTACACCGGCTGCGACTCGCTGTACTCGGTGGCGGCCGACTCGAGCGCCGTGTACGTGGGCGGCTCCGAGCGCTGGGCGGACAACGCCAACGGCTGTAACCACCCGGGTGCCGGCTCGGTCAACGCGCCGGGCATGGGCGGGTTCACCCCCGGGGCCTCGGGCGGGGCGCTGCTGGAGAACGCAGGGAAGACCGCCGGGCTGTACTCCCGGGCACGCGGGCTGGGCGCGGACGACATGCTGCTTACCGGCGCGGGCCTGTGGATCGCCAGCGACAACCTCCAGGGCTCGGCCATGTGCGGCGGCGCCGCCGGGCACGCGGGGATCTGCTTCCTGGCCTACTCCTGATCCCAGCAACGACCGAAGGCCCCGTGGCGCACCACGGGGCCTTCGGCCATCCGGGGTTCGAGAGGAGCGCTCCGCGGGCCAGCCGGGCCGTAGGCCATCGGGGTTCGGGGGGGCGCTCCCCCCGGGTAAACACGGGCCACCGGGAGGTTCCCGGGGGGCGTTCCCCCGGGTAAACACGGCCAAGGCCCCGTGACGAAGGAACGGGGCCTTGAGCCACCGGGGGGTTCCGGGGGTCGCTCCCCCGGGTAAACACGGCCCCGGCCCGGTAACGGAGGAACCGGGCCGTAGGCCATCGGGGGGTTCCGGGGGGTCGCTCCCCCGGGCAGATACGGCCAAGGCCCCGTGACGAAGGAACGGGGCCATGCGCCACCGGGGGGTTCCGGGGGGTCGCTCCCCGGGCAGATACGGTAAGGCCGCCGGCGGAGGGCTGGCTTTCCGCCGGCGGCCGGCCTGCGGGCCGTTGGTCTGATGACGAACGAATGGCTGCCTGGTGGTGACCGCTGCCCCGCCCCGGCAAGCGCGGGGGCAGCGGCCACCGGCTCTGGGAATCCGCGTATCGCGGCTCCGGACGTTCGCCAAGCTGGACGAGAGCCGTCCCGTAACCGTGCGGCCGCCCGGCCGCCATGTCACGGTTCGCTCCGGATCGCCCCCGCGGAGATCCGCAACTATTCCGGCCTCATCCGGCTCATTTCTCACACCGTGGTCGAAATCGAGCATCGCAGCATACGATTGCGCGACGATTGACGCGTGATTGCGCATTCCGGGGCGATACGGTTCCGGCTGCTCGGACCGGTCGAGGTGTGGACCGGCGACGGCTGGGCCAAGATCGGGGCAGCCAAACGCCGGGCGGTGCTAGCGGCGCTGCTGGTGCACCGCGGCGAGCCGGTGTCCATCGACACGCTGATCGAGGAACTGTGGCCGGACGGGCCACCGGCCAAGGCCGCGAACCTTGTCAGCATCCACATCTACCATCTGCGCAAGCTGATCGGGGATGCCGAGGGCCAGGTGCTGGTCACCAGGGCGCCGGGCTACCAGCTCGTGCTGGCGCCCGGGGAGCTGGACGCGGACCGGTTCGCCGCGCTGGTCACCGGCGGCCGGCGGGCACTGGGCGGCGATACGCCGGAACGGGCGGCGGAACTGCTCGGCGAGGCGCTGGGGCTGTGGCACGGGCGGCCGCTGGCCGATGTGGCGGCCACGGCGCTGGTGGCAGCCGAGGCGGACCGGCTGGAGGAGTCGCGGGTCGGGGCGGAGGAGCTGTTTGCCGAGGCCTGCCTGGCGTGCGGGCGGTACGCCGAGGTGGTGCCGCGGCTGCGGCGGCTGCTGGCGGACCACCCGCTGCGGGAGAAGCTGTGGGCGCTGCTGATGCGCGCGCTGTGCGGCGCTGGCCGGCAGGCCGAGGCGCTGGAGGTGTACGACCAGGCCCGCAAGACGATCTCCGAGGAGCTCGGCGTCGACCCCGGTGCCGAGCTGCGGCAGCTTTACCAGCAGATCCTGGACGCCGACGGCGAGCAGGCCGTGGTCAGCCTCGCCATACCTGGGCCCCCGCCGGCGCCGCCCGCGCCGACTCCGGCCCAGTTGCCGGCCGACATCTCCGATTTCACCGGCCGGTCCGGCCAGGTGGACCAGCTCCGGGAGCTGCTCGCCGAGGTGGCCGTGGCCGACGGCAGCCCGGGCGCGGTGCGGGTGGTGCTGGTCGTGGGCCCGGGCGGGCAGGGCAAGACCACGCTGGCGGTGCACGCGGCGCACCTGCTGCGCGAGGAGTTCCCCGACGGGCAGCTGTACGCCAGTCTGCTGGGCGCCACCCAGTCGGCCGACCCGGCCGAGGTACTGGCCCGGTTCCTGCGTGACCTGGGCGCCGACCCGGCGCGGATCCCACTGGACGCGGAGGAACGCGCGGCGCGCTACCGGACCAGGCTGGACGGCCGGCGGATGCTGATCGTCCTCGACGACGCACGCGACACCGAGCAGGTCCGGCCGCTGCTGCCCGGCAGCGCCTCCTGCGCGGTGCTGATCACCGCCCGCCACTGGCTGCCCGAACTGGCCGGTGGCGCGGTCCTCGACCTGGATGTGCTGTCCGGCGACGAGGCCCGGGCACTGTTCACCAAGATCGTCGGTGAGCGGCGGGTGACCGCCGAGCCCGGCGCGACCGGCGAGGTGCTCACGGCCTGCGCCGGCCTGCCACTGGCGATCAGGATCGCCGGCGCCCGGCTGGCCACCCGCGGCAACTGGAGCATCCAAACCCTCGCCGGCCGGCTGGCCGACGAGCGGCGCCGGCTGGACGAACTGCGCGTCGGCAACCTGGCGGTCCGGGCGTCGTTCGAGGTCAGCTTCGCCACCCTGCCCGGCCCCGCCACGCCCGGCGGCCCGGCCCCGGCGCGGGCGTTCCGCCTGCTCGGGCTGTGGACCGGGCCGTCGATCAGCCTGCCGGCCACGGCGGCCCTGCTCGGCGAGGGCGACGAGGCCGCCGCCGAGGCGCTGGACATGCTGTTCGACGCGCACCTGCTCGAATCACCCGAGCCCGACCGGTACCGCTTCCACGACCTGCTCCGGGTGTACGCGGCCGACCGGGCCCGCACCCAGGAGACCGAACCGGACCGCACCGCGGCGGTGGCCAGGTTGCTCACCTGGTACCTGCACACCGCCGAAGCGGCCGCCGCGGTCATCTCCGCGCGGCACGCCCGGGTCCCGCTGGGCCCGCCGCCCGCCGGTGTCCAGCCACTGGGCTTCGGCTCGCTCGAAAACGCGCTTGCCTGGTGCGATGCCGAGCGGCCCGGGCTGATGGCCGCCACGCGCCTGGCCGCGTCCGCGGGCCAGCACGAGATCGCCTGGAAGCTGGCGGCCGCCTTGATGAGCTTCTACTACCGCCGCAGTCACTGGGGTGACTGGGTGGCCACGCACCAGGCCGGGCTGGACAGCGCCCGGGCACTGGGCGACCGGCTGGGCGAAGCGTGGATGCTCAATAACCTCGGCATGGCCTACGGCGTGCAGCACATGGAGCAGGCCGTGGCGTCCTTCGAGCAGGCGCTGGCGATCTTCCGGGAGATCGGCGACGAGCCCGGCGAGGCACGGGCCGCGGGCAACGTGGCCCAGGCCTACGTGGACGTGCGCCGTTTCGACGACGCCTGGTCCGTCGCGCAACGGTCGCTGGCCATTCAGCGGAAGATGGGCAATCGCTATTCCGAGGGCGTGGTGCTCGGCCATCTCGGCCGCGCCTCCCGGGAGCTGGGCAGGTACGCCGAGGCCGTCGGCCATCTGGAACTGGCGCTGGCGATCTTCCGCGAACTCGGGCAGCAGTACGGCGAGGCCGATTCACTCACCGACCTGGGTGATGCCTACCTGTGCCTGGACCAGGTGGACAGCGCCGTCACCCACCTGCGCGAAGCCCTCGCCATCCGGCATGACATCGGTGACGTGCACGGCGAGGCGGTCACGCTCCAGTCGCTCGGCCTCGCGCTGGACCGCGCCGGGGACCACGCCCAGGCCCGCGACCGGCTCGCCGAGGCGGTGCGGCTGTTCGAGGAACTGGGGGATCAGGCGCAGGCCAGGGCGGCCGCGGAGGCCCTGGATGGCCTGGGCAAGCCGGGCAGCTAGGTCAGTGCCATCTTCCCGTTAGGTAATACTTCGGCCGCCTGGCTGAGGGTGTCCCGCCTCGTCGTTACGCTTCAGCTGGAATTATCCGGTCTGTTAGTTACCTTCCCGGTGGGCACTGGGGGAAAGGATCACTAATGGGGGACGAAGAGACTGACGCCCAGCAGGCGCCAGACGAGGAGCAGACCGAACCCACGGGGCAGCCAGATCCCAACGAGCCGGGGACGGACGAGCCAGACACCGGAGACACCAATGGTGAAGGCCCCCCCGACGACGGCTCCATCTATATCGGCTAGGCCCGGCGTTCCGGCCGCGGTGCTCGCGAAGGTGACGGGCGCCGCGGTCGAGCCGTAGTTCAGCCCGCCCGGCCCCGATTCCGCCTGCGACACCGGTGTCCTGGCTAGTCCTGCAGCCTGCGGCGGACCTCGGCGGCGACCCTGGCACCTTCGGCCCGGCCCGCGACCCGCGGTGTGAGGACCTTCATGACCTGGCCCATGGCGCGCGGGCCGCTCGCCCCGGCCTCCTCGATGGCGGCCGCCACCAGCTCGCCGAGTTCGGCGTCGGTCAGCTGGGCAGGCAGGTAGGCGTCAAGCACCGCGCCCTCAGCGCGCTCGGCCGCCGCCTGCTCGTCCCGCCCGGCGGCGGCGAACGCGTCGGCCGCCTCCCGGCGCCGTTTCGCTTCCCTGGTGAGCACGGCGAGCACCTCGTCGTCGCTGAGTTCCCGCGCGGAGCTTCCCGCGACCTCCTCTTTCGTAACCGAGGTGAGCGCCATCCGCAGGGTGCGGACGGTGACCTCGTCCCGTGCCTTCATCGCGGTGGTCAGGTCACCGCGGAGCCGGTCCTTCATTGCAGCCATGGGCCTCATCTTGCCCGACGGCGCCGGGTTCGCCACGCGCATTGTGCCGCCGCGGGACGGCCATCGCCGGGCCGTTTCTCCTGGCTATGGGCCTCTGGCCTGGAAACTCTGGCCTCAGCGTGTCCCGCCACATGGCACCATAGGTGGATGCGATCACCCTTGCGCGCCCTCACCCTGGCCGCCGTGGCCGGCGGTGCGGTGCTCGGCTACGGCAGCATCCTGGAACGGAACTGGTTCGCCCTG
>WNGL01006787.1_pt1 | contig 13457 bp, 14 predicted proteins | sample 5400591 | NCBI WGS metagenome assembly WNGL01 (sample SAMN13153377, study PRJNA577476) | soil metagenome | isolation source: 80 cm soil or saprolite under Garry oak tree replicate 1 | place: USA:California | collected 2016-06-15
ACGTTCCGCCCCGGCGCGTCCAAAGCCGGGTCGAATGCAATCAAGAAAAAGCCGCGGGCGAAGCACCGTCGGCAGAGAGGGAACGACCATGCCCGCAGGACCTACGCGATCCCGTCGCGACGTACTCAAAGGCGGATCCGCGGCCTTGGTGGCCGCGGCGACCGGCGGCGCGCTATCGCCGCGCAACGCGGGGGCGGCCGCCACCATGAGCGCGCGCCAGCAGGAACTCTACGCGGCGGCGAAGAAGGAAGGCGAGCTCACCTGGTACTCGGCGCATTCCGACGACGTGACCGCGCAAGCGCTCGGCCGCGGCTTCGAAGCGAATTATCCCGGCATCAAGGTCAGCGTGGTGCGCACCACCGCGCAAGTGGCGTTCCAGCGCGTCTCCCAGGAGATCAAGGCCGGCGCCATGCAGGTCGACGTGCTCAGCTCGACCGATATCGGGCATTACGTCTATTTGAAGGAGAAGAAGCTGCTGGAGCAGTTCGTGCCGGAGAACGCCAGCAAGGTGCTCGAGGTCTATCAGAACTACGATCCGGACGGATATTATTTCGTGACCTCGGCCGGCCTGATCGGGATGGTCTACAACACGGCCAAGCTCAAGGAGGCGGACGCGCCGAAGAACTGGACCGACCTCACCGACCCGAAATGGAAGGACAAGATCGCGCTCGGTCATCCCGGGTTCAGCGGCTACGTCGGCACCTGGACCGTGATGATGCGCAAGCTCTACGGCTGGAAGTTCTTCGAAGATCTGGCGAAGAACAACCCGCAGATCGGCCGCTCGATCAACGATACCGTTACCATGCTCAATGCCGGCGAGCGCATGGTCGCCGGCACCGGTCCGCTCGCAACCGCCGGAGAGAGCGCGCAGAAAGGCAATCCCCTGGCGATGATCTACCCGACCGACGGCACCCTGCTGATGCTCGCGCCCTCGGGCATCATGAAAGGAGTGAGGCACCCCAACGCGGCGCGGCTGTTCATGGATTATCTGATGAGCGTCGACGCCTCGAAGGTCTGGGTCGATCATTTCGGCGAGCCGGTCCGGCCCGAAGTGCCACCCTCGACCGGCCTGAAATCCGCCAAGGAGCTCAAGACGATCCGGCCGAGCGTCGAGGAGATCTTCAAAGGCATTCCCGAGGTCATCAAACAATGGCGCGAGACCTTCGGAGTATGAGCGGGGCCTTTTACTTGGGTGCCAGCCGCTTCCGTCCGCATGAGCCACGTTCTGCTCCCTCCCCGCTTGTGGGGGAGGGATGGGGAGGGGGGTGTTTGGTTGACTCCGCGGGTCTTGTACCCCCTCCCGGCTCGCGCGCTCCGCGCGCGAGCCGACCTCCCCCACAAGGGGGGAGGTAACCGGAGCGAGCAGCGCAACACACGCCAGCTCTCGATGGCGAGCATGAGCCGGGCCGAGGCGCTGGCGCATCCCGAGCCGGCCGCCGTGCTGACGCGGTGGCTCAGCCGGTTCGAGCCGAGCATGTTGCTGTGGCTCGCCATGATCGCCGTGCTGGTGTTCCTGGTGGCGAGCCCGATGGTCCGGCTGGTGGTCTCGAGCTTCCAGGAGGCGGAGACCGGCGCGCTCACGCTCGCCAATTACTTCGAAGCCTATGGCAGCCTGCGGCAGCTGCAGGCGCTGTTGAATTCGCTGGAGCTCGGCCTCGGCGTCGCGCTGCTCGCCGGGATCTTCGGCGTGCCGATCGCCTGGGCGATCTCGCGCACCGACATGCCGGCGAAGGGCTTCGTGCGCCTGATGGTATTCGGCGCCTTCATCACGCCTCCCTATCTCGGCGCGATCGGCTGGATCCTGCTGGCGGGGCCGAATTCCGGCTGGCTCAACAAGGTGTGGATGGCGCTCTCGGGTGCCGACCACGGGATCTTCAACATCTATTCGATGACAGGCCTGATCGTCGTGGTCGCCGTCGCCTCGTTTCCCTACGTCTTCGTGTTTACCAGCTCGGCGCTCGATCTGGTGTCTTCCGAGATGGAGGACGCGGCCAACATTCTCGGCGCCGGGATCCTGCGAACGACCTTTCGGGTGACGCTGCCGCTGGTGCTGCCGGCAATTCTCGGCGGTCTCATCATCAGCTTTCTGGAAGCCATCGCGCTGTTCGGCGCTCCGGCTTTGATCGCGCTGCCGGCCCGCTTCCACGTCGTTTCGACCCAGCTCTGGCAGTTCTTCGAATATCCGGTGCGGGTCGAGGAGGCGGCCGCCTACTCGATCCCGCTGCTGCTGATCACCGTCGTGATGTTCTGGCTGCAGCGCTCGCTGATGGGTCGCAGGGGGTATACCGCCGTCACCGGCAAGGGCGGCGAGCGCCGCGCCATCCGGCTGGGCGCCTGGCGCTGGCCGATGTTCGGCTATGCGCTGTTCGTCTGTGCCATGTCGGTGCTGCTGCCGATGCTGGTGCTGCTGCAGGCGGCGTTCGCCAAGGCCTGGGGCCGAGGCTTCTCGCTCGACAATCTCACGCTGCATAATTTCGAGTACGTGCTGTTCGAGCAGACCCAGGCGCAGCAGGCGATCCTCAACACCTTCATGTACGCCGGTGCCACCGCATTTGCGGCAATCGGACTTTCGCTCGCCATCGCCTATGTGGTGAGCCGCAGGGTGGTGCCGTGGACCAACGTGCTCGCCTTCCTGTGCATGGCGCCATTCGTCATTCCCGGCATCGTGCTGGCGATCGGATTCTACGCCGCCTACGCGTCGCCGCCGCTGGCGCTCTACGGCACGGCGCTGATGATGATCCTTGCCTTCACCACGCGCTTTTTGCCGATCGCCTATACGTCGAACGTCGCCGGAATGCGGAGCATCAATCCGGAGATGGAGGAGGCGGTGCGGATCCTCGGCGGCGGGCGGCTGCTGGCGATCCGCAAGGTGCTGGCCCCGCTGCTCAAGAAGAGTCTCGCCGGCGCCTGGATCCTGGTGTTCATTCCGGCGGCGCGGGAGCTCTCCTCGGCGATCTTCCTGGTCGGGCCCAATACCCGGGTGATCTCGGTGATGTTGTTCGATCTCTCCGAAGAGGGGAATTTCGAGGTGCTGGCGGCGCTGGGCGCGATCCTGCTGGTGACGAGCGTGGTCATCGCCGGGCTGGGCTTCCGCGTCATCGGCCGCGATTTCATGCTGCGGAGAAGCCAGTGAGCAAGCTCGTGCTGCGCGGCGTCGAGAAGCGCTTCGGCGACACCGTCGCCGTCGGCGGCGTGGATCTGGCGCTCGAGGAAGGGGAGTTCGTCTCGTTGCTGGGCCCCTCGGGCTGCGGCAAGACGACGACGCTGCGCATGATCGCCGGCTTCATCGATCCGACCGCCGGGACGATCGAGATGGACGGCAAGGTGCTGTCCTCGCCCTCGGGCTCGATGCCGCCGGAGCGCCGGCAGATGTCGATGATCTTCCAGAGCTACGCGGTATGGCCGAACATGACGGTCGAGCAGAACGTCGCGTTCGGGCTGAAGCTGCGCCGGCTTGCGGGCGAGGAGGTGCGCAGGCGCGTCGGCGAGATGCTCGACGTGGTGCAGATGCGGCATTTGGCGGAGCGCTATCCGGCGGAATTGAGCGGGGGACAGCAGCAGCGGGTGGCGCTGGCGCGCGCCATCGTCATCAAGCCGGCGGTGCTGCTGCTCGACGAGCCGCTTTCCAATCTCGACGCCAATCTGCGCGAGGAAATGCGCTTCGAAATCCGGCGGCTGCACGAGGAATTCCGCATCACTACGGTCTATGTTACCCACGACCAGTCGGAAGCGATGGTGACGTCGGACCGGATCGCGGTGATGAACCAGGGCCGCATCGAGCAGGTCGACGATCCGCACACGCTCTACACCAAGCCGAGGACGCGGTTCGTCGCCGGCTTCATCGGCCGCACCAATTTCATCGAAGGCGCGAGCAACGGCACTGAGATCGTGTTCGACCGCTTCAGCGTGCCGAGGAGCGCGCTCGAGAACGGCGCGGCGCTCACCGGGAAAATCACGTTCTCGGTGCGGCCGCAGAGCATGCGGCTGTCGCGCGCACCCTCCGAGCGCGCCGGGAAGGGGCCGCAGGTCGAGGTCAAGGTGATCGAGCGCGCGTATCTCGGCGAATATTGGGACTACGTCGTGATGCCGGCCCACGGCTCGACCAGGCTGCGAGTCACCGCCCCGCCGCTCGAGGTCTACGGGGTCGGCGAATCCGCCTGGCTCGAGCTCGACCCCAGCCAGATGGCGCCGATCGTGTGAACCGCCGTGCGCCCGGCACCTGACCAGGAGCAGAGGATGTCCCGCCTTCCCGCGAGCGAAGCGCTCGCCCGCTTCAAGGTGCTGGATCTGACCCGGGTCCGCGCCGGGCCGACCTGCGTGCGCCAGCTCGCGGACTGGGGTGCCGACGTCGTCAAGATCGAAATGCCCGAGGGAAGCCAGGGCGGCGACATGGGCGGGCCGCGCCACGGACCGGATTTTCAGAATCTGCACCGCAACAAGCGCAGCATGACGCTCGATCTCAAGCAGCCGGAAGGCGCCGAGATTTTTCGCAAGATGGTCAGGACCGCCGACGTCGTCGTCGAGAACTATCGGCCCGACGTGAAATTCCGGCTCGGCATCGATTACGACAGCCTGAAATCGCTCAACCGCCGTCTGGTCTATGCCAGCATCTCCGGATTCGGCCAGGACGGCCCGTATCGGGAGCGGCCGGGCTTCGACCAGGTGGCGCAGGGCATGGGCGGGCTGATGTGGATCACCGGCCTTCCGGGCCAGGGACCGGTGCGCGCCGGCGTGCCGATCGCCGATCTCGGCGCCGGAATTTATTGCGCGCTCGGCATCCTGGTCGCGCTGCTCGAGCGCGAGGTGTCCGGCGAGGGTCAATGGGTGCGCTCCTCGCTGCTCCAGGCGCAGATCGCGTTGACGGATTTCCAGTCGGCGCGCTGGCTCATCGCCAAGGAAGTGCCCGGCCAGGCCGGCAACGACCATCCGACCAGCATCCCGACCGGCGTGTTCGAAACGAGCGACGGGCACATCAACATCGCCGCGTCCGGCCAGCACATCTTCAAGCGGTTCTGTGCCGCGATCGGGGCCGAGCATCTCGCCGGCGATCCGCAGTTCGCTACCGACCAGCTGCGATCCAAGAACCGCGCCGCGCTCAACGCCGCGATCGCCGAGAAGACCCGCACGCGACCCAGTCGCGAATGGATCGATATCCTCAACGTGGCCGGCGTGCCGTGCGGGCCGATCTACAAGATGAACGAGGTGTTCGAGGATCCGCAGGTGCGCCATCTCGGCATGGCCGCCGACGTCCGCCATCCCAAGCTCGGCGACATTCAGGTGGTCAACCAACCGGTCGAGCTCAGCCGGACGCCGAGCCACATCCGCTACGCGACGCCGGAACGGGGCGAGCACACCGACGAGATGCTGCGCGCGCTCGGCTTCGATGATCAGGCGATCGCCGGCTTGCGAGCGCGCAAGATCGTGTAAACCGTGTGCGCCGCCGGACCGCAACTGCACGCCGGAAACCGATGGAGAAAACGATGGAGACCGGTACCCAACGGATGATCGCCCGCAAGGACGGCGCGGTCGGCTGGATGGTGTTCAACAATCCGGCGCGGCACAACGCGGTCTCGCTCGACATGTGGCAGGCGGTGCCGAACATCCTCGATGCGTTCGCGCGCGACGAGGCGATCCGCGTGGTGGTGCTTTGCGGCGCGGGCGGCAAGGCGTTCGTGTCGGGCGCCGACATTTCCGAATTCGGCGAGAAGCGCGCGTCGCGCGAGGCCACGATCGAATATAACGAGATCGCGGACCGCGCCCATCGCGCGATCGTCGAATGCAGGAAGCCGACCATCGCCATGATCCAGGGCTATTGCATCGGCGGCGGGCTCGCGGTTGCGCTGTGCTGTGACTTGCGGATCGCGTCGGAAAACTCCCGGTTCGGCGTGCCGGCCGCCAAGCTCGGGCTCGGCTACGGATTTCCCGGAATCAAGCGGCTGGCCGACGTGGTGGGTCCCTCCTTCGCCAAGGAGATCTTCTTCACCGCGCGCCAGTTCGACACCGCCGAAGCGCTGCAGATGGGGCTCGTCAATCGCGTGCGGCCGGCGGCCGAGCTCGAATCCTACGTCAGGGAGTATGCGGCGACGATCGCCGCCAACGCGCCGCTCACCGTTGCCGCCGTCAAGCTGTGTGCGGGCGAATATTCCAAGGACCCGGAGGCGCGCGATCTCGCCGCCTGCCAGGCCGCCGTCGACGCCTGCTTTGCGTCCGAAGACTACGTCGAGGGTCGCACCGCCTTCATGGAGAAGCGCAAGCCTGCGTTCCGCGGGCGCTAGGGAGTTCTCGGCACCACTCCCAAAGCAAGCGGCGGAATAGTGATCCTGTTCCGATGGTTCAATTCTGTATCACAGGGAAAATGCCAACTCGGTGTGCCGATTCGTCGTCGCCGGCGCCCCTACATTTGCTCGAGTTCGGAAACGGCGTCCTCGATCAACGTTTCCATGCGGGCCCGAACGGTGCGTAGGCCGATCGGGCTGACGACTAAGAAGACTAAGAACAGGACTGCGGTAACTAGGGCGGGCTCGATCGAGGCGAAGGTGATATATACGGTCCAACAGAACCAAGCCATGAACAAAGCCATGCCAAGAGGAAAGCCCGATGAGAATCGAATTTCAGCCTCGGCGATCCGTTTGCCGTCAGGGCTCAATTTCAGGGCGGCGACCATCAGCTGGATGTTGACGAAATTCAACCCTCTGGGTCTGAGCCAGATCACCGGGGCGCTCGCTTCCCGGTAGATCAGGCTGTTGCGCAGCTTCGTTCTCTTGCCACTTTCGACGCTGTCGGGAACAGGACATTCCCGTAGAGGGAGGATCTTCAGGCGAAAAAACGTGCGCAAATACGGCACGAACAGAGCAAGGCGCGCGAGCCAATCCAAAAGCAAAACGATGACGAATAGATTGCCGTACCAAGGTTCGAATTTTTTGCCGCCCGGTTGCCGAACGTCCGATGGTGAAAAGTCGCGCGGAGACTTCGCGTAGTCTTGTTGTTCGCCGTGAAAATTGCGAATTTCCAGGCGGAGGATGACGTGGTCAGACGGATCGTAGCAAACACGGACATAAGAATCGCTGCGTATCGGCCCGCCATGGGAGGCCGTGTTGTTGAAACCGTCCGTTACGACATAGTCGGAGTAACTGAACTTCACGCCGGCAACGGAGAACGTTTCCATCGCGTGCCCGGTGGACGGCATTGGCGTGAAGTTCTCGACGGGACCTTCGATGATCCGGCACTCGTTTGTTCGAGCTAGCGCCTCGTGGCGCAGATACGCGGAGTAGGTCTGGAGAAAAGCCAGGACGGCCCACAGGATGGCAAATCCAAGAAAGACGTAACGAAAGACCGTCTGGCCCCTCGATGGAAATTTCAGATTGGGCAGACCGGTCGCTTCGATGATCTTCGGGAGGAAGAAGAGGAGAAGTCCAATTCCTACGAATATCAGGCCAAAAGCCGGAAAAGATCAGCTTTTGAAGCCGGAATCGAGAACATCGAAAACCTTGACGAAATGGTCGGCGTTCATTGAGGTGATTCTCGATGACGGTTCGCTCGAAGAGCCGCCCCCATGGCGTGCTAGGCCGTGGCAGTCATGATATCGGGGGCATGAACCATACATCCCAGAGGCGTGCGGAAACGAGCCTCATATGCCGGTTGCGCCAAGCCAGCGCAAGCCGGCGTTCCGCGGGCGCTAGCCGGCATCGAGCGGGGCCTATCAAGGCCGGCTCGTTCCGGCGGTCCGCCGCAAAGACCCGAGATCAGCTGACTTGCAGGAGGGACCATAACGCGCAATCATTACGTCACTATTCTATGAAAAGGTACCGTCGATGGCGCACGATTGTTCGAGAGCGGCCAAGACACCGGCAGAAGTCGCCTCAAGCGATTGCCTGCGACCCAATGTATTCACGTCCCGTCATCCCCGCGCCGGTGCGAGGCGGGTCCTTGGCATAGGCGGGGTAATAGCTGCTCTAACGATTGTTGTGACCGCCATGGCGGTAAGCACCGCTGAAAGCCGTGAGTGCCGCAAGAATTACTACAGATGCAGCTTGAACCGAGACGGTAGAATCGATCCTGCCAATCCGGACTGCTGCTGGCAGCCGCTTGCGGGCCCACCCGCCCGCGCTGCCTGCGCTCCGGGTTTCTACCGGTGCGACTTAAATGCGGGCGGAAGAATCGATCCCAGACATCCAGGTTGCTGCTGGGCCGGGAGATAGAACCGACGAAACGGTCGGTTTCGAACCGAGTTATAAGATCTCCCACTCCCGGCCGACTACGTCCAATCCTTCATGCCGCGCTTCCAGCACGCAAAGGTCGAGATCGCGTTTCTCGACGAAGGCGAGGGCGAGCCGATCGTGCTCGTGCACGGCTTCGCCTCGAACAGGCAAGTCAATTGGGTCTATCCGGGGTGGGTGTCAACGCTGGTCGGCGCCGGCCGGCGGGCCATCGCGCTCGATAACCGCGGCCACGGCAAGTCGACCAAGCTCTACGATCCCGCCGATTATCACACCGACCGGATGGTCGAGGACGTCGTCGCTTTGCTCGACCACCTCGGGCTCGCCCGTGCCGACCTCTTCGGCTATTCGATGGGCGCCCGAATTTGCGCGTTCCTGGCCGCGCACGCTCCCGCACGGGCGCGTGCGCTGATCCTCGGCGGGCTCGGGATCCACCTCGTCGACGGCGCCGGCCTGCCGGAAGAGATCGCGCCGGCATTGGAAGCTCCGCGCAACGAGGTGACCGATCCGGTCGGCCGGCAATTTCGTGTTTTCGCCGAGCAAACAAAATCCGACCTGCGCGCGCTCGCCGCCTGCATCCGCGGCTCGCGCCAGACGCTTCCGCGCGAGGCGGCGGAATCGATCCGGGCGCCGACGCTCGTCGCGGTCGGCACCAAGGATTCCGTCGCCGGTCCGGCGCAGGCGCTCGCCGCGATCATCCCCGGCGCGCAGGCGCTCGATATTCCGGGCCGCGATCACATGCTCGCCGTGGGCGACAAGGTGTTCAAGGCGACGGTGCTGGAATTCCTCGAGCGCAGGCCATGACCGGCGCGCCCGCCAAAGCGATCTTCACCGGCGCTGCGGGCAACCGGCTTATCGCCGATGTGTTCGGCGAGGGCGGCCGCATGGTGCTGCTGCTCCACGGCGGCGGCCAGACGCGGCATGCCTGGGGGAAAACCGCCGAGCGGCTGGCGCGCGCCGGCTGGACCGCCTATGCGCTCGACCAGCGCGGCCACGGCGATTCCGAGTGGGTCGCGAACGGCGCCTATGCGTTCGCCGATTTCGCCGCGGATGCGACCGCAGTCGCCGACGCGCTTGCGAGCCGCTCGGGCGAGCGCCCCGCCGTCGTCGGGGCGTCGCTCGGCGGCATTGCCTCGCTGCTCGCGGAAGGCGAAGCGGAACGATCCGGCCGCGGATCGATATTTTCGCTGTTGGTCCTCGTCGATGTCACGCCGCGCGTCGATTCCGCCGGGATCGACAAGATCCAGGGCTTCATGCGCGCGCACGGCGAAGGCTTCGGCTCGGTCGCCGAAGCCGCCGAGGCGGTCGCAGCCTATCTGCCGCATCGGCCGCGCCCGCGCTCGCAGCACGGGCTCAGGAAGAACCTGCGGCTTTATCCGGACGGTCGCTGGCGTTGGCACTGGGATCCGCGCTTTCTCGATGGTCCGCGCGGCGTCGCCTCCAACCGCGAGGGACTGGAGGAGGCCCTCGTTGCCGCCGCGCGCCGGATCGCAATCCCGGCGCTGCTCGTTCGCGGCGGCGCTTCCGAGCTCGTCCAGGAAGCCCATGCGCGCGAGTTTCTGGAGCTCGTCCCGCATGCCGATTATGTCGACGTCGCCGAGGCCCGGCACATGGTCGCCGGCGACAGCAACGAAAACTTTTCCGCTGCCATCCTGGGATTCCTCGGCCGGACCGCCGGGCCATCCGGGCGTGGAAAGATTCCCAAGTGAATTTAGTTACTTAGGCCGTGTTTCCGAGAGACCCGATTCCGGAAGCTCGGCGCCGCGCCCAGGACCTCTAGATCCGAATCGAGACCGCAAGCTCGAGCGTTCGGAAACCGGGACGTTCATCATTCGGGTCTGGCGGGGGTGAATACCGCCGCTTACCTGTGCTAAGAGCGGGGCCGAACGGCGAGGACGCTCCCCATGGCGCAGCATCAGACCAGGCGCAAGCTCGACACCGTCGACCCGGTATGGGAACGCATCCGCGATGAGGCGGCGGACGTCACCCGCAATGAGCCGGAGCTTGCGACCTTCATTTACGCCTCGATCCTCCACCACGATTCGCTCGAAACCGCCGTGGTTCATCGGATCGCGCACCGGCTCGATCGGGCGGACGTGTCCGGCGAGCTGATCCGTCAGGCCTATGCGGACGCGCTCGAGGACGACCCGGCCATCGGCCAGGCGTTCCGGGCGGACCTCGTTGCCACCGTCGACCGCGATCCGGCGGTGCATCGCTATCTGGAGCCGGTGCTGTATTTCAAGGGCTTCCACGCGATCCAGACCCATCGGCTGGCGCACTGGCTGTGGCAGCGCAATCGCAAGGACCTCGCCTATTATCTCCAGAGCCGCTCGTCCGCGGCGTTCCAGACCGACATTCATCCCGCCGCTCGAATCGGCCGGGGCATCTTCCTCGACCACGCGACCGGACTGGTCGTCGGCGAGACCGCCGTCATCGAGGACGACGTCTCCATGCTGCACGGGGTCACGCTCGGGGGCACCGGCAAACAGGACGGCGATCGCCATCCGAAGATCCGGCGCGGGGTGATGATCGGTGCCGGCGCAAAGATCCTCGGCAACATCGAGGTCGGCTGCTGCGCCCGCATCGCGGCGGGCTCGGTGGTGCTGCAGGCGGTCCCGCCGCAAAAAACGGTGGCGGGGGTGCCCGCGAAGGTCATCGGCGAGGCCGGTTGCCCGGAGCCGGCCCGCTTCATGGACCAGATCTTCGAAGATCTGTGATCGGCCCGGCCGGCTGGGGAAGACATGGACGTCCAGGAAATCCGAAAGATCGAAGCCTATCTGAAACGGCTGTTCGGCAACGCACGCATCCGCGTCGTGCCGCGGCCGAAGAAGGAGGATTCCGCCGAGGTCTATGTCGGCGAGGAATTCATCGGCGTGCTGTTCGTGGACGACGAGGACCAGGAGCGCTCGTATAACTTCCAGATGGCGATCCTCGGGGCGGATCTCGAATAGGTCGCTGGCTTCATAACAAGCTGCCAGCGGCGGATTTCAGGAACTCGACGGGCGCAAGCTCGCGATCAGCCGCTCGATCCCGGCGGAAACCTGGCGCCAATCGCTCAGCCACTCGCGCGGAAAGCGCACCGTGACGTCGGCCGCGTCGGCGAGCCGCCGCTCGAACAAGCAGATGCCGGGCGTGGGCCCCGCGCCCGGCCGGCTGCAACGGACCACGAAGCGGTCGGGCGCCGCCGGGTCGTAGAACAGATCCTCGGCCTGGTACGGCGTGCCGTCGCGAAAGCGGATCACGAGCAGGCCGTCCGGCCCGGCAAAACGGCCGAAATCGAAATAGCGCGGATAGATCGTCCTGATCCGCTCCGCCGGGCCGAGTGCATCGTCGAGCGCGGCGATCGTCACGAACAGCCGGTCGAATGCCGGCGGGTCCTCCGAAGCCACCGGCTTTGCCGCCGGATCCGGCGGGACCAGCGCGGGCCAGAGAAACACCAGATCGAGCCGGCTCTGCTCGCCGGCCCGGCGCTGCAGCGCAAAGCGGATCGCCGCCGGCGGCACATTGAACACGAGGCCACCGACGCTGATCGGCACGGACGGCGCGTCAGTCGCGCTGCTCGCTGCCCGCCAGCGGAGCACCAGCGCCAGCATGATGGCGAGCACGGCGGCCCCCGCGCCCATCGCGAAGGCCAGGATCACCCCATGGCCGCCGCGGCGGCTCATCCGGTGCGAGCCGGATCGCAGGCGAGCGCTCATCGGCATCCGGGGTCCCCCGCTTGGCGATATCGGCTCGGCCCAAAGCGGCCGAATCGCGACGGCAAGTATGGCCGCCCGCAGCCGCGGTGTCATACGGGACCCGGCCCGGCGGGCCTTGCCTCGCCATCGGCGCGACCCCGTGGCAAGGTTTCGGCGCAGCAGGGAGAGCGGCAATGCCGATCTATGAACTCGAAGGCCAAGGCCCGGATCTTCCCGAGGAGGGGCATTATTGGATCGCCGATACCGCGGTGGTGATCGGGCGGGTGCGCCTCGAGCGCGACGTAAGCGTGTGGTTCGGCTCGGTGCTGCGCGGCGACAACGAATGGATCGAGATCGGCGAGCGTTCCAACATCCAGGAAAACTGCATGCTGCACACCGACATGGGCTTTCCGCTCACCGTCGGGCCCGAGTGCACGATCGGCCACAACGTCGTGCTCCACGGCTGCGCCATCGGTGCGCACAGCCTGATCGGCATGGGCGCCACGCTGCTCAACGGTGTCAAGATCGGCCGTTACTCGATCGTCGGCGCGGGTGCGCTGATCACCGAGGGCAAGGAATTCGCGGACCATTCCCTGATCGTCGGCGCGCCGGCGCGGGCGCTGCGCACGATCGACGAGGCGGCCGTCAAGCTGATCGACTGGAGCGCCGAGCATTACGTCGGCAATTGGCGCCGCTACATCGGCGGCCTCAAGCGCCTGCGCTGAACTCGCGGCGGGCGCGAAAAAGGTGCGGCCGGCCCTTGGGGGAGGGCCGGCCGCGCGCGAACCCGGTCTGGGGACGGGGAGGGGTGGGGACGTGACCGGGAACGCGAAGCTCCTTGCTCGAGAAGATCAGCGCGACGTTGCGGTTGCCGCGGACGGGCGCGGATCGCCAAGGGAGACCCAGACGTTGGGATCGGACTGGGATTGCCGCTTGACGAAGTGGTAGCCCGACTCCGACCACAGCACGATCGCCTCGTTCTGGTTGTCGAGAACGAAGTCGCCTCGGTCCGTTCTAACCGTCAGGACGGCATGACCATCGCCGCTCTTCTCGCGAACGACGGTGATGAGCAGCGCCTCACGCGGCCAGCCCGCCTCCGTCAGGATTCGCCGCTTGAGCAGCACATAATCCTCGCAGTCGCCGTAGCCGTCCTCGGGATAGGCCCACTTCTCGACCACGCCGTAATGCTCGAGGTCGGTCATCGGTCGGATAATCGTGTTGACCGACTGGTCGACGCGCACGAGCTCTCGCCACAGCCGGGGGGTGAGCACCACGTTGCGCGGCTCGCTCGGCGCGACGTTGCATTCGCTCGCATGCTCGGCACAGAACTCCACCCATCCGATCGGCGGACGCGTGACATCGCCGACCGAGGCGTACAGCAGTTGCGCCTGCGCCAGACCCGGCCGGGGGCCGACCAGTACTGCTAAAGCAACGATCCAGCCTAGCCGCAGTATTGCCCGCCAATAGAATTGCATTTGCGACCCCTCCCAGCCTGATGGGGTCTTCTTTGGCACAAAGCATTTGCAGTGCCGCTAAGTTGGATGCGACATTTTTAGGTAAATTG
>WNGL01007857.1_pt1 | contig 13457 bp, 23 predicted proteins | sample 5400591 | NCBI WGS metagenome assembly WNGL01 (sample SAMN13153377, study PRJNA577476) | soil metagenome | isolation source: 80 cm soil or saprolite under Garry oak tree replicate 1 | place: USA:California | collected 2016-06-15
GCGATGATCTGTGTGTACATGCATGCGCCGCCCGCAGTTGCCGCAGACCATCAACCCGCGGAAGGCGTATTCGCGGCCGGGGCCCTTCGTTTTGAGGCCGGGGCGGCCGCGCTTGGAGTGTAGCTGGCGCTGCACCGCGTCCCATGTCGGCTGGTCGATAAGCGGAGACCACTGTGCGGGGATCAGATCCCCCTCGCGGCGTCGCCTGCTCTTCGAGTACGTCTTGCCGGTGTAGGCGACGTTGGACAAGAGCTGAGCGATCGTGTCGCCAAACCAGCCCTTGGAGCCGGGTCGCGTTGCGCCTTCTGCGTTCAATCGGTGGGCGAGACTGCGGGTACTCCAGTTCCCAGTGGCGTAATCCGCAAATACGCGGCGAATCAATGGTGCGGTTTCGTCGTCGATCACAACTTGGCCATATGCGCGGGTCCCGACGCGCTTGTAACCGGCAGGCACTGGACCGGTGGCCGCACCCTGGGCGTTCCTGTAGGCGTAAGCGGCCTTGATCTTCTCGGCCGTCATGCGGCGCTCCATTGAGTGCGCGGCGGCCATGGCCGTGTAGGTGAACTCGCCAGCCGGGGAGCGGTCGAAGCGGCCTTGTACGAAGACGACCTCGATCTCCGGCCGCTTTTCTAGCAATGAGTAGAAGCTCAGGGCGTCCTGAGTGTTCCTGAAGGCTCTGCTCTGGTCGTAGGCCGCGACGACGTCGACCGAGCCCGAGCGGACTCGTTCGAACAATGCGAGGTAGCCTGACCGTCCTCGCGTCTTGCCGCCGCTCACGTCCAGGTCGCTCAGAACCTCGACCTGACCGCAGGCTTTCACCGCGGCTAGGTCTAGGCAGGCTTGGCGCTGGACCTCGGGAGAGGCCGTGCGCTCGTATGCCTTGTTTCGGCTCTGCCTGATGTACACGATCGCGAGGCTCATCGTGGTCGCCTCTTTCGGGACTCGGCTTCGAAGAATGCGCGGTATTTTTGGCCGGGCTCGTCGCGCTGGCACACGCGGATCGCGCGCTTGAGCACCTCCATCGGGTCGTCTGCGACCTCGCTCTTGCGGCCCAGACTGTTCATGCGAAGGTTCCAGTAGACGGAGCGTAGGACCCGCTGCTCAAGGGGATAGTCAGGAATGTGGGCCAATTCTCGGCGGGCGATGTCCAACATCTCGGTGCGCTTCATACTACCTACCCGGTATGGTAGCACGGCAGCCTCGTTGTCTCGGCTGGATGACAGCCTGGGCGCGCTCGTTCACCAAGCGCTGGGCGCGGGCAACCGTTTCAGCCAGCTCCTGCCAGAGGAGACCGAGGTGGTCCCCCTCGTATGAGTGTCTCCCACGAGGAACAATCGGAATGGCCCGCTTAACCGCCATCGAGCACGACGATGCGGCTGGCCGGAACCTGCCCGCGGTTAGGTGTCTAGGTCGACCTCGGGGGCGGGGCCGAACCCTTCGCGCCTGGGTGGGGCTAGTTCTGGGTGTCGCCGGTGTAGCTCAGTGAAGTTGAGGTCGAATCGCCCCTCCATAAACACGACCATTCCGCCCACGTCCGTCCCAGTGGGTGCACATCTTGCGCAGGCGTAGCCAACCGGTACTAGCTCCCGCTGGCCCTTCTTCTTTTTGGAGGGAAGGCGAAAGTAGAGAGCGAGAACCGATCCGCCGCATTGGGGGCACTTGTCAGCCGGGCCCGATCTAAACATTGGTGCACCAATTCTATGGCGGTCATGCCCGGGAAATTGACGTCAGTTGGTGCACCAACCACTTGGCCGTTATGCGTCAAACATGACGCGCTGCCCCGACCGACCCTGACCTCGTGCTTGGGCAAGGCGCGGAATTGGTGATGGTTGCAGGCACATGCAATCCCGTTGGAAGGCCGATCAACTTCGTCTCGAACTAGCACGCCGCGGACTGACCGCTCGCGACTTTGCGCGACTCACCGGCGTTAGGGAGGAGACGGTATCCAGGCTGCTGCAGGGCCGACCGACGACTCCCAAGACGACCAAGGCGATCATGGCTGTCCTGGCCACGACGCCTTTGATGGAGCGCGCGGACCTGATCGAGGCGGCGAAATGAAAACGACCGAGCCCTGGACTGGCCCAGCCGTTAGAGGAGGTCACCTCTTCCCAGGTGCACTCCCAGCAAGAGACTAACTCACCCGAAACCTCGCCCACCTGCACGTGCCCGTACTGGCGTGACGTCGCCATCGACTGCTTGTTGGAGTTGGCTTGGGCTCGCGAGCAGCTTGGCCAGGTTGATGAGGACCTGGTCTCCCTGATCGCCATCACGAGGCACGAGTTCTACACCCAGATCGGGGGCACCAAGCTTGACCTGGGCGCGTTCAGGGCCAAGACCCGCCATGCGATGGAGACCGGGGAGTGGATATGAACGCGCTTCCCTGGAGGAAGGCGGCGGCCACAGAACTTGAGCGGCTGGCCGAACTGCACCGTCGCGTGGATGACCGCCAGAGCGAAACCCGGCTGCTGCGGGATCGACTGTGCCGGTTGCGGATCGACCTGCCCTGCCTTGCGCTCGACGAGGCGCTCGAGCACATCGACACCGTGGTCGTGCTCATCGGTGAGGCCCGCCGACACAGGGACGGCATCAAGTGACAACGGCCGCCGAGCTGGCCCGCCTGGAGCTGCCCGAGCTGTCGTTCACCGTGGAGCGGTTACTGGCCGAGGGCCTGGCCCTCCTGATCGGTAAGCCCAAGGGCGGGAAGAGCTGGATGTTGTTGCAGCTCGGCATCGCCGTGGCCAGCGGATGGCCTTTCCTCGGACACGACACCACGCAGCGCCATGTCTTGTACTTGGCGATGGAGGACGGCAAGCGGCGGATGAAGAGTCGGCTGCTGAAAGTTCTCGGCGGACGCCCAGCCCCTGAACGGCTGACGATCGCAACCATCGAGGATAAGTGGCCTCGCTCCGATCGGGGTGGCCATGAGCGGATCCAGGAATGGTTGGCGCAACACCCGGGCGGCATGGTGATGATCGACACGCTGGGCCGCTATCGCTCACTGACAGCCGGACGCGGTAACGCCTACATGCTCGACCTGGCGGCGCTGGAGCCTCTGCAGGGCCTGGCCATCAGCCAGCACATCTCCATCATCGCCGCCCACCACGACAACAAGAATCTCGGGGTCGAGGACTGGGTCTACTCGATCAGCGGCACCCAGGCCATTGCTGGCACGGCGGACACCTTGTGGGGCCTGGCGCGGAGCGCAAGCTCAGACTTGGCCATGCTGCGCACGCACGGCCGGGACACCGATGAGGCCAACCTCATCCTGCGCCTCAAGCAGGGCGGGCAGTACAACCGCGATGGACGGTCGGTCACGCTACCTTTCGGCTGGTCTTGCATTGGAACGTCGACGTCGGGGAGCCAACTCACGCCAGACCGCGAGTCGGTCATCCGGGCGCTGGACGAAAAGGGCACCATGTCGATCACCGAGCTTGCCGTCGCCACGAGCGATGAGTACGACACCATTCGCAAGCACTTGGCACGGATGGCAGAAGCTGGGCTCGTTCGTCGGGTCGGGGGCGGCTACTCCCTCATATCAGTGTCCGAAATGTCCGGTCGGTCCTCCGAGTCCTACTGATCCCCACCTACCTCACCGGACATACCGGACACTCCGGACATATAAGACAGACAGGACACATAGGACAATAAGAGGAGGAGGAGAGAGATCTGAATGGGGATCGAGTACGTGCTGGACGTTCGTCATCACCGAGGACACGCCGATCGGTACTGTCCACGGGTTCGCTGTGACGCATGTCGAGAGCTGATCGAGGATGCGGGAAATGGGAACGTTTGGTGGCCTTGGGTGGGTGAGGAGCGGGGCAGCGCAGGGACGACACCGGTGTTCGCCCACAAGCAATGTCCCGGACGAGGCCATCTCGAACCGGCGTGGAAGCCCGGAGAGTTGCCGGCGACCTGGAGCTTTCAGAGCGACTTCAGTTGGCTATCAGAGGAGTTGACACACTTCCTCATCTACCTGGTGGAGAACACCGGAATCGACTATGCGCAGGAGCGCAAGCTCGCTCTGGAGCTGGCGACCTTGGAGTAGAGATGGGAGACAAGCTGATCGTCATGGTGGCGATCGCGGACGACGGTACGGCCGAGCGATTCACGTCTGCGGAGCAGGGCTTCAAGTTGATGGATGAGTTCGCTATGACGATGATGTCGAGGACGATCGAGTTGGCCGACTACGACGCCTTGGAGACCAAGGGCATTGATCTCGACAACATGATCCAGAACGTGATGCGCAACCACGTCCACAAGAGGCGGAATCGAAACGAGATGGACGAGAAGTACGGAAAGAGCCAATAGATCATGGTCGAGGAGATCGTCGGGTTTCTAATGCGCTCGGGCTGGTCAGAGCACGAGATCGCGTACGTGCGGCACCGGCTACCTGACTGGGAGCGTCACTTGCGCAAGATGGGCGTCACCGTGATCCCTGGCCCACAGGCGTACTGGTCCGAGGAAGAGGATCGAGCGAAAGACCATCTCTTCCACCTCATGATGCATGCTGGCAGCGGAACGCCGGAATGGATCAAGCATCGACAGCGCGACATCACCGGAGTTCGCGAACGCCCCGAAGCGTAGTGGGGGCAATGACCCGCGCCGCGTTCCTCGTCCCGGCCAGCGTCCCTTGACGCGCGTCATGCCTGATCCCGCCGAACGGGCCACGCCGCAGCCGGGTTAGCCGCCTCGGAAATGCCCAATTAAACCGCCCGATTCGTATTGCAGTTTGATCAGATACCACTTATTATCTGATCATGAGCCCGAAGCAATCGCTGGGGGTCCTCCTGGAGCCCTGGGTGGCCAGCCTGAGCCAGCGCTCCCGTAACACGGCGCGCAGCTACCGGGAAGCGGCCCTGCGATTCCTAGCCGTGGTGGGGGAGCAGGCGACCGACCCCGCCAGCATCCAGGCCTACCTCGGCACTTTGCACGGCCTCTCACCTGCGAGCCGGGCGCACCACGTCTCGGCCGTCCGCTCCTTCGTCCGCTTCGCCATGCGCCAGGGCTCGATCCCGACCTCGCCGCTCGACCTGCTGCAGCGCCCCCGGGTGGCACTCACGAGTGGCCAGCGCTACCTCAACGCGGATGACCTGCGCTCACTCTTGGTGGCATCGAGGAAGGTCTCCCGGACCGCCTACGCGGTCATCCTCTTGATGGCCAGCACCGGCCTGCGCGTCAGCGAGGCCGCCTCCGCGCAATGGCGTCATCTCTTCCGCGATCCGGACGGCCGCTTGGGCCTCATTGTGACCGGCAAGGGCGGCAAGCAGCGGGTGATCAAGATCCCCGACCGGCTCTACGCGGTGCTGGCCGAGCTGCGCGGCTCAGAGCGCCTCGAAGCCAAGGACAAGACGCCCCTGATCCCCGACCGGGCCCGCACTGCCTACAGCACCCGGGCCTTGTGGGCACTGGTGAAGAAGGCCACCGCGGCCGCCGAGCTGGACAAGCCGGTCTCCCCGCACTGGCTGCGCCACACCGCGGGCACGCTGGCCGCCAAGGGTGGGGCGGACGTGTTCACGATCAAGGAGGCGATGGGGCACACGCGCTTGGAGACGTCGATGATCTATATCCACATCGCGCGGGGACTGGAGAAGAGCCTGTCGGACTACATCCCCGACCTGGAGAAGCGCGGCCGCGGCCGACCCCGCAAGCAGGGTTAGAACCCCTACCCCTCGTCTTTACCTCCGGGAATTTTTGGTCGAGGCTTGGGGCCCCCGGCCCCACCAGGGCCCTAGTGCCGCAGTAACGCAGCCAGTCCGAGTACGCCCCCGACGACTATGGCGGCCTGGGCCAAGTAGTTCATCGCTTGCTCCCATCTGCTCCGCTTTTGAAGTTCGACCTCCGCCTCAAGCGCGGCTGCGATCCTCACCAACGTGGCCTCGATTGGCGACGCAGCCGTGGGGGCGGACTCGGCGGCCAACTTCGTCTTCAGCGCTTCGCCGAGTATTCGCTGGCTCTGGCGGACTTCGTACAGCCCGAGCCAGACGCCCATAAAGCGGATTGCGAACGCCATTGCCAGCCCTCCCGCGACAGGAAGCAGGTCGATTAGAACCCGGCCGACGTCTGACACGACGGAAAAATCTTACGGTTGCGGGGAGTCGATTCCTGAACGGGGTGGGACCGGCCCGGCAACTTCCTCAAGCTGTTTTCATCCCGGCATAATGGCCCGGTCCTCCACCTCGTTCAGGCCCGGCAACCTGGCCGCCCTCAAACATGGGGCCCGTTCGCGGCATGTGCGGGCAGAGCGCCGTCAGGCACTACTCCAGGAGCAGCACGACTACATCCGCGAGCGCTTGCCGGAACTCTTGCCAGCCGATGACTTCCTGGTCGCCCTACTGGCCGATGCCCTCGCCGACGTGGTGCAGATCCGGACCTGGATCAACGACCAGGGCGGCCCGATCTCGCCTCGCGGCCAACCCCGGAAGGCGGTCGAGATGTATCGAGCCCGCACGCATGATGCCGTCGGCCTGCTCGATCGCCTGGGTGTGGGCCCGAAGGCCCGGGCGACAATCATCGGCAGCCTCGGCCCGGCCACCGGGAACGGCTTGGCCGCGCAACTGGCCGCCCGGCAACATGCCCGCGCCCTGGAGGGCCGGACCTGATGAACCTCGCCGCCGACCGCCTCGATGACTACCTGAAAGATCCTGTACGGCTCATCGAGGATTGCCTAGTTCTGGAGTCCGGACATCGCTATGGCCAGGTGATCCAGCCCTGGCAGCGCCAGACATTCCGAGCCATCTTTGCGCGGGAAAAGGGCGGCCGCCCCAAGCATCGCCTGGTTTTCGACGAGCGGCGACGTGGCGAGTCGAAGACCGAGGACACGGCCGCGGCAGGGACTACCGACCTACTTACTGGCCCGCCCCGCCACCGAAGTTACGTGGTGGCTGGCGACGAGGACCAGGCCGCTCTCGTGTTGGACTCCATTCGGGGATTCAAGTCGCGGTCGCCGATCCTGGCCGACGTCGAGATCCAGCGCAACGTCGTCCGCAACCAGGCCACCGGCTCCGAGTTGCGGGTGATGAGCAGCGACGACCGGACCGCCTATGGCATTCGCCCTCGGCGGGTTTTTTTCGATGAGTTGTCGCTCCAGTCTGATGACCGCTTGTGGAAGGCCATGTGGTCGGCGATCGGCAAGAACCCCGCGAGCCAGATGGTCGCCGTTTCCATGGCTGGCTGGGATTTTTCCTCCATCGGCTGGACGGTCAGGGAGTTGGCGCGCACGACCCCCGGCTACTACTTCGCCACCCGCGAGGGCTCCAAGCTCGCGCCCTGGCTCGCTGTCCGTGACATGGCAGAACAGCGGAAGACCTTGCACCCGGCAGATTTCGCCCGCTTCTGGGAGTGCCGCTGGACGGAGCCACTTGGAAGCTGGATCACCCGTGAGATGTTCGAAGCCTGCGAGACGGGGCAGGAATCGTTTCGCGGCGACATCGCCAACACCTACGCCGGTTTCGTCGACGTGGGAGTCGTCCATGACCCCACCGCGATCGCCGTCTGTCATCGACCCCGTGGAGAAGACCTGATCGTCCTCGACAAGCTGGCCACGATCCAGGGCTCTCACGCGCACAACGTCGATTTCGATGCGATCGAAGACATGGTCGCCGACCTAACCACGCTCTTCAAGATCAGGCGCTGGGTGTTTGAGAGTCCACAGGCTGTGGCATCGGTGCAGCGACTGCAGCGCCGTCTCCCCGGCGTCAGCATCGAGGTTAGGTGGCCGACCTCGGATTCCCAGGGCCGCATCTTTGGCACCCTCTACAGACTCTTTGCCAATCACCAATTGGTCATCTACCCGCATGAGCGGCTACGCAAGGAGGCGCTCAGCTTGGTGACCAAGACATCCGGCGGACGGCTAAAGGTCGTCGAGGGCAGTGCCGTGCATCAAGACCATGTGGTTGCGCTGGCGGGGGCCTGCGACCTCCTGGTCGAGCAGCCTGCAATGGAACCTGCGCGGGTAAAGAGGCTGGCGGAGTTGAACACCGAACTTCGCCATGTGGGACATCTCGATCGCCTTAGCCGCGACTGGGTGAACAATGGCTGGACGAGGCGGATCGGCTGAGGCGCTGCCGCAAACCGCGACTGGCCGCCCAAGAGTTTCTCGATTAACGGGATCGTCTTGATTTAGCACCCAGCAGACAGCCGAGGTGCAGTCCAACGGGGCACAGCTAACGTCGATTCAAAGTGGGCCGATCTGACTTCCAGCTTGCAGGGTCGGCATCCTGTCGGCTCACACCTTCCACGTACTCGGGGTCACCCTCGCTGGCCGTCCTCCACATCACGATCCATCGCAATGACGGATCGTTTCGCAAGGCTAGGAGTAGCGCTTTGGCCGCGAGGTAACCGCTCTCGTCGCCTTCAAACTGCGTGGTGCCCCACCTGTCGGTGGTGACGATCGGATTGCTGTACTCGACATTCGTTGCCGTCCAGACGCTAAGGAACGTGGCGTGCGTCGACCGTGCCATCTCCAGCGAAGACTAAACCGACCCTCGCTGGGGGCGGGCAACTTTTGCGACGCGCTTCCATGGGCCATGTGATCTCACTCACACGCACGGTCGATGAAAGGGCGGCGGCTGCCGGTTTGAGTCTTGCCCGTCTCGCGCGAGATGCAGACGTCAGCTATAGGCGGATCTGGGAGAACAGGCTTGACCGCGAAGAGTCGAACCGGGTCGAGCGCGTCCTCACGGCCCACGAAAACTCCGTCGTCGAGGACGGTCGATAACGATGGGATCGCTGGCCACGGCCGGGTGCCCCAGAGTTGGCTCCTTCGGTAAGCATCCGGCCTCGGCCGGTCATCTCCGTGGCCGGCTCTTAAGCATGGGGAAAGGGACCGCGGTCGGAGTGGACGCCGCCGCGGCACCCCCAACCCCGGTAGGTCGGTAATGCGCGCCCGCTCTTATCCCGCGGCCGTCGACGTACCGGACCTGATCGCTTCGTTCTCCAGGATCCTCGGTGACGTCGTCGAGCACGACACTCACGACCGCCTTCGGCCCCTCTCGGCCGCGCTGGCGCGTGAAGTCTCGTACCTACGCGGGGGTCTGATCCAGCAAGCGGCCGAGGAGCCGGTCAAGGAGGCGTGCCGATGACAAGCCGCCCCGAACTCACCGACGCGCTCTTCGTTGACCTCACCAACGACATGGTGCGGAACAAGCACAACAGACAGCTACTCGATCGCGCGAGCGCGCTGATGAGCGAGGGCCACCAAGCGCCGGTCGCCTGGTATGCGGCGATGCGCGAGGCTGGCGTCGGGATCTCGGAGGAGCAGACCGCGCGGCTGCGGGAGTACATGCTCCTTGGCGACCAGTCCAAGGCGGCAAAGCCCGGCCCCTTCGCACGGGGACGCACCTCCGCTGGCGCGCCTGACGACGTGCCGCATGCCACCGACGAGGAATCGTTGCCGAGGACGCCAGTTGTTCAGGCGGCCCGGGTCGCGGCCGTCGCCCGTGGCGATCGCGATCGGGGATCTGGCTTACTCGCCGACAACAACGGGTTGGCGGAAGCGGCCGCGGCGTGGCAGGCCCAGGAACAGAGGCGAACCGGGCGCAAGCCATCATGGAAAGAATCACTCTTGGCTGCTTCTAAGCAAGCATCCAAGGTCGACGCGGCCGAGTCCCCGGTCAGCAGCGCCCAGCAGCCCAAGCCAGTGAGCATTCAAAAGGCGATCGCGACCGCGACCACACAGTCGATAGCCGGGCCCCTCACATCGGGCTATCGATGGTCGCCTGCGGGCGGCTGGACGCTCGAACAGCAAGATCCATTCGTGGCGGCGCGACAGGCAGCGATGGCCACGGCCGCGCGGATTCCGGCCGCGGCACCGGATCAGCGAAGAACCGACGTCCAGTCGCCGTCAATGAGGTTGGCCGAAGTTGCGCACGACCGCATGGCGGGGAAGGGTCAGTCGATCGACCCTAAGTCGAAAAACTACTTGACGGACTTGAAAGCTGCGCTGCTGGAGGTAGCAGAAACATGACCACCACACCCAAGGCCAACATCGACGCCGACCTGGACGACTACGAGCAGGACGCAGGTGACGAGCCCGAAACTCCGAATGCCAGCCCCGACGAGGGAGCCTGGGACGGCCGCTCAACCAAGGTCGCTGTCGCATTCCCAGGCGTCTTCAGAGCCCCGCTCGACAAGCCCAGGGCCTTTCAGTTCTTGGAGCCGGGCGGAGCATGCATCGACTGCGGTTCGACCTCGCACCAAGCGCACCTACGGTGCAGCAAGGACAAGGCGACCGGCGGCTACGCCGGTCCCGAGGCAGACCATCTTCTGGATCTCCGAGCTGGAGGCTGGCTGGCCAAAACCAAAGAGGCGGCCGCGCGCACCCAGCGTCAGGTCGAGGTGGACATGATTCGGGGCACACACGGAAGCAAGGATCGGCCGGAGGGCTTCCCGGAGTACAAGGCCGTCACCACGGCGCGCCTCAAGCGCATGTGGCGTGGAGAGTTGCGCTTCGGTCCTGAACACCTGCAAGAAATCGAACGGTCGGAGATGCGCGATGAGACTGGAAGGCTTCGCGAGGCCGTCCGCGAAGGGCTCGGCGAAGGTCTCGGCCCAGTCGCTGAGATGCTGCGCGAGGCTCTGGCCGCGAGGCCAAGCAAGTGACCGAGCAGGTCGTTGAGCGCTGCGTTTGGAGCGAGGCCGACAAGCGGGGCTGCAGCGAGCCCGCCTTCTTCAGTGTGTTGGTGGAGTTCGAGACAGATCACGGCATGCAGACCGCCAGGGTGCCGCTATGCACCACTCATACGCTCATGGCGTCTCGGGAGGGCATCGCCAAGCGATGACGACAGGGACCATCAAAAAGGTAGTCTCGGACCGGGGGTTCGGATTCATCGCGGCCGACGACGGAAACGACTATTTTTTTCACATCAGCGCTTTGTTCGTGCCCTTCGAGGATGTGAACGAGGGAGACCGGGTTAGGTTCGAGCCCGAGCAAAGTCCGCGCGGCCCCAGGGCGCGAGAAGTTCGGCCAGCGGCTGAATGACCCTAGGAGTCGGCTGCGTCGTCGAGCCGGGCGCGATTGTGATCGTCGACAGCGCGCGCTTGGTGTACCAAAAAGACGGCGGCTTCACCACCAAAATCACGGACGACAAACTTCTGATGGCGGAGGCTGTCACCGATCGCGACGTGCGAATTGTGGTGGCTCACGCCGGGCCCTCCTTTCCGGAAATCAGGCAGAGATCTCTACCTGCTGACGACGATTTCGCCGGCGCGGCCCACACTGTCTGGCGAGCGTTTACGGAAAACACGCGATGGCCGAGCTATGTGCCCGCCGACCATCGCATCAATGAGCATGAGGCGCTGATTGCTGGCGGCCGTCCCGGGGAGCCGGTGAGGCTGCAGCGCTGGGGAACAGACTCGCCGCCGCGCGAGGCCGACCTCGGGTCGCTTTTCGGGATCGGCCTCGCGTCCGGTAGCTGGCAGCCGCGACCGCTGCGCACACTGGTCGACGCCATCGCAGCGTCGATGGAACTCTTCACGGAAAAAATCCGCCAGGCAGTTCGGGACGGGATCTCTGGCGCGGCTGCTTGGCCCGCGCACGTGGCCATCGTCACCCCGGAGTCGGTCGAGACATACGAGTTCGGCGAGACCCACCCTGACTGCTTGTGGTGATGGCTGAGCACAGCCAACGTTGGTGGCCAAGCCTCTGATCGTCGTCCCCTTCGTCCCGGGGATGTTGGAGCCGCAGGTCAAGGACGTCGGCGAGCAGGTGGGCGCGGACTTCGTTCTCATGGAGGGGGCCACGAGCTATTGGGATATGTTCGAGCGGCTCTGGACCGGCGAGCCCGACTTCATCTCGATCGAGCAGGACACGCTCGGCAGCGCCGAGCTGATCGAGAGCATGGCCGCCTGCGACGGGGCATGGTGCTCCGCGACCTACGGCCGCTGGTCGTGGGACAACGTCATCGGCGGCGTGGCGGGCATCGGGGTTCTGGGGACCGACGGCAGCCTCGGGCTGATGCGGTTCGGCGCGATCCGACAGCAGGTTCCAGATGCCATCGAGCGTTCTCTGCGCATCACGCCCGCTCGTGCTTTCGATGATCTCTGCGGTTCCCTTATCAGGGTGCTGCGCGACGAGGAAGGCATCTCCGTCTGCCTGCACTTTCCGCCAGCAAGGCACCTTGACCGCAATGGTCCCCGTTACCCCGACCCATGGACTGAGGACCGCTACCTGGCGGAGGTGGCCGCCCGCGCCAACCTAAAGGCACGCAGACCGACTAGCCGCTGCTGACCTCGTGATCCCCTTCACGCCGGGCCGGGTGCGCAAGGAAGTGCTGGCCGACGGCTTTAGAGACACAACCACCGCACAGATAGGTGACAAGCACTACACAAACCGGGTATAAATAGTGCGACAGGTAGTTGTTCTCCCCAGAGCGCCTGGGGGGAGGCGAGGCTCGGGAGAGTGGTCCTCCTGGGTCTCTTCTCTTTCTAATGAGTTGAGTGGTGGACCCAGCGGGATTTGAACCCGCGATCTTCTACTTGACAGGTAGTTGCTCTCCCAGGCTGAGCTATGGGCCCAGTGGTCAAGCCGTCACACCTGGGTAACTGACCCCTTATCCGGTAGGGGAATCCACCACCCACGGCGAGTATATGGTCGCGCCAGCGCGGGATCAGGTCTTGCGCTTTTCCAACTGGCGGTCGAGGACCTTCATCATCCGGTCATAGAGCAGCCAGGCGGAGGGAATGAACACGATCCAGATCGGAACTCCTGTTGAGGCGTTCACCATGCGGTCCCAGGCTCCAAGCGGAGGTGGATCGACTGGTCTGGACTTCTCCCACGCTTCCTCAAGGCGTTTCTGAGTCGCTTTGTCAAATAGACGTGTGCGCAGCACTTTCTCCGCATCCTCGAACAGAGTCGTCAGCCGCTTCAGGGCTTCAAGATCATCCGCTCGCAAGCGCATGCCGACCAACTGCCACGAGCGCTCGAAGAGAATGTGGGACGAGTCCAGTTCAAGATATGGAGCCGCGACTCGGCCCATTTCGGCTGCGTCGAGTAGCTTTGCTAGGGCTGACGCTCGTTCGGGTTGATCCCACTCGCGCCGCGTCGCGACAACTCGCGGCGGGCGGAGCTGACGAGCCAGAGAAACGGTGAAGCAGTTATAGGCGACTTCCCAGTACACGAATCGTGCTGCGCGCTTCTCGGGCGAACCCTCGCGCATTGCTTGCACTGCAGGGCCAGCCTTGGACACTGTATCTGTCAAGAACTTGACCGCAGACATGGCGAGGTCCGCGACCGCTAGTTCGTTCACGCTTGCGCTCAAGTGTAGGGTCGGACCCTTCGGTCCCTAAGCCAGCCGTACCTCCGGCCCTGGGTTTGCGCGGCGCGAAATCCCTCCCGCTCCGCGTATCCCAATGTCTGTTGCTGACTCGTCCGTGCTGCGTCAACCCGGCGCGAGCGGAGGCGCGAATATGTCAGGGACACGGGGAATAGGGACCATATGAAGGGGGCGAGGCAGCTATCA
>WNGL01015617.1_pt1 | contig 13456 bp, 11 predicted proteins | sample 5400591 | NCBI WGS metagenome assembly WNGL01 (sample SAMN13153377, study PRJNA577476) | soil metagenome | isolation source: 80 cm soil or saprolite under Garry oak tree replicate 1 | place: USA:California | collected 2016-06-15
CGCTTCGCGGATGGCGTCCGCCGCGTTCAGGTAGGCGGTCATATCCTCATCGCTTGATTCCGAGCCGCGAAGGCTGCGATTGAGGGTGTCGAGCACCACGAGCGCGGGACCGCCGCTGAGCATTGGAGATTCGCACTGGTTGTTAATAGACGCGATCAGCTCCGCGTGATCCTTCACCAGGTCTATTCGCATCGGCATGAGCAGGAACGGCACCTTGAGGTCGGAGGCGATATCGTGCCTTTTGCGGAATGCGGCTGCACGCGCATTGAAGCCATTGGCGCCCTCGAAGGCGCAGTAGACAACCGGACCAGGGACGACGCGCCTGCCGCGATATTCTCCCCGGCTGAGCGCGACATGCATTGCGAGGTCGAAAATCCAGAAGCTTTTACCGCACTTTGGCGGCCCCCATACCACAACAATTCCAATTCGTGGAATAAGACCTTTCACCAGATAGCGCGATGTCGTTCCCAGTTGAAGCTCGTGAAATGGCACAAGGAGAAGACGGCGCGCATCAGCGGTTTTTCTCTTCTTATTCTCAAACCGCAGCAAGTTCTTAGCAAGGGCAGGGTCATAATTGCTTGTCATCTCAATACACCTTCTGGTTGGCAATAAAATCCGCGATGTCCGCCCCAACGGTCGGCGGCATCACAATGGCCACCTCGGTACCCTGGTTTTCCCAGTGTTCGAGGCACTGACTAGCGGCGGCCTCACCGGCTCCGTTCGCGTCGTGGTCAGCAAAAATTTCGAGATGTTCGATCCCGGCTAGAACCGGGAAATGCCGCATTCCGCCAGCGTCAATGACACTCCAGACCGGCCGGTAGAGATAACGAGCGGCAATGGCGGTCTCGACACCTTCGGCTATTGCAAGCCCAGCCCCTTCGGGTCGTCGAGTTTGATGGCCGACCCATGCTTGCGGCCTAGTATTGTTTTGGAAATTTTCTGCGCTGTATCCGTGAGGAATGTGCGATGCACCCCAGTAAATTCGCCGGTGCGGATGTCGCTCATCCTGCACACCATTGCCGGCGCAAATCGGTCGGTGTGCGTCACCCGCAAGCGAGGATGAAATCTGATCGCCTCGGTGTCGGGCAGCTCTAGCCGGCGGGTCTCCACTAGATACTGCTCGACCAGCGTTCCCTTCGGGGGCTTAGCCGCGTCCCAGATGGAGCGGGCATAACCTAGATGCTTGGCGTGCTGCTCTGGCGGGGGCTCGGGAATGTGGCGCCTGATCTTGGACGGCGCGTCGTCACCTCGGCGTGGCCGCCAGAGCGGCAGACCTAGCCTCTCGCGGACGTGGTCCTTGCAGTCTAGGACCGAATCACCGGCATGGCTGTAGACGACAAACCCATCAGGCGCGCTCGGATCGAACCTAACCGACAGCGACCTGTCCTGACGGGAATGTCCGGGGCCAGGGCAGACCACCCCGTTACGGCCAGAAATGTCGCCCCCAAGCGCGCGAGCAGCCGCACGCACGTGCGTGTGCATGTCAAAATCCTTCGAGAAATTTGTTGGTGATTCGTCAGGCCAGGTTTGCCGCTGGCCGAAATAACCCTTGCCGCTCAATATCGCCGCGAAGAGCGGTTTGCGAGCATAAGATTTTGATTTTGCTCGATTGACGCGACTCGTGTCCTATCGTGACATTTCAAACAGAGCGTAAAGGGATTTGGGACTCATTGCTGCCGATGGCCGTGGAGATCGATGTCCAGGGGGCCCGCCGGCCGCTTGTTTGCTTGTGAACCCCACGGCGCCTCCAACATGGTAAACCTCAAGTTAAGATATTTCGCGTTAGGCTCTGCGGTGCGGCCGGGGACTGATTCCGGGTCGCGGGAGAGGCAACTTTCCACAACGCGGGTCCAAACTGCGGCATTCCTGCAACAGGTTCCGACGACTATCGAATTGGGGCCCTTATCGCCCTGGAACTGCGGAGTTCTTTTAGTTACCTAATTCGGGCTGAGGGACTCGAAAGAACCGACTGTGGGGCGCGCCGAGAGCGTGACGGGGGCAGGTATGGCGGTACGGGGAGTCGCATTGCTTCTGGCCGGGGTTTTGCTCGCTGGATGCGTGCATACGCAATTGGAACCGGCCTCCGACGTCGCCATGACTGCGCGCGACAAGAAGCTGCTCGCCAATGCGCCTTATGCGAAAGCGAACATCCCGGTCGCTTACCAGCGTGCGATCGTGCGTTATCACCGGAAAGAAGCGCCGGGTACGATCGTCGTCGATAGCGACGCGCGCTATCTCTATTACGTGCTGCCGGACAACCAGGCGATCCGCTACGGCGTGATCGTGGGCGAAGAGGCGCAGTCGTGGTCCGGCGTCGCGAAGGTCGGCCGCAAGGAAGAATGGCCGGCGTGGACGCCGACCGAGGGCGAGAAGAGGCGACTCGGCCCGCTCCCGAACTATGTCGAAGGTGGACCAGCCAATCCGATGGGCGCCCGCGGGATTTACCTTTACTCCGGCGGCAAGGACACGCTGTACCGCATCCATGGCACCAACCAGCCGGAATGGATCGGGCATGCGATCTCGTCAGGCTGCATCCGGATGACCAATGAGGACGTGATCGATCTTTACAATCGCGTCAAAATGGGCGCGATCGTGGTGACGCTGGGACCGAGATCGGGTGAGTCGCGGGTGGCGACAGCCGACCCACGCTACAACTGAGGGCTCGAGGGGGCTGGGAGCGGCGTCGGGCGGCAGCCCGGCGCCGTTTCATTTTGCAGTTTTAGGCTTCCATGAGCCGTTCGCGCTTGACCCAATCCAGGGTTTGATCGAGCGCGCGGCCGAGGCGGTCGAACAGTTCGTCGATCTCCGCCGGCGCGATGATGAGCGGCGGACAGATCGATACGATATCGCCGACGAGGAAGCGCACGATCAGCCCCTCCTGTTCGGCGCAGCGCACGGCGCGCGCCCCGACCCCAGCCTTCGCCTCGAACGAACGTTTGGTCTTCTTGTCGGCGACAAGCTCGATGGCGCCGACGAGCCCTAGGCCGCGAGCCTCTCCGACCAGGGGGTGCTTGCCGAGCGCGGCAAGTCGGGCCTGGAACTGCGGCGCCTTGCGCGCGGCCTGCTCGGCGATGCGCTCGCGCGCGTAGATGTCGAGCGCCTTGAGCGCCACCGCCGCCGCGACCGGGTGACCCGAATAGGTGAAGCCATGGCCGAAGGTGCCGATCTTGCGGCTCTCGTCCAGCATCGCCTGGTACATCGGCTCGGGCACCGTCAGCGCGGCCATCGGAACGTAGGCCGAAGTCAAGGCCTTCGCGACCGTGATCGAGTGCGGCTCGAACCCAAGCGCGGTGCAGCCGAACATTGTTCCCAGCCGGCCGAACCCGCAGATCACCTCGTCCGAGATCATGTACACGTCGTAAGTCCGGCAAACCTTCATCATTTCCCGAAAATAGGTTTTCGGCGGCACGATCACGCCGCCGGCGCCCATTACTGGCTCCGCGATGAAGGCGGCAACCGTCTCCGGACCCTCCTTGCGAATGAGTTCTTCGAGTTCCTCCGCCAGTCGCAGCGCGAATTCCTCTTCGGTCTCGCCCGCCTGCGCGAAGCGGTAGTGGTGCGGACAGCCCGTATGCAAAATCCCCGCGATCGGCAGGTCGAAATCCAGCTGGTTGTTCGCCAGCCCCGTGAGCGAGGCCGCCGCAATGGTCACACCGTGATAGGCCTTGCGGCGGCTGATGATCTTCTTTTTCCTTGGCCGGCCGAGCGCGTTGTTCATGTACCAGACGAGCTTGACCTGACTGTCGTTCGCCTCCGAACCCGAGGAGCAGAAGAATACCTTCGACGTCGGAACCGGCGCGATCTCCTTGAGCCTTTCGGCGAGCTCGATCGCGGGGTCATGGCTCTTAGCGGTGAAGAGATGGCTGAAGGGGAGCTTGCGCATCTGCGCCGTCGCCGCCTCGACCAACTCTTCGTTGCCGTAGCCGAGTGCGGTGCACCAGAGCCCCGCCATACCCTCGAGATACGCCTTGCCCTCGCTGTCGTAGACGAACACGCCCTGCCCGCGCTCGATGATCAGCGGACCGGTTTCGCGCAGCGCCGCGAGGTTGGTGTAGGGGTGAACCAGGGTCTCGAGGTCGCGGACGGCGAGGTTGCGAAGGGGCGGCATGGCTTTGCTCTCGGTTTATCAGCGATATAGGCGCCGAAACGAGCTGGCGTCAAAAGCCTCCCGCGTTCCCGGCCGGGGGTGAACTCACGACGCCGGCTGCCCGGGCGAGACTCGCCAAACGCAATATTGCGCCAAGCACCGGCCGTGTCGCCAGCTACGCCCCGGTCGATTCTTTACCTTCATGGCGTGGCAGACGCAGGGCGCGGCCGTGGCAGCGGTACTTGCGCGGCCTCATCGCCGGGCTCGCGGACATCCCACTGGCACATGCGGTGGCCACCCACGCGTTCGGCCAGATCCACATGGACGTGGTTCTCGTGATAGCCGTCTGAACCAGGGCCGAGCACGGTGCTGAAACGGGCGCAGGTATCTTTCCGCAAACGCTCGCGAAAATCCTTGGCCACAGTCGTGTCGGTCAACTCGACGACTGTGCCGTTGGCGAGCTTGAACGAGCGGATGTCGAGCGCGTTGGCCTTGCCATGCTCGGAGAGCCTCGCTCCGATGATCCGATTGCGGCCGCGGCAATCATAAGCGGCATAGTTGTCGATGCTTTTGAGCGCTCCCCCCAGCGAGCGCACCGCAGGCACCACATCATCGCGCACCCAATGCACGATGGCCTCGGCAAAACTGCAGCGGACGATCGCGGGCGGCGTCACCGCCACCTGCCTCTTGTCGGCGAGCCGCACCGCCTCGAGCCTCACCACATCGTCCACGACGCACTCGCCGGGTCCGGCCAGGGCCGGCTGCGACGGCGCGACCGCCAATTCGGCCGTGAGCCGCAGCCGGCAGGCCGAGGGCGGCGGCGCCTCCTCGGGCGTCGCGTCTTGCGCGGACGGGATGGGTGAAATCTCCGGTGGCCGCGGGCGCGGCAATGGGATGACCCGTGCGGCCGCGAATTCGCAAGGAGCGAAGGCGCAAAGGGCGGCAAGGATGATGAGTGCGCGGAGGGGCTTCACCGTTGCGACCTTATAGCGGCCAATCGGCATTGCACGGCTGATCCCGGCAAACAACCATGGCACAGCAGTTCCGGCGAAGGCCGGCCCCGGACTTGATCTGCGGTGGCAGCTCCTTCGCCGTAGCAAACGCGCAACCACACTCGCTAGAGTTGGAAAAACGGATGGCAGGCCCGACAGTATGGCTCATTTCGATGTGGTGGTCTGCGGCCTGGGCGCGATGGGGAGCGCGGCGCTCCAGCATCTGGCGCGCAGAGGCAAGCGGGTGCTCGGGCTGGAGCGTTACGCGCCAGGTCACGACCGTGGCTCCTCCCATGGCCTGACGCGCATCATTCGACTTGGATATTTCGAACATCCCTCCTATGTCCCCTTGCTGCGCCACGCTTACAAACTGTGGCATGAACTCGAACAAACAATCGGGCGACAGCTTCTCCATGTCACCGGCATCGCCGAGATCGGGCCGGCCCATAGCGCCTTGGTGCGGGGAACACTAGCCTGCGCCCATCTCCACGCTTTGCGCCACGAGCTGCTTGCAGCGCCGGAATTGATGCGCCGCTTCCCTGCCTTCAGGGTGCCGCCGGACTATGTCGCCGTCGTCCAACCGGATGGCGGAGTTCTCGAAGTCGAGCCCGCGATTGCAGCGCAGCTCGCACTCGCGACGGCCGCAGGGGCGGAAATTCGCACGGGCGAAGTGGTCCGAGCGGTTGAGCCGCGCGCGGGCCGCGTGCGCATCGTTACCGATCGCGGGAGCGTCGAGGCCGGGGCTGCCATCGTCGCGGCCGGCGCGTGGGTGAGGTCGCTGCTGCCCGAGCTTGCCGCCCCGCTGCGGGTGACCCGCGAGGTGATGGGCTGGTTCGAACCGACTGACGCTCAGCTATTTTCGGGCGGCCGCACTCCGGTATTCATCATCGAGAGCCGGCATGGCATGCATTACGGCATTCCACCCCAAGGAAGCGTCCACGCCGGCGTCAAAGTCGCCAAGCACCACCATCGCAACGAAACGGTCGACCCAGACGCTTACGACCGAACGGTGTCTGTAGCGGACGAGGCATTGATACGCGCCGCCGTCGCCGAACATATCCCGGCGGCGAACGGCCGGCTCATCGCCGCCAAGACCTGCCTCTACACCATGACTCCCGACGGCGATTTCGTCATCGATCGCCTGCCCGGCGCCTCCAATATCATCGTCGCTTCGCCCTGCTCCGGTCATGGCTTCAAGTTCGCGCCCGTGATCGGCGAGATTCTGGCCGACCTCGCCACCACCGGCGCGACGCCCCATGACATCGCGCGGTTTTCTCTTGGGCGGTTTGGCTGAGCCGCCAGAGGGATGCCGCATATTCTCCAGTTGCACGGCCGCGACATGCCGGTAACCTTGGGGCGCGCGTCCGCCAAGCGGACGGCGGTGTTGCCGATGTAGCCGAGCCGGCGCGGTTACGTATAGTCGGCTGCGCTACGCGCTCCGACGCCATAAGCAAGAACCAAAGGGAAACGCCATGCTTGGGCTGATGCAGGACTGGCCGCTCCTGTGCCATCGCATCATCGACCACGCCGCGATCAACCACGCCGAGCGGCCGATCGTCACGCGCTCGATCGAAGGCCCGCTTCACGCCACCACCTATGCCGAGGTCCGCACCCGCGCCCTGCGATTGGCACAACGGCTCGACAAGGACGGCATCCGGCTCGGCGACCGCGTTGCGACGCTGGCCTGGAACACGTGGCGCCATCTCGAAGCCTGGTACGGCATCATGGGGATCGGCGCGATCTATCACACGGTCAATCCGCGGCTGTTTCCTGATCAGATCGCCTGGATCATCAATCACGCCGAGGACCGCGTGATGCTGGCCGATCTGACGTTCATTCCGCTGTTGGAAAAGCTTGCCGACAAACTGCCCACCGTCGAACGCTACGTAGTGCTGACCGACGGCGCGCACATGCCGCAAACCTCGCTCAAGAATGCCGTCGCGTACGAGGAGTGGATCGGCGAAGTCGACGGCGATTTTGCCTGGAAGAAGTTCGACGAGAATACCGCTTCCGGCATGTGCTACACCTCAGGAACAACCGGAAACCCGAAGGGCGTCGTCTACTCGCACCGCTCCAACGTCCTGCACGGGCTGATGGCCAACAACTCCGACATGAAGGGCTATTCGTCCCGCGACGTCGTGATGCCGGTCGTGCCCATGTTCCACGCCAATTGCTGGGCGATGATGTTCGCGGCACCGATTGCGGGCGCCTCCATGGTCATGCCGGGCGCCAAGCTCGACGGAGCATCGGTCTTCGAATTGCTCGACCGCTACAAGGTGACCTGCACCGCCGCAGTGCCGACGGTCTGGCTCATGCTGCTGCAACACCTCGAAGGGACCGGCAGCAAGTTACCCCATCTCATGAAGGTCATAATCGGCGGCTCGGCTTGCCCGCGCGCTGTAGCCAAAATTTTCCAGGACATCTACGGCGTCGAGGTGATCCACGCCTGGGGCATGACCGAAATGAGCCCGCTCGGCACCGCCTGCACCTTCAAGCCCGAATACGCCGGGCTGGCGGGAGACGCGCGGCTCGACATTCAGCAGAAACAGGGGCAGTCGCCGTTCATGGTCGAGATGAAAATCACCGACGATGCCGGCAAGCGGCTGCCCTGGGACGGCAAGACCTCCGGGCGCCTCAAGGTGCGCGGACCGTGCGTGGCCAGGGCCTACTTTAAGGAGGATGACGCGCTCCTCGACGAGGAGGGTTTCTTCGACACCGGTGACGTCTCCACCATCGACCGCTACGGCTATATGCAGGTCACCGACCGCGCCAAGGACGTGATCAAATCGGGCGGCGAGTGGATTTCCTCGATCGACCTCGAGAACCTCGCCGTCGGCCATCCCAAGGTGGCGGAAGCAGCGGTGATCGGCGTGAAGCATCCGAAGTGGGACGAGCGGCCTCTGCTCGTCGTCGTTCTCAGGAAGGATCAGTCCGCCACCAGGGATGAGATCTTGAAATTCATGTGCGGCAAGGTTGCCAACTGGTGGATGCCCGACGACGTCGTTTTTGTCGACGAGATCCCGCATACCGCGACCGGCAAGATCCAGAAGACGGTGCTGCGCGAGCGGTTCAAGGATTTCATCCTGCCGAGTGCTGCTGCCGTACGGTAACTGCGGGCGTCGCGCGGTCCCAGGTGATGTCGTCGGTTGCGGAACCCTCGCATCCTCACGGCCCGATGCGGTAAGGTGCGGTCCCAATCATCGCGGTCTCCTCCGGGAAGCCAACGCATGACCACCTTCGACGCGACCGTGCCCGCGGCGCAAGTCGGCATGTTTGCGCCCGCGGGCGGCATCGTCCGTTTTCTTGGCGAAGCCGGGGCGTTCTGGCGGCTCCTCGCCCATGGCGCCGTATTGCTGATGTTCACCCTCGGCATCTACCGGTTCTGGCTCACGACCGACATCCGCCGATACCTTTGGGCCAACACCGAGCTCGCAGGCGAGAGCTTCGAATATACCGGAACCGCGCGCGAGCTCCTGCTCGGATTTTTGATCGCGATCGCCATCCTGCTTCCGCTCTACGCCGCCTTCTTCCTATTGACGCTCAGCCTCGGCGAGCTATCGAGTTGGATCGCCCTTCTGTGCCTGACCTTGCTCGGCCACTACGCGGTCTATCGGGCGCGGCGCTACCGCCTGACCCGCACCGTCTATCGCGGCGTGCGCTTCCATCAGAGCGGCTCGGCTTGGCAATATGCCGTATGCGCGCTCTCCTGGTGGGATCTTGATCGCGCTGACTGCGGGACTTGCCTACCCATTCGCGCAGTCGCGACTCGAGCGCTTCAAGATGCGCAACACCTTCTTCGGAAACCTGCGAGGCCGCTTCGAGGGTTCGGGCTTTCGTCTCCTCCTGCGCGGCTTTGTGCTGTGGCTGCTCGCGGTCGTGCCGTTTGCCATTGGATTGATTGCGACGCTGCGCGCCGTCAACTGGAGCACGCTGGCGGCCGCGCCGGGTGGCGACGAGCTCCCGAGCTGGCTCGAGGCCAGCGGGCTTGCCGGCGCGGTCGTTTACGCGGGGTTGACCGGCACTTGGCTCCTGCTCTCGTTTGCCATCCTCTATCCCATCTTTCAGGCGATGATGCTGCGCTGGTGGGCGTCCGGATTGCGCTTCGGCGGCGCAACGGTGACGTCACGCCTGCGCACCGCGCAGCTCTACGGCGTCTATGCCCGCTTTCTATTGTACGCGCTGCTCTTCACCTTAGTGGCGGGTGCAATCATCGTGCCCGGCGCGTTTGCGCTCGCGCGGCTCACGGGCGAACTCGATTCGATGCCCAAGGAAATCATCACGACGGTTGCGGGACTTACCGCTTATGTCGCGATAGCGCTCGGCTACTCGACCGTCTATCAGGCGACCGTCAAGCTCGGGCTCTGGCGCTCTGTGGTGGAAACCCTCGACATCTCCAATCTCGCCGTGCTCGAACAGGTCACAGCGGCCGGACAGCCGGCCTCCCCGGTTGGCGAAGGGCTCGCCGATGCACTGAGCGTGGGCGGAATATGAACGCGTCATGACCACGGGCCACGGCATCTTTTTTGACGGCGTGACCAGCGCGCGCCGCGAGGTTGCGGTCGAGCTCGCGCCGCAAGCGCTGCGCATCAGTGCCTCCGACGGAACCGTTCTTGCCGAATGGCCCTACCAGGCGCTCGAAACCCTGTCGGCGCGCGATAACGTGCTGCGCCTCGGCAAGGCCGGTAGTCCAGTCCTCGCGCGGCTCGAGGTCCGCGACCCGCAATTGGCCGCCGCCATCGACGAGCGGTCGCTGCCGGTCGACCGCAGCCGCCGCGGCGAGCGGCGCATGCGGACCAAAGTCATCGTCTGGAGCCTGGCCGCCACCGCCTCGCTCGTCCTCGTCGCCGTCTTCGGCGTGCCGCGGATCGCGACCGAGCTTACCGCCGCCATTCCTCACTCGATCGAGCGCAAACTCGGCGCGGCGATCGCCAGGCAGGTGCGCGCGAGCCTCGACAGCCGCCACGCCGGCACCGCTTTCGAATGCGGAAGTACCGCGCAAGAGAAGCCGGGCCGAGCGGCATTCGATAAGCTCATGGGTCAGATCGAGGCCGCAGCAGGCTTGCCAATCCCGCTCAACGCTTTCGTCGTCCGGCGATCCGAACCCAATGCCATTACGCTCCCGGCAGGGTACATCTACGTCTTCCAAGGCCTTCTCGACAAAGCCGAGACACCGGATGAGCTCGCCGGCGTGATTGCGCACGAGGTCGGCCATGTCGCCCACCGCGACGGGACGCGAACGGTGCTGCAAGCGGCGGGCCTTTCGCTGCTTTTCGGCATGCTGCTCGGCGACTTCGTCGGCGGTGGCGCGGTCGTATTCGCGGCCAAGACTATTCTGCAGACGAGCTATACCCGCGATGTCGAGGCCGCCGCGGATGCCTATGGCGTGGCGCTCATTGCCAAGATCGACGGTGATGCGCGCGCGCTCGGCAAGATCCTGTTGCGGATCGCGGGAACCACCCATCCCGGACCAAAAATCCTGTTGGATCATCCGGACACTCGCGACCGCGTCGCCGCCATCGAAGCGATGACGGCATCCGCGCCGACGCGACCTCTGCTCGAGCGGGGGGAATGGGCGGCGCTCAAGGCGATCTGCTCTGGTTCGTGAGGAAGACCGATGGCGCGCCATCACATGCACTCGGAGCCAACCTCACGGCTCGCCATCTGGGCGCGGCGCATGGCCGCATTCGCTTTTGTGGCCTCCTTCCTCGCGGTCATCATCGTGCGTTCGGGCTTGCTCGAAATCCGACCCGCGCTCGCAACCTTTGCAGGCGCGCTCGCCATTGCCGTCGTGGCCCTCGTGCTCGCCCTCGCCGCCTTCGTCGTGATCTGGACCGAGGGATTGGCAGGCATGGGCGCCGCGTTGACGGCGATGGCGGTCTCGCTCGCGCTCCTCGCCTACCCTGCCTATTTCGGGCTCAAGGCGTATCGGCTGCCTTGGATCTACGACATCACCACGGATCCGATTGATCCGCCGCGCTTCGAGGCGCTGGCGCGGCTGCGCGTACGCGATGCCAACCCGACCACCTATGCGGGCCTCTATGCCGCCGAACAGCAGCGCACCGCCTATCCGGACGTCGGTCCGCTCGGAACCAATGCGACGGTGCAGGCCGCCTACGACGCCGCGCTCGCGGTGGTCAACAAGCGCAGGTGGCGCATCGTCGACGCACGCGCGCCCCAGGCCGGACGGCGCGAGGGGCGCATCGAAGCTGTCGCGCGCACCCCGATCATGGGATTTCGCGATGACGTCGTGATCCGCGTGCGGGCCGAGACCGACGGCGTGCGTATCGACGCGCGCTCCTCTTCGCGCTACGGCTCCTTCGATTTCGGCACCAATGCTGCGCGCGTGCGGGGCTTGATGAACGACATCGAAGACGCGATCCGCGCCCAAAAGCCGGAGCGGCCGCCGCCGACACAGCAGCCGGCGAAGAAATCGACCGGCAAGAAAGACCAGCCCAAAAGGTAAAGGTCATCCCAAGCGGTAGCGACCCTCGCTCGAGGGCTCTCCCTCGGTCGCCACGAGCCCGCGCGTCACCAGGTCCTCGAGATGGGCGAGAACCGACAGGCCCGCCGCCTTCACGAGCCGGGGATCGAGCCCGATATAGATGCCGCGCACGAGGGTGGGGATATCGGCCTCGCCCTTGGCCAGCCGGTGCAGGATCGCGGCCTCGCGATCCTGGCGATGGCGAATGTAGTGCTGCACGAAGCGGGGTGCCTCGCGCACAGCGCCGCCGTGGCCGGGCAGGTAAATCGGTTCCGCCCGGCGCGCGAGCTTTTGCAGCGACGCCATGTAATCGCTCATCGCGCCGTCCGGCGGCGCGACAACGGGTGTCGACCACGCCATGACGTGGTCGCCCGAGAACAGGAGATCGGCCTCCCGCAACGCAAAGGCCATGTGATTGGCGGTATGGCCAGGCGTCGTCACCGCCTCGATGGTCCAGCTTGGGCCGGTGACGACCTCGCCATCGGCGAGCGTGCGATCGGGCCGAAACTCCGTGTCGTTGCTCGCGTCCATGCGCGGCGCCTCGCCGATATGGAGGGCGCGAGCGGGCCGGTGCGCTCCCTCGGCGAGGACCAAGGCGCCGGTTGCCGCCTTGATCCGGGGCACCGCCGGGGAATGATCGCGATGGGTGTGCGTCACGAAGATATGGGTGACGGTTTCCCCGCGTACGGCGTCGAGAAGGGCCGCGATGTGCGTCTCATCGAGCGGCCCGGGGTCGATGATGGCGACCTGACCTCGGCCGACGATGTAGGACACGGTCCCCTTGAACGTGAAGGGCCCGGGGTTGTTGGCGAGCAGCCGCCGCACGCCGGGCACCACCTCCTCCACCGTTTCAGGCGGAAGGTCGAAGCTGCGGTCGAAAGGAATATCGGCGCTCATGCGCACCGGCCGCCGGAGCGGACGGGCCGCCTAGGGCCGTAACGCACGTCGAGATCGGAAGCCAACGCTCGCGCGATCGCTCGATCAGCCGAGCTTGCGTCCAATGATGTCTTCGCAACGCACGTCGTCGCGCTCCTCGCCGAGATAGAGCGCCCCCGACATGGCGGCCCGCATCCGGTTCGACGGCGGCCCCGCCGTTCCCCACCGATCCGGCAGGGGCATCATTTTTTGCCAGTAGTCGGCATTTTGCGGCACGTGCGTGGCGTCATCGAGCTGGTCGAGCTCGGTCGTGTATTCCGCGACGAAGCCGTTCGGCTCGATGAAATAGGAGAACACGTTGCTGCCCGGTCCGTGGCGCCCGATGCCCCACTCGATGTCGAAGCCACTCTGCTTGACGCGCCCGGTACCGCGCATCAGCCCATCGATATTCGGCAACTCATAAGCCACGTGATTGAGCGACGGCCCGTTGTTGCGGAAGATCGCGACGCTGTGGTGATCCGCGCTGCAGCGCAAGAACTCCATCATGTGCGTGCTGTCGGAAAGCTTGAAGCCGAGAACGTCGATGAAAAACGGGACTTGATCATCGGTGCGCGCGCTGTTGAGGACAACGTGACTGATCTTGGTCGGCCGCGAGCGATCCAAAACGACGCTCGGATGCTGCACGCGATCCGATGAGATGCTCATCGGCAGCCCATCGGGCGTATGGAAGCGAAAACCGTAACCGCCGCCGGCGCCAGGGTCGAGGGGCGCTGGGTCGCCCGCGACCTCGATGCCATAGCCCTTCGCCTTGGCGCAGAGCGCATCGACCGCCGCCCGGTCATTCGCGGCGAAATGCACACCCAGCAGAGCGGGCTTTGGCCGCTCCCGGATGGTCAGCACGTGATGCTCGCCGCCGGTGGCGCGGAAGTGGATGCCGTCGCCCTCGGAGCAAACTGGTTCGAGGGCCCACACCTTGGTGTAGAACTCCGCCGATTGATGAAGATCGCGAACGCCGAGCTC
>WNGL01041822.1_pt1 | contig 13456 bp, 11 predicted proteins | sample 5400591 | NCBI WGS metagenome assembly WNGL01 (sample SAMN13153377, study PRJNA577476) | soil metagenome | isolation source: 80 cm soil or saprolite under Garry oak tree replicate 1 | place: USA:California | collected 2016-06-15
CGAGGGATTACCAAAATGCGTAGAAAGATAGGGCAGCATGGCATCAACCACGGCCGGGTCTACTGGTGTTGTGGCATTGTAATCGAGATAGATGGGACCGCCTTGCAAACCTGGATGTGATCTCAAATGATACCTCCTCCTAGTGATTCATTGACAAAGGCGACTCTCTCCATAATATCACAAGGAAAAGCGGAAAAACCTGGGAATGCGCCAGGAAAATTTCTGCGTTGAAGAGGGATAGTCTAGCCAGCTCTCCATTTTGAGATAGTTACTCCATCCTGGCAAGCTCTCCCTGGAGCGCCTCCCACAAATCACGCACATCCTGCTCTGCCGTACGCAAATTACCAATGGCAATACGGATGGTGAAGATACCATTGAGCCTGGTGTGCGATAAGAAGAAGCGGCCTGAGGCATTAATCGTGTTCATGATACGCTCGTTTACTGTTTCTAGCTGAGCTTCATCGTCCAGGTGGTGAGGATGCGCACGAAAACAGACCGTGCTGAAGGGAGCAGGCGCCATGAGTTCAAAATCACGAGATTCATTCACCCACTGTACAACGAGTTGGCCTAAGCGAATGTGCTCGTGAATGCGTGCGGCTAGCCCCTCCTGCCCAAAATAGCGCATAATCATCCAGAGCTTGAGCGAGCGGAAACGCCGACCGAGCGAAGTGCCATAGTCCATGAGATTGGGAACTTCATCTCCCATACTTTCAGTGTTGCGCAAGTATTCGGGGATGAGGCTGAATGCAGCTTTCACCACATCAGGCTTGCGCGTGAAAAAGACACTGCAATCGATTGGTGTAAAGAGCCATTTATGTGGATTTACGATCAAGGTGTCCGCGCGTTCGCAGCCGTCGAGGGCCCACTGCATCGATGGGTCGACAGCGGCAGAGCCACCATATGCTCCATCGACGTGCAGCCAGAGGCCGTAGCGTTCGCAGATAGCGGCTATCTGTGGTACCGGGTCTATGCTGGTAGTTGAGGTTGTACCTACGGTGGCAACAACAGCAAAGGGCCGCCAGCCGGCAGCAAGGTCTTCTGAAATAGCTTGCTCCAGTTGGGCCACGTCCATACGAAATGAGCTATCTACGCCAATTTTACGCAATCCCTCCTGGCCAACACCCAGCACAATGCCAGCCTTCTCGACAGAGGAATGTGCTTCTTGTGAAGCATAGTACCGCAAACGCGGCACCTCAGGTCTGCCAGACATACCTTTCTGGCGAATCTGCAAACCGGGAATAGCTTCACGAGCCGCAACCAGGGCATAGAGCGTACCAGAAGAGGCGGTGTCGTTGATGACGCCAAAAAGGGGAGTAGGTAGGCCAAGCATTTGCCGCAGCCAGTCAAGCGTCACCTGTTCGAGTTCCGTCGCCGCTGGCGAGGTACGCCACAACATGGCGTTGACATTTAGAGCGCCAGAGAGCATCTCCCCGAGGATACCTGGCCCGGAACCGGTGATACTGAAATACGCTAAAAATCCTGGTGAGTTCCAGTGTGTAATGCCGGGCATGATAACGCGATCAACATCAGCGAGGATATCTTCCATAGCTTCAGCATGCACTGGTGGCTGAGCAGGCAGTGCGCGGCGAATTGCGCCTGGAGCAGTCTGCGCCAGCACCGGATAGGTACCGGCATTCGCCAAATAGTCCGCCATCCAATCTACAACTTGATGTCCATAGCGACGAAACGCCTCCGTGTCCATATCGCCTACAGCACCTGTTTGCTGAGCCACGTCAAGCGATTTTTGTTCTTCCATAGCATGTTTCCTTTTCGCTCAAAAATAAAGCCCCCACCGGGATGGGGGCAAAAAAACCTCCACGGGGATGGAGGTATTATAGCTCTTTCAAAGGTTTCTACGAGAACTTTGCGGCAAGTTCACGAGGGCTTGGCTCGACTAAAATGGAACCGTCTGGAAAGACGATGGTTGGCACACTATACATGCCGCCATTGACACGAGATACGTACGCAGCAGCACGTTCATCCTCTTCGATATTGATATATTCGTAGGGTATGCCACGCGATTCAAACCAGCGCTTCGCCATACGGCAATCACCACACCATCTTGTGGCATACATTTTTACGATTTCTTGCTTCCCAGACGAGGGTAATAAGATATCCTGCACAAACAGCTCCTTCAGTTTCTGGGGTAAAGATACAGGTTATTTCTGTTTTGTAGAACACTCTGACAAGGCGAAATATTCCCACATTGGTAAGCCTGCCAGGGGTGCCTATCCCTCTACCGCTTGCAGTGATGGAGCATGAATGCGCGCTAACATCAAGTCAAGGAACTTCTTGCCACCCGTTGCTATAAGCCCTGGATTACGAGCCAGGACACTCATCACCAGGCCAGCACTAAAGTCTCCCCGCAGCGCCTGTGCTATCTGGGTCGGGGTAAGGCGCTTCATCAGGTCGAGCGCTTCATCCCATTGCTGATCGCTATACTGCGCGATACGCTTATTAATCATATAGGCAATGTCCATGTCACGCCCAAAGCGCGCACGCCACATGTAATCGAAACGTTCCAGGAAAGCCGCAGTAGTATTGCCTGCTTTGACGGCTTCAGCCGCAACCTTCCCAGCCATCTGGCCAGAGTAGATTGCAAAGCGAATTCCCTCTCCGACCAGGGTCGAGCCGTGGCCGCCGGCATCACCGGCCAATAACAGACCAGCGCGGGAAAAACGCTCAAGCGGGCCTTCTGAAGGAAAAAGCCCTGTGTGAAACTCAATAGGGCAGGCATCTCTGAATTTATCAGTCAATTGCGGGACATCCTGCACAATGCTGTCCAGGTACACGCGTGCATCATCTTCGCTGTCTGGATGTAAGACGCCAACACCAAGGCGCACCCGCCCATTCCCACGCGGAAAAGCCCAGGCGTAACCGCGCGGGGCAAAGTGGCTCCCCATAATCAGATAGAGCTCATCCTGGGGATAGTGAGGGGCGTACATATCATACTCCGCCCCATAGCCGTAGCGGCGGAAGGCCTTGCCCATCTCCGTACGTACGCCCACATGCCTGGAAAAGCCACTGGCGTCAATTGTGACAGCTGAACGCACGGTGATACGTTCGCTGATATGATTTTTTGCGGCCACCCCACAGATACGTCCATCTTCCAGCAGTGTTTGCTCGACAGTATGGCGCACACGCAGTTGAGCGCCTGCGGCAATTGCGCGGCTGGCGAGGTATTGATAGAGCCCTCGCACATCGACCACACAAGCGACTGCCGGATGATAGTCCAGGGGAACTTCGCGCTGTGGCGAGACAAAAATGACTTTATTGATGGGATGATAGAGCGTTTGAGAGATGTTTAGCGCCTGCATATCTCTGACCCAACTTCCACCGCTTGTATGAATTGGATAACCAATTTCGTGCTGGCGTTCCAGAACGAGCGCCTCTACACCCTCTTTGGCTGCGGCCTCTGCGGCGGCCAGGCCAGCAGGACCACCACCCACGATTAAAACATCGCAATCTTTTGACATGAACAACCTTCTAAACTAATACGTAAGAGATAAGCTGAATTGTGCGTATGACGGAACCTGACGCCCACAAGGGGTGCCATGCCTTAGCGTTGATTGCTAGAATTATAGTTCACGCAGCTTAGAAATGTCCACTTCCTCCCGGCAACCAGTTGTTGCCGCAATCAGTATTTGACTTCCATCCTCTCATGTGATAAAATTAGAACATGAATTCAATGTATTTTGTACACTAATATAGATTTTATTCAGTCAAATGTACGCATTTATCACATTATGCGATGAATCTCAGGAGAACTAGGAGCGGGCTACTATGAGTATTCACCCAGACAATACACATTATTCCTTCTATGGTAGGCTCACGGAGCAAACTTGCAAAGCAACCGACTCTGCCCGGTTTAGAACTAGAGGCTGAAAAAGCCCCTGTAGTAACGAACCGCCAGATCGCCGAGGTGCTTTCCAGTATCGCCAGTTTGTTGGAAAATCAAAATAGCAACCCATACCGCATTCAAGCGTATCGCAATGCGGCTCGAGGTGTGCTTGAGTTGACCGAGCAGGCAGCGGAGACCCTGGCGCGTGGAGAGGAATTACCGGTACCCGGCTTGGGACGGCGTTTACGAGCACGCATCAAGGAACTGGTGCAAACCGGAACGATGACTTTTTATAACGACCTCTTTATACAATCACTTCCACCGGCCGCGCGCAAATTGATGGCCCTTGACCATGTTGGTCCTCATACTGCCATCCGTCTCTACGAAGAACTGAATATCGATACCCCGGAGAAACTCTGGTGGGCTGCTCAAAACCAGCGCATTCGTGGCCTACCCGGCTTTGGAAAACGCAGTGAAGCACGGCTGCAGGAAGCAGCTGCTCGTGTACGCAAGAGCAGCAGCACGGTATCACTTGATGGTGCGGCCTGAGATCAACATAAGATAACACCCGGGAAAGAGAGAGGCATGCAAACATTGCCTCTCTCTTTTTGTGTCTATGACAATGCAAGCGTAGATTGGCTGGCTTAGATACACCCCTGGATATGGTAGAATTGAGTATGAAAGATTGTCAGAGTTGACGAGACATTCTATGATCTACTATTTTCCCAACCAGGAGGCTATTTATGTCCGAGCGTATTCCTCACCTTGACATTCCCGGAGCGAAATCGCGTGAATTGCTGGCACGGCGCAATGAGTTTGTGGCGCGCGGTGTTTCATCGACGATGAATGTGTTTGCTGCCAAAGCTGATGGCGCTATTATCGAAGATATAGATGGAAACCGCTACATCGACTTTGCCGGTGGCATTGGAGCCATGAATATTGGGCATGCTCGCCCAGAAGTAACGAAAGCCATTGCAGAGCAGGCCGCGAAATTCACGCATACATGCTTCAGCGTCATGATGTACGAACCATATGTTACTCTTGCTGAACGCATCGTGAAGCTGGCCCCTGGCGATTTCGCAAAGAAGGCGATTTTCTTTAATAGCGGCGCAGAGGCCGTTGAAAACGCTGTCAAAATTGCTCGTTACGCGACCGGACGCCCCGCCATCATCACGTTTGACAATGGCTATCATGGCCGTACATTGATGACCATGACCATGACCGCTAAAGTCAAGCCCTATAAGCATCGCTTCGGACCTTTCGCATCAGAGGTTTTCAGAACGCCGTTTCCCTACCCCTATCGCATGGGTATGTCACCGCAGGACGCTTCCGCTTTCTGTATCCAGGAACTAGAGCGCAAGTTTATCGGTGAAGTAGCGCCAGACCAGGTAGCGGCCGTCGTCATCGAACCAGTCCAGGGTGAGGGGGGATTTATGGTAGCCCCTCCGGGCTTCTTACGAGCAATCAAGGCTGTTTGTGAAAAACATGACATTCTCTTTATTGCCGACGAGATTCAGACCGGTTTTTGCCGCACAGGTGAAATGTTCGCGGTACAACATGACCAGGTCGTGCCTGATCTGATGATTATCGCTAAATCGATGGGGGCAGGTATGCCAATCAGCGGTGTCGTTGGACGCGCCGATATCATGGATGTTCCGCCTCCAGGAACTCTTGGTGGAACCTATAGCGGGAATCCTGTTGCCTGCGCCGCGGCATTAGCGGTTCTTGACCTATATGAGCAAGAAGACTATGCAGCTCGTTCACGCGAGATAGGTCGAGCTGTCACAGAACGCTTCCTCAAGCTACAAGAGAAATACTCCCTAATAGGAGAAGTACGCGGCCTAGGCGGTATGGTTGCGATGGAACTTGTGAAGGACCGCATAACTAAAGAGCCAGACTCACACGCCGCAAGCGATGTGCTAGCAGCAGCACACCAGCGAGGACTGGTGCTCATTAAGGCAGGCATGTACGATAATGTCCTGCGCGTCCTGGTGCCGCTCTGCATAACCGACGAACAACTGAAGGAAGGTTTGGACATTTTTGAAGATGCTTTTGCCATTGTCGCCGAAGCAGCCATAGCAACAACATCTTCCGTCGGTTGATAACCATGGCTATATATTCCTTTCATGCTGCTGACGCGAAGCGCAGGCGCGCTGTAGAGTGCGGATGTATCCAGCACGTCGTCGTTGCAGCATGTCTTTCAATAAGCGACAGCGCTACGTCAGCTAGTCATGCATTACTATTCCCCACGCTCAACCAGCTCTATAAACCACTGTTCCAATTCATAGGTTCGCGGGCCGGGCACACCTTTACCAATCGTTATATCGTCGATCTGCACAACCGGCATAATTTCCTTGGAGGATGAGGTGATAAACGCCTCGTCGGCCTGGGCTAATTCCTCCAATAAAATTGGGCGCTCCTCAATAGGAAAGCGTCCCCTGGACAGTTTAAGGACCACGTCGCGCGTGATCCCCATCAAAATACCTTTCCCAGGCGTGACCAATGTATCCCCTCGGAAAATGAAAAAGTTACTACGTGTGGCCTCGAGCACGTGACCCTGCTTGTTGACAAAGAGTGCGTCCGTAGCATTTCGGCGTGCCGCTTCTTTTAAGGCTCGTATCGCTACAAGATAATTGGTGGTCTTTGCCTCCGGCGTTATCCGTTGAAATGCAGTCGTAATAAGCTTATACCCCTGTGCGAAACGCTGCATATCTCGTTCCGGCAGCTCAGAGATCAGCACAGCAAGCATTGGCTTCCCTATGGGCAGGATGCTATCTTCGCTCTCCCCACCAGTAACAAGTATACGAATGGCAGCGTGCTTGTATATATTCCGTCCAATTACATCGTAGATAATAGCCGTTACATGCTCCCACGACCAGGGAATCTCAAGTTCAATCAATTCTGCCGAGTGGTAGAGGCGGGTGAGATGCTGTTCCAGGTGAAATGGACGCCGATTATAGGTACGCAAAGCCTCAAAGGCGCTATAACCACGTAATACCGCGACATCATTGACAGATATCGTGGCTTCGTGAGGATGTACCCAATGTCCCCCAACATACCACCATGCTGCCTCGTCAATCATATCTTTCTCCTTTTTATTACCCATTGAGGATATCACAGTTTTGTGAACAAATCGAGAAAAGCAATGCTTTCATCTAACCTATCATCATTCAATCCGTATACATAATGTAGTCAAAAAACAGCAATAGAGGCTACATAAATATAGCACGCACCATGCTTGATGGCCTTTTATACGACCAGGACGTCAATATTTGCATGGTTCGTGGTTTGAAAAAAGAAATACAGAGACAGAAGGAAAGGGATTATCATGGCAGAAACAGAGCCAAATGTAGAACAGAAGCAGGGGTTCGAGGAACTACAGGTAATGGGCGAACAACTACTTACGAAAGTGAAGGAGTTGGTCCATGAGGGCAATGTACGGCGTATCATCATCAAACAAGAAGGACATACCATTGTCGAGTTTCCATTAAGTGTTGGACTGGTTGGTGTGGTCTTTGCTCCCACGCTCGCCGCCGTCGGCGCTATTGGCGCATTGATCGCTCAGTGTTCGATCGAGGTTGTGCGTACAGAACGCCCGGCAGAGACTCCGAAGAGCACCGTTGAAGAAGTTACGCATGATGAGCCATCCGCCCCATAAAACGGTTACCTGCCTTTAGCATTCTCTTTTAGGGTCAAAGCCATCCTCGCTTTCTGGTGGCTTTGACCCCAATTATTTTACAGGGCAAATGTCGAGCACCCAATTCGTGTATAATAGGGAAGAAATCAAAGCACGAGGAGTTCACTATGCCCCAACCAACACCCGAGCAGATTGACGCTTTCGAAGCAACCCCATTCCAATAACGCATATTTTGTGAGGCCTACTGTTATGTCAAATAGGATATCTATTCTCTCGAAGCATTCTTCCAAAGATCGGCTGCAAGCGTATGCACTCCTCCTCCTCGGAGTAGTTTTCCTCATATTGGCCTGGTTGCTTCATCCGAGTACAAGGGATTACCCGGTCGGTGTGCTGTTGTTTGGCTTAGGGATGCTCTTAGCGGCTGTGATTAACCCATTTCGTCTGGTGTCAGCCAGTTTTCTCGTAACTTTCCTGGGAATAGCTGTCTTCCTGGCGTTCAAGCACCTCATACCTGGTAATCAGATTCTCTCTTCCTACATCCTCGCCATCGGACTTGCGCTTCTTGGCATCGCATTGATGGCCCGGCGAGATTATGTGAAAGCTGGAGCCGTGACACCCGGTTTACTGGTAATCATTGTGGGCATTCTCGAGTACCTCCTGGCAGCAGGGCTTACACCCTCCATTTTTATTCCCTTTATGCTTTCGCTCTGGCTGCCCGGTTTTGGCCTGCTAGCTCTTGGATTGGTTTACCTATCAGCCACATTCCTCAAAACAAAGGACTAATGCCATGATTGACCCTCCTCATCGGAATGATGTTTGGGCTCATTTTCGCTTCAGGAAGTCTTAGCGGGGAAAACTGTACGAAAAAAATGTTATGATCCCTTCTCAGCTTCATCTCAGTATTATCACAGGTTCAACTCAGGGAACTCAGTTATACTGGTGTGCGGTACGTTAAAACCATACGGCCCTTCACCAACGAGACACCTTTTCTTGCTCGCGTGAAAGACTTCAGGTCCGTCGCCTTTATTGCTGTGACCTGCTCTCCTTCTTCGTTTTTCCAGGTTAGCAGCAGGTGGTCTTGCTCGCTGATGATCATCGTGAGCAACACACGGTCCTGTTCAGTAAGTTCCGTGGTCACGACACCCGCCGTTGCACGTCCCTTAGGGGGGAACTGGCTCAACGGTACTTTCTTGCCCAGTCCGCTCTCTGTAACCACCAGCAGGCTCAAGAAATTGCCGGTACTGGCCGCGAACTCACTATCCAGGTAGGAGGCACTCACAACCTGCGCATTTGGTCCAAACGCGATAGCGGTCACACCCTGACCAACGCGCCCCTGGGCGCGCAAAGCATCATCATTGAAACGCAAAGTCTGCGCGGTACTTGTTGTCACAAAGTATTCACCCTGTCCTCGAGAGAGCAATGCGGCAACAACCGTATCACCTTCAGCCAGTTTCATATCCTGCAAACCGTCAACGTCCGCCGTTTTATACTCGCTCAGTGGCGACTTCTTGACTTTCCCCATCTTGCTAAAGATGACCAGGTAACGATCCTCTTCGTAGGATTCGACAGGAAGCACCGTCACTACCTCTTCACCTGGAGCTAATTCCAACAATCTGCGAACAGGCTCACCTTTTGCTGAACGATTCCCTGTAGGAATGCGATGAGCTGCAATCTGGAATATGCGCCCATTTGACAAGACGCACAAGATGTAATCTTGCGAAGTGGCCCCAATGACCTGGCGCAGTTGCTCGTCTCCACGTACGGGCGTATAAACGGCTGCACCATTTTTTCCCCTTGGTACAAACGTTTCTGCCGGGAGAGCCTTGAGAGCACCAGCACGTGTGTAGGCAATGGTAAGTGGCTCTCGCTCGTGGAGGCTCGCCACTTCCTTGATGGGCTCATGGATCTGACCTTCTACATCAATGACCGTACGGCGCTCGTCGCCGAACTGCTTGACGAGTTGCTGCATTTCTTTCTTCAAGAGCTGGAGCATGGCATTGCGATCAGAGAGGAGGAGTTGTAATTCAGCGATACGCACCTGCAATTCCTCTTTTTCTTTAGCATATTTACTCGCGTCCAGCCGCGTCACCTGCGCCAGGGTCATCGAGGCAATGACTTCCGATTGGATAGGCGTGAGCTTATATGTCTTCTCGATCACCTGGCGAGCAACCGCCCGGTCTTCAGCCTGCTGGAATATCTTGACGATCTTATCTGCATGGGCGGATCCAATGATCAATCCCTCAACAACATGCAACCGTTCCCGCGCCTTACGCAGGTCAAACTGGGTTCGGCGTGTAAGCACATCCATCTGGTGAGCATTCCAGTAGTTGAGCAATTCGACTATCCCTACATGTTTAGGTTGCCGTGCAGCCTGCATCGTTTCACCGAAGAGAAATACCATTTGAAATGAAAGGGCAACCTGTAAATCCGTCTCGGCGAAAAGTTGCGAAAGCATCTGTGCGGCATCAGCATCCTTGCGCAGTTCCAGAACAATGCGCATGCCCTTCTCTGTATCGCTTTCGTCGCGCACGTCCGGCAAGAGCCCCTCCAGCCTTCGCGCATTAATTGCTTTTACAATAGAGGCTTTGACCTTATCTCTGCCAATTGGAGGAATCTGGGTAACAATGAGCGAGCGACTGCGAGGAGTATCTTCCAGTCGTACCTCCGCGCGCACGATGATACGTCCTTTGCCGGTGGCAAAGTAATCTTTAATGCCATCAATCCCTATGATGCGCCCTCCCTGGCAAAAATCCGGCCCCTGTATAAATGTCATAAGCTGCTCAACGCTCATAGTTGGTTGATCGAGCAGAGCAATACAGGCGCGCAGTACCTCAACGAGATTATGTGGTGGGATGTTGGTGGATAAGCCTACCGCTATACCACTTGATGGGTTGACGATAGGTGGAATACGGCCAGGCAGGTAATCGGGTTCCAACACCTTTGCATCCTGCTTATATGTGGGATGCTGGGGAACAGTCTCACGCTCCATATCGGCCATCAAAGCTTCAGCCAGGGGAGAGAGGCGCATTTCTGTATAGCGGTAGGCAGCAGGTGCATCGCCATCTTCACTGCCCATATTTCCCTGTCCCTCGATTAAAGGGTAGCGCAAAGTAAAAGGTTGAGCCATGCGTACTGCGGCATCATAGACAGAAGTGTCCCCATGTGGATGATAGTTACCAAGGATCAGTCCTACCACCTCCGCGCTTTTTACAGTCGGGCGGCTAGAGAGGTATCGAGCCTCTCGCATCCCAGCCAGGATACGCCTCTGTACAGGTTTTAAACCATCCCGCGCATCAGGAAGCGCACGATCAGTTACGACAGAGAGGCCATAGGTAGCGAAAGCCTGGGCCATGATCACAGAGAAATCCTCTTCGCGGATTGCTCCTGTTTCTACTGTAGTAGTATTTTCTGTTCCCCGAGCCATACATACTTCCTTGCATCCCTGCTGACGTAGGTAGAAGCGCTACAAGAGCGCAGTTGCAGGGATGGCTTGCAATAGACTACACATCCAATTCTTTTATCTTACGAGAGTGCTCAGCCAGGAAGACACGCCGGGCTTCCGCATTTTCATCTTCCATCAATTCCTTGACCAGGCGAGCTGCTAATACTCCATCCTCCATGGAGACGCGTTTCAGTGTGCGGCGCGCCGGGTCGAAGGTCGTATCACGCAATTCTTTCGGATTCATCTCGCCCAGACCTTTGAAGCGCTTGAATTCCAGCCCCTGAGCATCTATGTGGGTTTTCATAAATTGAAGGCGAGCATCGTCATCTAACAGCCAGAGCGTCTTGCCCTTATATTTGACCGAGTACAGTGGGGGACAGGCAATATACACGTGACCCTGCTCGATGAGGTCACTAAATTCCTGGTAAAAGAGCGTGAGCAGCAGGCATTGAATGTGCAAGCCGTCTACATCGGCATCAGTGGCAATGATGATACGATGAAACTTCAAGCGGCCAATGTCAAATGAATCGCGTGTTCCCGTACCCAAAACATTGATGATAGTACGAATCTCTTCATTTTCGACGATACGCCGCAGATCGGCCTTTGCGACATTGAGCGGTTTCCCCTTGAGCTTCAGGATAGCTTGAAACTCCGAAAAGCGCCCCTGACCAGCGCTTCCACCGGCAGAGTCGCCCTCCACGATGAAAAGTTCGGCACGCTCAGGGTCATTGGAGTTACAACGCAGAAATTTTTTAGAGAGTGTCGTGTCGATTAACTCGCCATTCTTCTTAGTGCCGCTTCTCGCCAGTTCTTCTACCAACTGTGCCTCGTTGCGGGCCTTCTGCATTTGCTGTATCTTTTTGATCCACTCTTTTCCAGGGCCCGGATTACTCTCAAACCAGTCTTTCAAGCCCTCATCGACAATCGAACGCACAATACCCTCAACTGGCGCGTTATTGAGACGGTCTTTGGTTTGTCCCTGGAATTGGGGATTGCTCAACTTGACCGAGATAACTGCATTCAGCCCCTGCTGGATAACTTCTGGTCGGAAACCATCCTCCTCACGATTTTTGATGATCTTCCATTTAAGCGCATAATCATGGACGACCTTTGTTAACGCAGCCTTAAAACCTGTTTCATGAACGCCCCCATCTCGAGTGCGCACAGCATTGGCAAAACTATACATTGTCGTCTTATAACCCGTCGTCGGCTGCAAGGCCACCTCTACCTGTACTCCATCCTTTTCTTTAGTTATGCCAAGCACATGTTTGAATAGGGGAGCGCTGGTACTGATAGAGAGCTCTCGCACGTAATCAGATAAACCATCACGAGAATAGAACGTGCGGCTTACCTGTTTATTTTCGGCGTCATCCCAGGCATCGAGATGAAAGGTGACCCCACGATTCAGAAAAGCTGCCGCATTGAGGCGGCTTTCAATAGCTTCGAGTGGGTAGTAAGCTTCATCGTCAAAGATTGAACGATCATATAACCAGTGTAGCTGTGTACCGTGCACCTTTGGGTCACAAGCAGTAATTTGATGTGGCATTGCAACCCCACGGCTGAAAAGCTGAGTGAACCTCTGGCCGTCTTTCCATATCGTCAATTCCAGCTTTTCAGACAGCGCGTTAATAACTGTCGCACCTACGCCGTGCAGACCTCCAGCCGTCTTGTAAGCCCCCTCGGCAAACTTTCCACCAGAATGAGGAACGGTCAGGATAACGGTCGCGGCAGGCAGGTAATCTCCCTGGTAGAGCATAGGATCAAAGGGCATACCACGAGCCTCGTCCTTTACGGTTACCCAGCCTTCGCGATCAATACTCATCCAGATATGCTTACTTCGCGATCAATACTCATCCAGATATGCTTACCGAAACCCGCCACCGCTTCATCCACGGCGTTATCAAGGGCTTCCCAAATAAGGTGAAGCAGGCCAGATGTTGAAGTTGACCCTATATACATTCCTGGACGATGGCGAATCGCTGCAATGCCTTCTAATACCTGAATATCTGAAGCATTGTATGTCGAACTCTTTTTTGTTCTTGCCATTGCTTTCGTCTCAATCCTGGCCGGTGTAGTCTCTTTCTTGGATGTTCCATTGTGCTCTTCTATTTTACGAGGAGCGAAAAGCGATAACTGCTCTTGCCCAGCATCATGATCATTTTGTACAGTCGAGATGATTTTGGCGGAATGTGACATCTAGCCTGCTACCTCACACAAATCGGGCAAGGAAGCCCCGGCTTTCAAGCGGGGGATGAATTGCCCGCCGCCGCAGCGGCACTATTCAAACGCTGTCCCCTTGCGGGGGAAGACGAGAAGTGCGGTCTCCTCTTCATTGCCAGAGATGGCTGGCACCCTTTCCCGCACAAAGTAATGGTGGCCTCGACAAACTTTCCACCGGAATGAGGAACGGTCAGGATAACGGTCGCGGCAGGCAGGTAATCTCCCTGGTAGAGCATAGGATCAAAGGGCATACCACGAGCCTCGTCCTTTACGGTTACCCAGCCTTCGCGATCAATACTCATCCAGATATGCTTAC
>WNGL01006792.1_pt1 | contig 13453 bp, 11 predicted proteins | sample 5400591 | NCBI WGS metagenome assembly WNGL01 (sample SAMN13153377, study PRJNA577476) | soil metagenome | isolation source: 80 cm soil or saprolite under Garry oak tree replicate 1 | place: USA:California | collected 2016-06-15
AGCGGGGGGCTTCGCCCCGCCGCACCCCCCTACACGCTCGCTCGCGGGGACCCCGGGCCCCGCGCCGCTTCTCGCTTGAATGGCGGGGACCCCTGCGCCCCGCCAGGCTCTCTGCGCTGCGCTCGCCCTGCGCAGCTCGCTCCGCTTCGTTCGCGGGCTCCCTCGCTGCCGCTCGTTCGCCTGCGTCATCGCACCGCCGATATTGCGCCCTGCGCCGCGCGCTCGACGCGCACCGCACAGGCTTTGAACTCCGCCGTGCCCGACTTCGGATCCGAGACGTCGATCGTCAGACGGTTGGTCATGGCCTCGTCGGGAAAATGCAGCGTCATGAACACCATACCCGCGCGCAGACCCGTGTCGACGCGCGCTGGCGCCGTGAGGCATCCGCGTCGCGAGACGACCGACACCGTGTCGCCATCCGCGATGTGAAGCCGCGTGGCATCTTCGGGCGAGATGTCGAGGGTCTCGCCGAAGTGCAGCGGCGAGTCGTAGCGGCCCGTCTGGATGCCGGTGTTGTAGGACTCGAGCCGGCGTCCGGTCGTGAGCAGCAGCGGAAACTCCGCGTCCGGCTGCTCGACCGGCGGTTCGTGATGCACGACACTGAACGGCGCGGGACGGCCGCCGCAGGGCACTTCCCACAGACGGCCATGGAGAAATGCTTCGCCAGGGTGGGATTCGTCGGGGCACGGCCACTGAATGCCGCCGAGCGCGTCGAGGCGCGCGTAGCTCATGCCTCCGGCGAAATGCGGCGCGACGCCGCGGAACTCGTTCCAGACGTCTTCAGCGCCTGGCTCGCCCCAGTCGTGGGCCAGGCGCTTCGCAAGCTGCGAGATGATCCACAGTTCGTCCTTCGCGCCGGCAGGTGGCTCGGTCGCCTTCCGCACGCGCTGCACGCGGCGCTCGCTGTTCGTGACGGTGCCCTCGCCCTCGCACCACGTCGCCGCGGCCGGCAGAACGACGTGCGCGAGTTCGGCCGTCCGCGTGAGGAAGATCTCCTGGACGACGAGATGGTCGAGACCGGCAAGCGCGTCTTCGACGTGATGCGCATCGGCATCGGACTGCGCCGGGTTCTCGCCGATGACGAAGAGCGCCGTCAGATCGCGGCGCGACATGGCGTGCAGCATCTCGGTGAGATTGAGCCCGCAGTGCGGCTGAATCGTCGTGCCCCACAGCGCGCCGATGCGCGCGCGCGCCGCGTGATCCTGCTCGATGTCCTGAAATCCCGGCAGCTTGTTCGGAATCGCGCCCATGTCGCCGCCGCCCTGCACGTTGTTCTGGCCGCGGAGCGGGTTGCAGCCGGAGCCCCAGCGCCCGACGTGCCCCGTCAGCAGCGACAGATTGATCAGCGCGAGCACGTTATCGACGGCGTTGTGATGTTCGGTGATGCCGAGCGTCCAGCACACCATCGCTTTGTCGGCCCGGGCGTATGTGTGCGCAGCTTCGCGAATCACGTCTGCGGGCAGGCCCGTCACGCGTTCGCCGAATTCCAGCGTGTATGGCTCGACGGCCGCGCGATACGCGTCGAAACCCGTCGTGCCGTTCGCGATGAACCCGTCGTGCGCGAGCCCCGCGTGGATGATCTCGCGCGCCATCGTGTTTGCAAGCGCGATGTCGCTCCCGATGTTCAGGCCCATCCAGACGTCCGCCCACTGCGCGGACGAGGTCCTGCGCGGGTCGACGACGTAAAGGCGCGCGCCGTTCCGGATCCCCTTCAGCAAATGGTGGAACCAGATCGGATGCGCCGCACGCGCGTTCGATCCCCACAGGAGGACGACGTCCGTCTCCTCGACTTCGCGGTAGGAGCTCGTCCCTCCGCCCGCTCCGAACACCGTCGCCAGACCGACGACGCTAGGCGCGTGTCAAGTCCGGTTGCAACTGTCGATGTTGTTCGTACCGAACGCAACGCGGGCCAGCTTCTGCGCCAGGAAGTTCACTTCGTTCGTGGACTTCGAGCAGCTGAAGATCCCGAGCGCGTTCGGCCCGCGCGCGTCGATGTTGCGACGAAAACCCTCGGCTGCGCGGTCGAGCGCCTCATCCCAGGTCGCGGGCCTGAGCGCGCCGTCGACGCGAACAAGAGGGTCGGTGAGTCGAGGATATGAGCGAGTGGTGCGGCCGTTCGTCATGAAGGTAGTGTAACCCCCAAGACAGCGTGGCGGTGTAGGGGCGGTTCGCGAACCGCCCCTACGCGGTCAGGCGCACCTCTCCAATGCACCTCGCGAGGCGCGTGACGCTCTCCTCCATCGTCGACGGCAGGACGCTGGTGAAGCAGACGCGCAGCTCGGAGTCGCCGGCGGGATCGGGATAGAACGCGGGGCCGGGGACGAAGGTCACGCCCGAGGCAAGCGCACGGTCGTGCAGGGCCGTCGCGCTGAGGCCGGCGCCGAGCCGGCACCACAGATACAGGCCGCCCGACGGACGGGCGAATCGGACCGCGCCGGGCGGCATGTGACGCTGCATCGCGGCCACCATCTGCGTGCAGCGCTTCGCGTGTTCCGCGCGGAGCACGCGGAGGTGCGCGTCGAACGCGCCCTGCCGCATGAGCCGCGCGACGGCGAACTGAGTCAGGTTCGGCGTGTGCGGATCGAGGCGCTGCTTGATGATCGCGATCTGATCGACGATCGACGGCGCGGCGGCGATCCATCCGAGGCGGAGGCCCGGCGCCATCACCTTGGAAAAACTGTTGAGGTAAATGACGAGGTTGCGGTCGTCGAGATCCCGGAGCGATGGCGGCGGCGGGTCGGTGAAATACAGATCCCGGTACGTGGCGTCTTCGACAATCGGGACGCGATAGCGCTGCGCAAGGGAGAGCACTTCGCGCCGCGTGCGGATCGGCAGCGTCAGACCCGTCGGGTTCTGAAACGTCGGGTTCGTGTAGATCAACTTCGGACGGTAGCGGACGAGCAGATCCTCGAGCTCGTCGCTGTCGCCGCGCGCGATGTCCCACCCAATCAGCTTCGCGCCAGCCGCACGGAACGACTGAATCGCGCCCAGGTAGCCGGGACGATCGAGAATCACCGCGTCGCCCGGATCGATCAGGCATCGCGCGAGCAGATCGAGCCCCTGCTGCGCGCCAGAGAGGATCAGCACACTCTCGCGCGGCACGTTGTAGTGCTCCGCGATCGCGTTACGCAGCGCCGGCTGACCCTCGGTCGGCCCGTGTCCCCATGCTGCGGTCGGGTCTGTCGAAAGCACGTGACGTATCGCCTCGAGGAACGCCTCGTTCGGAAATCGATCCAGTGCCGGCTCGCCAGCGGCAAGCGACAGCAGCCGCGAATCCGACGAACGCTTGACGACGTCACGAAGGGTCGAGTCGCTGGAGCGCAGGGCGGCCGCGGCGATCTTTCCGCGCCAGGCGAACGGCGTGCCTTCCGGCTCCGGCGCCGCGCAGACAAAGGTGCCGCGTCCGACATACCCGCGCAGCAGTCCGCGGGACTCCAGCTCGCGGTACGCGCTGACCACAGTCGTCCGGCTGATTCTCAACTGCCGTGCGAGGATCCGTTCCGGCGGCACGCGCGTCCCCGACGGAAGCTCGCCTTTCGCGATCGCATTTTCCAGCAGCGAGACGAGATGGCCGTAGAGCGGCCTCTCCGTTCGCACGAACTGACGCTCGATGGACAGCATGAGTGGACCTCGTTGCGCGCCACTATGGACCGGAAGCGATGGGGATGCGAAGGTCCAATTGTCGCGCGGACACCAGTCCAATTACAAAGTGTCGTCCGTAGGTTGTATTGATCGCAAACGCCGCTTCCGCCCCTCGGCGGCGGCGATGATCACGTCGTACATGTCATCATCGTGACATGAGAGCGGGGGCTGGAGGCTGGGGGCTGGGTCAGAGGGCTGGGACCGGGATGCTTGTCCTGTGCCTGGGGCTCTACGCGTCTGCGCAGGCGCAGGATCCTCACGCCGGCATGCAGCATGATCAGGCGCCGCCCGTCTCGCATTGGACCGTCATGCAGGACGGCGTGGTCTTCGTGATGTTCAACGACCAGGGGAGCCCGCGCGGCGAGCGCGAGCTGCGCGTCCCGAACTGGTGGATGGGCATGCTGCAGAAGAGAGTCCACCGGGGAACGCTGACGATCAGCTCGATGCTGAGCCTCGACGCGGCGACGGTCGGCGCCGAGGGCTACAGCCACATCTTCCAGATCGGTGAAACCTTCCTCGGCAACGCGCTCATCGACCATCAGCACCCGCACGATTTCCTGATGCAGCTCGCCGCGATCTGGCGCCAGCCCCTGGCGCGCGGCGTCTCGCTGACGATCGCGGGCGGGCCCGTCGGCGAGCCCGCGCTCGGTCCGGTGGCCTTCATGCACCGCTCGTCCGCGACGGAGAACCCGATGTCGCCGCTCGGCCATCACACATTCGATTCTACGCACATCGCGATGGGTGTGGTGACGGCGAGTCTCGATCGCGGACCGTTCCAGCTGGAGTCGTCGGTGTTCCGCGGCGCCGAGCCGGACGAAAACCGCTGGGACCTGATGGATCCCGGTCCACTCGATTCGTGGTCGATGCGTGGATGGTACCGTCCCACACCGGATGGAGCGTTCAGCTCTCGCACGGATACATCACGAAGCCGGACGCGCTCGAAGAGGGTGACGTGAAGAGGACGACCGCGTCGGCTTCGTGGCTGCGGCATCGCGCGCCCGGATCGACGTCGCTGACGCTGGCGTGGGGCCGCAACCAGAAGCTGGCCGGCAGCTACGACGCGTACCTGGGAGAACTCACCCGCGCGTACCGCTGGACGACGATCTTCTGGCGCGTGGAATCGACGCAGGTCGAGACCAACCTGCTGCGGACAGGCGTGCACACCTTTCAGGGCGGACGCGAAGACCGGCGACGGCGTGATTCCGGGAAGACGGGACTTCGTCGGCGCCTTCACCGCCGGCGCAGTGCGGACCGTGTGGCAGCCGCGCTCGTGGAACATGGGGCCGGCGGGGAGCTGACCGGCTATGCGGTGCCCGCCGCGCTGTCGCCCTTCTACGGCACGCAGCCATGGTCAGGCCAGATCTTCCTGCGGCTGCGTCCGCCCACCATGCATCACATGACCGACGTGATTATGACGCGCCACACCATGCCGGGCATGGAACCCTAGGCCGCACCGTGCATTGACAACCTTGTGAAAGTTTTCACATTATATATGGCAGCCCCGCTTGCGGTCCGATCGTCGAAAAACCCACATGTTTGCATATAGTTTGTAGTCTTTGACGCCGACCCGAAGCCGACGATGAGTCAGATTTTTCACCGCAGCACCAACATCTGGTCGAGAGTCAGCATCGTGGGCGCCCTCGTGTTCGTGAGCGTCCTCGGCTGGGTGGTGGTCACCATCTCATGGTCGGGTTACGTGACGGGACAGGGCGTGACGGTCGATCAACCCGTCCAGTTCAGCCATGCGCACCATGTCGGCTCGATGGGCATCGATTGCCGCTACTGCCACACGAGTGTTGAGGACTCGGCGTTTGCGAACATTCCGCCGACCAAGACCTGCATGAACTGCCATTCGCAGATCTGGACCAACGCACCGATTCTCGAACCCATTCGCGCCAGCTTCCGGGAGAACCGCCCGCTCGAGTGGACGCGCGTCCACGATCTGCCCGACTTCGTGTACTTCAACCACAGCATCCACATCGCCAAGGGCGTCGGCTGCGCGACGTGTCACGGACGCGTCGACCGCATGCCGCTCATGTATCAGCAGAACAGTCTTCAGATGAGCTGGTGCCTGGAGTGCCACCGCAATCCGGCGAAGTACGTGCGGCCGAAAGATCAGGTCTTCAACATGGCGTACGAGCGCCCCTCGAACGACCCCGGGATCGGCGAGCGGCTCGTGAAGGAATACAAGATCGCGGACGTGCGTCAGATCACCAGTTGTTCGACATGTCACAGGTGATGTTTCCGGTGGATTTTTCGGCTATTCGATCGCGTCTCGCCGGCTCGGAGGGACGGCTCTATTGGCGCAGCCTCGGGGAGCTGGCGGACACGCCGCAATTCCGAGAGTACCTGCACCGCGAGTTTCCCGAGCAGGCGTCGGAGTGGAACGATCCGAAGGGACGCCGGCAATTCCTGAAGCTCATGAGCGCGTCGCTCGCGCTCGCGGGCGTCAGTGCGTGCACCAAGCAGCCGCCTGAAAAGATCGTTCCGTACGTCCGCCAGCCGGAGGAACTCGTTCCCGGGCGTCCGCTGTTTTTCGCGACCGCAGTCCCCTTCGCTGGCCTCGCCGCGCCAGTCCTGGTCGAAAGCCACGAGGGTCATCCGACCAAAGTCGAAGGGAATCCACAACATCCGGCGAGCCTTGGCGGGACGGACATCTTCGGCCAGGCGGCGATTCTGACCCTGTACGACCCGGATCGGCTCCAGACGGTGCTCTACCGCGGCGACGTCCGCGGATGGGGCGATTTCCTGACGGCGCTGAAGGGCATGCTCCTGACGCAGAAGGCGAAGCAGGGCGCCGGCATCCGATTCCTGACCGAGACGCTGACGTCGCCGAGCGTCGCTGAGCAGATCGCGCTCATTCAGCAGGGGTTCCCGCAGGCCAAATGGCACCAGTGGGATCCGATCCCGCGCGACGGCGCGCGCGCCGCGGCGGCGCAGGCCTCCGGCCGGGCGGCCGACGCGATCTATCACTTCGACAAGGCCGACGTCGTCGTCACGCTGGACGCGGACTTCCTCGGCTGCGGACCGGCGGCCATCCGCTACGCACGGGACTTCGCGCAGCGCCGACGCGCCGATGTCGACGGGGAAGGCGACAGAGCCGCGATGAGCCGGATGTATGCGATCGAGAGCACACCCACGCTCACGGGCGCGAAGGCCGATCACCGTCTCACGCTCCGCGCATCCGAGATCGAAGCGGCGGCTCGCGCGCTGTCGGGCCCTTCGACGGAGCTCGGGGCAGGGGCGGGCGGCTCCTTCTCGAACGCGAACGCGCAGAAGTTCCTCGCCGCCGTCGTGAAGGATTTGCAGGCGAATCGCGGACGATCGCTCGTCATCGCCGGCGACTATCAGCCCGCCGCCGTGCACCACCTGGCGCACGCGCTGAACCAGTCGCTCGGCAACGTGGGCACGACGGTCACGTACGCGCCGACCGTCGAGATCAATTCGACAGATCAACTCGAATCATTGCGTGCACTCGTCCAGGCGATGGACGCCGGGCAGGTCGACCTGCTCGTGATCATCGGCGCAAATCCGGTCTTCACCGCGCCGGCGGACTTCACGTTCCGCGAGAAGCTGGCGAAGGTCGGTCTCGCGGTGTCGTATTCGCTCCATCGCGACGAGACCTCGACCAACTGCCACTGGAATGTGCCCGAGGCGCACGCCTTCGAGAGCTGGAGCGACGCGCGCGCGTATGACGGCACCGTCACCGTCATGCAGCCGCTCATCGCGCCGCTGTACGAGGGACGCACCGTGCAGGAGCTGCTCGCCGCCTTCATCGACGCGCAGAGCGGAAAGTCTTCGCACGATCTCGTCAAGGATTTCTGGACGCGCGCCCACGGCGGCAAGATCGCCGGCCTGACCGTCACCGATTCAAGCGGCCAGCCATTCAAGAGCCCCGACAGCATGTGGAAGCACGTGCTGCACGACGGTTGGGTTCCTGGAACGGGCGCTCGAGGATCGATGGCTGAGGACCGAGGAGCGGCCGCCGCTGTCGCGGCAGCAGGTGCTTCTGCTCCGCCTGCTCCGTCAGCGCCACGACCCTTGACCCTCGAACCTCGACCCTCGAACGCCGCGAGCGCAGCGAGCGGGCTCGAAATCATCTTCAGGCCAGACCCCACCATTTGGGACGGCCGTTTCGCGAACAACGGGTGGCTCCAGGAGCTGCCGAAGCCGCTGACGAAGATCACGTGGGATCCGACCGCGTGGGTCAGCCCGCGGCTGGCCGATCAGCAGAAGCTCCATGACGGCGACATCGTCGAGCTCCGCTACCGCGGCAACATGGCGAAGCTGCCGATCACGATCATGCCCGGACATCCGGACAACTCCGTCACGGTGTTCATGGGCTACGGACGGCAGGTCACCGGCCGCGTCGGAACGCCGCCCGAGGACGTCGCGAAAGAGTTCGACGTCTATCGCCTGCGAACGTCCGATGCGCTGTGGTTCGGCAGCGGGCTCGAGATCGCCAGGACCGGCGGGCGCTACATGATCGCGCGCACCCAGGAACACCACCTGATGGAGAACCGGAATCCGGTGCGCGTCGCCTCGCTCGACGAATACAAGAAGAACCCTGACGTCATCGCGCATATGGGCGAGAGGCCGCCGAAGACGCTGACGATGATCCCCGAGTGGAAGTACGACAGCTACAAGTGGGGCATGTCGATCGATCTCACGTCGTGTACCGGCTGCGGCACGTGCACGCTTGCGTGTCAGTCCGAGAACAACATCCCGGTTGTCGGCAAGGAGCAGGTCAACAAAGGACGCGAGATGCAGTGGATCCGCGTGGACCACTATTTCGCGGGCGACCTCGACCATCCCGAGACATACCACCAGCCGGTGCCGTGCATGCAGTGCGAGAACGCGCCGTGCGAGCTGGTGTGCCCCGTCGGCGCGACAACGCACAGCGCGGAAGGCCTGAACGACATGGTCTACAACCGCTGCGTCGGCACGCGCTACTGCTCGAACAACTGCCCGTACAAGGTCCGCCGGTTCAACTTCCTGCTCTATCAGGACTGGGACACGCCGAGTCTCGAGCCGCTGCGCAACCCGGACGTGACCGTCCGCAGCCGCGGCGTCATGGAGAAGTGCACCTACTGCGTCCAGCGGATCAACTACGCGCGCATCGACGCCAAGCGGCACGATCGCCGGATCACCGACGGCGAAATCGTCACCGCGTGCGCGGCGGCGTGTCCCGCCGACGCGATCGTCTTCGGCGATCTGAACGATCCCAACAGCCGCGTCTCGAAGCTGAAGGCGCTCGAGCGCGACTACGGGCTCCTCGAAGAGCTCAACACGCGTCCCCGGACGACGTACCTCGCGGCGATCCGGAATACGAATCCGGAGCTGGTCTGACGATGACACATCACGCACGAATGCCGGCAACGAAGGGATTGCGGCTAAGCGAGCGAAGCGAGCCACGCGAATGGCGCGAGCCGGCGAAGCGGCGAGCGAATGAGCGTGCAGGGGAGTCCGAGGGGCGAAGCCCCTCGGAAGGAAGATGATCAACCCGAAGCCCGCAGCGTACGCCCCGCAGCCGCTCATCGAGCCTGGCCACACGTTCGGCTCGATCACCGACAAGATCAGCGCGGTCGTGCTGTCGGGACGGCAGCCTCTGAGCTGGGTCATCGTCGTATCCATCGGCTTCATGATCATGGGCATGCTCGGGGTGGCGGTCACCTGGCTGCTGATCAAGGGCACGGGGATCTGGGGCGTCAACATTCCGATCGGCTGGGGCTTCGCGATCATCAACTTCGTCTGGTGGATCGGGATCGGCCACGCCGGCACGCTGATCTCGGCGATCCTGCTGCTGCTGAAGCAGGGGTGGCGCACGTCGATCAACCGCTTCGCGGAAGGCATGACAATCTTTGCGGTCATGTGCGCGGGGCTCTTCCCGCTGATTCACACCGGCCGTCCGTGGCTCGCCGCCTACTGGCTGTTCCCGTACCCGAACAGCATGTCGATATGGCCCCAGTTCAGGAGCCCGCTGATCTGGGACGTGTTCGCCGTCTCCACCTACTTCACGGTGTCGCTGCTGTTCTGGTACGTCGGCCTGATCCCGGACATGGCGACGCTGCGCGACAAGGCTCGGAATATCTGGGTGAAGAGAGCCTACGGAGTGCTGTCGCTCGGCTGGCGCGGATCCGCGCGGCACTGGCAGCGCTACGAGCACGTCTACCTGCTGCTCGCGGGCCTGTCGACGCCGCTCGTGCTCTCGGTCCACACGGTCGTGAGCTTCGACTTTTCGATCGGCATCATCCCGGGATGGCACGCGACGATCTTCCCGCCGTACTTCGTCGCCGGCGCGATCTACGCCGGCTTCGCGATGGTCCTGACGCTCGCGATTCCGCTGCGGAAGATCTACGGGCTGGAAGACTTCATTACGCTGCGGCACCTCGAGAACATGGGCAAGGTCACGCTGCTGACGGGCATGATCGTCGCCTACGGCTACATCTCGGAAGCCTTCTTCGGCTGGTACAGCGCGAACAAGTACGAAGGCTTCATGATTCTGAACCGGATGTTCGGTCCGTACTGGTACACGTACTGGACGCTGATCTTCTGCAACATCATCACGCCGCAGTGGCTCTGGTTCCGAAAAGTGCGGACGACGCCGATTCTGCTCTTCGCGGTCGCGATGGTCGTCAACGTCGGCATGTGGCTCGAGCGCTTCGTCATCGTCGTCACGAGCCTCCACCGTGATTTCCTGCCCTCGTCGTGGGGGATGTACTACCCGACGATCTGGGACTGGATGACGTTCGTGGGCACCCTCGGCTTGTTCGTGACGCTGTTCTTCCTCTTCGTCAGGTTCCTGCCGATGATTTCCATCTTCGAGATGCGGACGATGGCTCCGGAAGCCAGGCTGCACGAGGCGAAGGCGGAGGGCCACTGATGGCAGAGGCGCCCATCTACGGCCTGATGGCCGAGTTCGAGACGCCGGCTGCCCTCGTGGAGGCAGCAAAGCGGACGTATGCCGCCGGCTACCGGAAGATCGATACGTTCTCGCCCTATCCGATTGAAGAAGCCTGGGAAGCGATCGGACAGCACGACCGGCGGATGTCGCTCGTCGTCCTGGGCGGCGGAATCCTGGGCCTGCTGACCGGCCTGGGCCTGCAGGAATGGGTGCAGCAGCTGGCGTATCCGATCAACGTCGCGGGGAAGCCCCTCAACAGCTGGCCGCAGTACATCCCGGTCACGTTCGAGCTGACGATCCTCTTCGCGGCGTTGTCAGCCGTGATCGGGATGCTGGCCTTCAACGGCCTGCCGATGCCCTACCACCCGGTCTTCAACGTGCCGCGGTTCGAGCACGCGAGCCGCGATCGGTTTTTCCTGCTGGTCGAATCCATCGATCCACGCTTCGATCCGAGTCAGACACGGGATTTCCTGAAGGGGCTCAACCCGAGCGAGGTCAACGACGTTGAGCCGTAACGATTCAAGGTTCGAGGTTCGAGGTTCGAGGTTCGTCCTCGGGTTGCTCGGGGGAGCGTTGCTGCTTGTCGCGGCCGGTTGCCGGCAGGACATGCACAACCAGCCGAAGGCGATTCCGCTGCGCGAGAGCATGTTCTTCAAGAACGGATCGAGCGCGCGGCCGCTCGTGGACGACACAGTCCCCCGGGGGGCGCTGCAGGACGATGCGGCGTTCTTCACGGGGAAGCAAGGGGCCGGGGAGGTCGACGCGCTGCCGTTCCCGCTGACCGCGGACGTGTTGGATCGGGGCGAGCAGCGGTTCAACGTGTACTGCGCGCCGTGCCACGACCTGACGGGCAGCGGCCGCGGGATGATCGTGCGCCGCGGCTACCGGCAGCCCCCGTCGTACCACATCGATCGGCTGCGGCAGATTCCCATCGGGCACTTCTACGACGTGATGACGAACGGGTTCGGCGCGATGCCGGACTACCGCGCGCAGGTCGCGCCTCGCGATCGCTGGGCGATTGCCGCGTACATCCGCGCGCTGCAACTGAGCCAGCACGCCTCCGCGGCGGACGTGCCGGATGAGGAGAAGCAGAAGCTTTCACAGCCAGCGCCGGCAAAGGGTGAGCGCTGAGCGATGTTTACGAAGGCACTGACCACCATCGACTCGATCGGCATCGACCGGCTGCAGCAGCGGGGACTGACGGCCGCCGTCGCCGGTCTGATCATCGGCGGCGTCGGCGCGTTCCTGCAGCCGGCGCAGATCATGCCGTCGTGGTTGATCGGCTTCACGTTCTGCACGGGATTGTCGCTCGGCTCACTCTCGCTCCTGATGACGCAGCACTTGTCCGGCGGTAACTGGGGCATGGTCTCGCGGCGCATCTTCGAGGCCGGCAGCCGGCTCCTGCCCTATTGCGCGCTGCTGTTCGTTCCGGTCGCGGTGATGCTGCCATCCCTGTACGCGTGGGCGCGACCCGACGCCGTGCGCGCCGACGAGATCCTGCGATACAAGGCGTTCTATCTGAGCCCCGCGTTCTTCATCATCCGGACGGTGATCTACTTCGCGGTCTGGATCGGCTGCTCGCTCCTGCTGAACGGCTGGTCCGCCGCGCAGGATCGCGGCGAGGTCGCGGTGACCCCGGCCGACACGCGCCGCTTCCGCGTCGTCAGCGCCCCGGGCCTGATTCTGTACGTGGTGCTCATGAGCCTGGCGGCGGTCGATTGGCTGATGTCGCTCGACGCGCACTGGTACTCGACGATTTTCGGCTTCCTCATGGTCGCCGGCCAGGCGCTGTGCGCGCTCTCGTTCGCGGTAGCCGTCCTCGCGACGCTTGTCGAGCGCGAGCCGATGAACGCCATCGTGCGCGCGGGGCACTTTCACGATCTCGGCAAGCTGATGCTCGCGTTCGTGATGCTGTGGGCGTACTTCTCGTTCTCGCAGTTCCTGATCATCTGGGCGGGGAATCTGCCCGAGGAGATTCCGTTCTACCTGGCGCGTCTCAGGCACGGCTGGCAATACCTCAGCCTCCTGATTGTCGCCGGGCATTTCGTGCTGCCGTTCTGCCTGCTGTTGTCGGCGGATCTGAAGCGGCGGCCGCGCCTGCTCGCGCGAGTCGCCTGGTTCATCGTGGCGATCCGGCTCGTCGACATCATCTGGCTCGTCGCGCCGAACTTCAATCAGAGCGGCATGCCCGTGACGCTCGCCAATATCGGCATTCCTCTCGCCCTCGCGGGATTCTGGCTGTTCCTGTTCGCCGGACAGCTGCGGAAACGACCGGTCGTGCCCATCAACGATCCGTACTTCCTCGAGATGCTCGCGCGCGGGCCGCAGGGAGGGCACTGAGATGACCGAGCATCCGCATCCGCATCCGCACGGCGCCCTCGAAAATCCCGATACCGCGCACGAGACGAGCGACATCAACATTCGCGCGGTCATCTGGTTCGTGGGCGTCCTGACGGCCACGACGTTGACGATCCATCTCACGATGTACGGACTGTTCGTCGTCTTCGACAGGATCGAAGTGAAAAACGACCCGAACGTGTCGCCGCTCGCCGTCCCGGCGGGCCAGCCTCCGCCGGAACCGCGCCTGCAGACGACGCCGTGGACGGATCTGAAGCAGCTGCGCGCGCAGGAATTCGAGTACCTCCACGGCTACGGATGGATCGACGAGAAGGCCGGCGTCGCGCGGATCCCGATCGATAAGGCGAAGGCGCTGCTGCTCCAGCGCGGCCTGCCGGTGCGCCCAGAGGCGGCCGCGGCCGCCGAAGGCACGCACGTCGCGACCATGGGCGAATCGAACAGCGGACGCACGCTGCCCGCCGGAGAGCCGGATCATTCCAGCGCGCCGAGCGCCGCGCCGGCGGCCCCACCGACCGCCGCGCCCGGAGCTCCGAGCACACCCGGACCGCC
>WNGL01006795.1_pt1 | contig 13452 bp, 8 predicted proteins | sample 5400591 | NCBI WGS metagenome assembly WNGL01 (sample SAMN13153377, study PRJNA577476) | soil metagenome | isolation source: 80 cm soil or saprolite under Garry oak tree replicate 1 | place: USA:California | collected 2016-06-15
AAAAAGCTGCCCTTTTGCAAACGCTCCAGCGCTTCCAGAATGCCGTCTGCGCCAGGACTCACAGTGATCGGAGAGCAATGGCTCCAGGCGAGGACTCCGTTCTTATCGATGACGAAGAGAGCGCGCTCCGAAACTCCTTCTGCACTTCGATAAGCTCCGTATGCGCGCGCGACGCCGCCTTTGGGCTCAAAGTCCGCGAGCAACGCAAAGTGCAGGTGACGGGCTTCCCGCTCATTGTGCCGCTGGCCGACTCCCGGTCGAGGTTGCGGAATCGAGCTGGACCAGCGTCTCCAGCAAGTAGTACTGTCCATAAATTAGAATGCCGTCGGCAGGACGCGTACCGCTTCCATGCCGCAAAACTCCCGGAGGCGTCGCATCTCCCTTGTAGGTGGGCGTCAGATAGCCGTCGATCAGCGAGTGAGTGATGCGCTCTGCCTGACTTCGATACGCCTGCGCCTTGTGCGCATCTCGCGTGAGCGCAGCCAACTGAAGCAAGCCGCCGGCGGCGATCGCTGCCGCAGAAGTGTCGCGATTGCGATACATAACTCCTTCATCGCAGAAGTCGTACCAGGGCACGCCGTCTTCCGGCAGTTCGGCGATGATGTAGTCTGCAATTTTCTGCGCGGTTTGTAAAAGCTTCGGATCCCTGGTCTCACGATATGCAGTAGCAAATCCGTAGAGGGCCCACGCTGTACCGCGCGACCAACTCGTCTCCCAGGAATATCCCTGATGAGTGTGATAGAAGACGCGCTCACCTGGTTTCGCATCATTCGGAAATACGAAGCTGTCGTTCTTTCCGTTCCCGCTGAGTTGGAATTGCTGACGGTTGTCGCCGGGATTGTAGTGAACCGACTGAATCACCGAGCCGTCATTCCGAATAAACCAATCCGCCGCGCGCAGAGCGTGCTTCAGAGCGACATCGCGATATTTGGAATCGCCAGTCTCATAGCTCGCCCACCACAGAAGTTGCAGGTTCATCATAGTGTCGATGATCGTGTCGTCTCCGTTTGCATTCCATGCGGGAATCAATTGTGTGACCGGATTAAACATCTGCACCAAATGATCGGCCCCGCGGAGAGCGCTGGCGCGCAGCTTGGGATCACCGGTCAGCTGAAATCCGGGGACTGAAGAATAGAAGTAAAGAAAACCGGTGTCGTGATTCTGCTCGAACTCCTTGCCTACAAGAGCTGAGGTCCAAAGCTCTGCCCAACGGCGGTACTTCTCGTCATGCGTGTGGGCGTACATCTTCCAAAGCTCTGCCGTCCAGAAGCTACCTGTCCAGAAGAATCCCTTTTGGGGTTTCCATTCACCGGTTCGGTTATCGCCATCGGTAAAGAAGCCGTCGCCAGCACTGTTAGTGACGCCACCCGGCGGTGCCGCTGCAATGACTGGCTCCCACTTCGCTGCGGTGCGATCTATTTCTTTCTGCAGGAGGTCGATCGCTTGCTTATAGGTCCGCGAGCCGATCGGGTGCAAACTATCGGGCGGCACCGATTGCACTTCTGCTGCGCTCGAAAGCACCTTGACCGTTACCGGCGTCTTCAACCGGCCAGCAACCTGCTTCACGTAGGCGAGCAGCTGCTCTTGCGAGGTCACGTGGTCAATGTCCGCAAATCGCGCCACGTAGTAGCGCGGTTCGCCCGCGCCGTCCACGGCGATCGGATCATTTGTCCCCTCCTGGTCCCAGGCAGCCAGCGAATACCAGGAAGCAATACCATTCTTCAGCGGAAACGTGAACAGATAGTCCTTGCTGTCCTTGTTCACAGCCGCTCCGCTGCCCGGAGCCATGACAATGGCCAGGCCCAAATTGCTTCCTCGCAAAATCGGCGAGACCGCCTTGTTTCCGCCTTCCACAGCCTGCTCGCCCCACATCGCCAGCCACGCCGGATCATCCGTCGCCGGGGAACGCAATTCGGGAATTCCTTGCTGTTGGGTGAGACCGGTTGCGAATACCAGATCACCCGCGTTGCTCGATTCGATGGTTTGCAGGAAGCCGCGCTCGCCTGCCCATTGCGTAATTCGCTCCTGAAGGTCAACGTTCTTTCCAGCGATCTTCCAGCCTTTGTAAGTGAGTTCGATGATCGCGCGCACCGGGCCGGTAGAAACGATGCGGTAACCGCGGTCATCAACGTCCGCAACGTGCTCTGCCGTGCCGTTCACCCATCCCGCCAGAGCGCCGATACCTAATGCGTCGGCGACCAGATAAATGTCGCGGCCATCTGGGGAATAGTTGTGATAGACGTAGCCAGGCGTTGCGTACCGGTCGAGCTGCAAACTCGGCCTCGCCTTGCCGAAAAGATCGATCGCGTTGCGCTTGTCAAAGTACAGACGGAAAGCGTCGCGCTTCGATTCCCAGCCCACACCATCGATCTTCTTGGTAAAGATCGCATTCGTCTGCTTCTCGTAATCGCCGCGCAGACGAAAGATGCGGTCCACCGCGCCCCACGTAATGGTTACGATCCGCGTCTGGTGCGGCTTTAGATCGATCTGGAACGCGAGTTCGTCCGGGGTAGAGTCGCGGTCGAGATCATCCACCTGGGAAGGAAGTTCCGTTGGATGCAACACAGTCGCATCTTCGGCAATCGTTCTGGCGTCCGACGCAGTCACGATCTGCGAGCCAGGGTAAAAATCAGGAGCTATCTTCTTCAATTCCGGAACTGGCAGAACAATGTTTTCCGCCGGACGATTCTCGCCCGTAGGATTGGTAATAGCGACTTTGATCGACTTCAGGTGCGGCTCCGCCCACAGGACCTGTGTCGCCAATAAGGCCGACAGTGCCGCGCACTTCCACACTGCGCTTCCTTTCTTCATTTGCATGTGAAAGTCTCTCTCGAATTTCCGTAATTCCCGGGCGCCCACGGTTTCAACCGAAGCCGAGACTTTCTTGGCCGATGGCCGCGAACCGTTGACAACGCGGACTTCAATCTCTCTCTCTCACGCGAACCTGTTCTTTGGTCGTTCCTACGCCGTAACCTAATCGATATGCACCGGCTCCAACCGTGGCGCTAGAAGATGAACTAAGAGCAACGCAAATAGATAGGCTGAACCAGCCATAAACAGGACCACTACATAGCTGTGGGTCCACTGTAACAGCCGACTCACCAGCCAGGCGATACACAAACCTCCCACGGCGCCGCCAAATCCGCCGATTCCCACCACCGAAGCGATGGCACGACGCGGGAACATGTCAGAAGCCAGAGTGAACATGTTGCACGACCATCCTTGGTGGGCAGCGGTGGCCAACGCGATGATTGCTACCGCGGGCCACAATCCCTTTACCTGCGAGACAAACAGCACCGGCACCACGCACAAAGCGCAAATCAACATCGCACTCTTACGCGCGCGATTCACGTTCCAGCCCTGCTTGAGGAGACTGGAGGAGAGCCATCCTCCGCCGACGCTGCCAAAATCAGCGGCTATGTAAATTGCGACTAGCGGCGGACCGAGCCCAGTGAGGGTCACTCCGTGGGTTTCATGCAGAAACTTGGGCAACCAGAAAAGATAAAACCACCAAATCGGGTCGGTCATCGATTTAGCCAGCACAAATGCCCACGTCTGGCGATGCGGGAACAGACGCAGCCATGGAATTTTCGTTTCAGGCTCGAAGGGGTCGCTCTGGATATACCGCAGTTCACTCGGGGAGAGCCGGGGATGCTGCTGTGGGCGCCGGTACAGCAGGAGCCACAGAATGAGCCATGTCGCACTGAAAAATCCTGTGAAGACAAATGCCCAGCGCCAGCCCAGATGCACAGCTATCCACGGAACAGTTAGCGGAGCGACCACCGCGCCGACGTTCGATCCGGAATTAAAAATGCCGGTCGCCAGAGCGCGTTCTTTTTTCGGAAACCACTCGGTGACGGTTTTTATCGCGGCCGGAAAATTGCCCGATTCCCCGAGACCCAACATAAACCGCGCGGTGCCGAATCCAAAGATGGATCTCGCAAGCGAGTGTCCCATCGCTGAGAGGCCCCAGATAGTGATGGCTACGGCATATCCGATTCGCGTTCCGACGCGATCGATGAAACGGCCCACAAGGATGAGACCCAACGCATATGCGTAAAAGAACATCTGCACGATGTTCCCGTATTGGATCTCGCTCCATCCGAAAGTCTTCTGAAGTAGTGGGGCGAGCAGTCCGAGAACCTGCCGATCCATGTAATTGATCGTGGTCGCGAAGAACAGCAAGGCGCAGATAACCCAGCGAAGGTTCCCGCCAGCACGAGCATTCAGCGCCGCCTCGGCTGCTGGGGTTGGCGCACACGAGGGCTGTTCGAGCTCAGATGAACTTTGCTGCACGTTACACTCGACTCTACAAATGCGCGGTTATCTGCGCCCGCCGTTATCTGCCCATCCATCCGCCGTCAACCACCAGCACATGGCCGTGAATGTAATTACTCGCCGCGGACGCAAGAAACACGGCGGCTCCACAAATGTCGTTCGGTTCTCCCCATCGCGCTGCGGGGATGCGTTCGAGAATCTGGCGGTTACGAACTTCATCGCGTTGCAGCGCGGCGGTGTTGTCGGTGCGCATGTAGCCCGGCGCGATCGCGTTCACGTTCACGCCTTGCGCTGCCCATTCGTTGGCCAGCGCTTTGGTCAATTGCACGACCGCCCCCTTGGACGCAGCATACGCCGGAACGGTAATGCCACCCTGAAAAGCAAGCAGCGAAGCGACATTGATGATCTTTCCGCCCGATCCTCTGCTCAAAAAACTGCGACCTGCGGCCTGGCATAATTTCCAAAGTGAATTCAGATTTACTTGAAGGACAGCCATCCAGTCTTGATCGTTGTAGTCTACCGACTTGGCGCGACGGATGATTCCGGCGTTGTTGACCACGATGTCCACGGACGCAATCTGCTGGGCTACCGCAAAGAGATGCTCGGCAGCCCCGGGTTTTGACAAATCAGCCTGGATCCCGGATGCGCGGCGTCCCAACTTTTCGACTTGCTGACAAGTCTCCTGCGGCGAGCGCGAATTTCCGTGGCTGATTACGTCAGCTCCAGCTTCAGCCAACGCAATCGCCATGGCTGCACCCAGGCCCGCCGAAGCACCGGTGACCAATGCGGTCTTGCCGCCGAGCCTGAACTGATCGAGGATCAAAGGATTATTTCTAGTCGCTGCCAGTCCCGATCCCGACTGGCCGAACTAAGGCTGAAGGTTCGCGACAGACTGGTGCCTTCGCGACGATGCGCTGCCATTACCCAACGGAAGCCAATCTTGGCAAGCCAAAGGCGGTTCCGTGTTGATGCCAGTCTCATAATGTTGTTCGCCGATCGCTAACCTGGCGCTGACTCGTTGGGTCAAGTCGGTCAGAACCTTCATTGCCTCACCTTTCGCTTCAGCGCGGGATTCTTGCAGCCGGCAATAATGCGTGTCAAGAAGATTGTGCTGCGGTCGTCCCTCTATGCGGGACACCACCTCACAAAATGCCAACAAATAACTCGCCAGGCTACAGCTAGTGTGAGACGATTTGCGTGGCGCGCTTGCCCGACCCGTGATCTCAAGCAGGCGCCGTCACTCAGTTATATGTAACTGGAAGGTCTGCCTGCGGGATAGATCGGCGATTTTGGACTAAGCAACGATGGAGGACATTTCTATGACAGCCTCACTTAACACATCCTTTGCAACGCCTCTTCCCGAAGCTGTTGCCAAGACCGACGGACCATATCAACTGCATGGACTGGAGCGCGCCGTTTCTGTTCTCGAAGCCCTCAGCGAGAGTGAGGCACCGCTCAGTCTCGCCGAGATCTGCCATCGCATGAACCTGCACAAAAGCACTGCCCATCGGTCGCTCATGGTTCTGGAACGTAACGCGCTGATAGAGAGAACTCCAGAGAATCGTTTTCGTCTGGGACTGAAGCTCTATGAACTCGGCAATCGAGCGGTGGAGCAGATCGATCTGCGTGCGCGGGTTTACCCGTTCTTCAGGCGGCTCGCGATGGATGTACGCGAAACAGTACATCTGGGCGTTCTGCAGAAAACATCGGTTGTATATGTGGACAAAGTGGAACCCAATCGCAGGATCTGCATGAGCTCGAAGATCGGAAGTTCGAACCCGGTTTATTGTACCTCGATGGGAAAGGCGATGCTGGCATTTCAACCCGAAGAAACAATCAAAAAGATTGTTTCGAGCATTCGTTTTACGCGCTACACGCCCAAGACGCTCTGCTCACGTGAGAAGCTGTTCGAGCATCTCGAGACTGTACGGCGGCGCGGATATGCAATTGATGACGAGGAGATTGAACTCGGTGTTCGTTGTATCGGTGCCCCCATTTTCAATCAGGATCGGTGGGCCATTGCAGCCGTAAGCGTCTCGGGACCGACTTCGCGCATCACCGCACAAAATGTTCGCGCGATTGCGCAACGTGTGCTGACCTGCTGCCGCGAAATCTCCGCCTCACTGGGTATGCGAGCGAAGAAAAAATCTCACGTAGCGTCGCCTTTCCTGACGCACTATGGCAGCTGAGCCACCTACGGTTCTTTCACCTTGACCACGACCGCGCCGAAGACTACTCCGGGAGCAATGATCAGTCGATGAGGTGTACCTGCCGGCACGTGAAAGATGTCACCTTTGACAACCGTGTATGAGGTTCCATTCTGAATGCCACTTCCCTTCGTTTCGCCATCCTCGTCGGTCTTGGCATCGAGAACGGTCCCTCCAGTAACCAGAGTCGCGGTTCCCTCAGTCACCACGAACACGTCATCATAGTGCGTATGCACTTCGGCTCCGCCGCTCGCACTTCGCACTGAGAGTTTGATTGCATGCGATCCATAGTCGCCGAGTGTAGCTCCACTGCTCGCAGACGCTTTCGCCGTCTGCGCCAGAGTTTGCAGCTGTAAGGCGACGCTCTTGCCCGAAAAAACTTCAGCTTTGTCTTCCGCCGACGCGTAAAGTGGAATTAGGAATATAGCGGCTACAAAAATTGAAAGTAGTTTCATCGCTTCTCCTGACATTCGTCAATCGGCTTATCGAAGTGTTTCGATCGGAGCAGGGTCCATGTCTCCATAGTCCTGGTTCTCGCCCCCCATGCCCCAGCAGAAGCTATACGCTTGGGTCCCCACCCCCGCGTGAATCGACCAGCCGGGAGAGACGACTATTTCGCGATCTTTCATAACAATGTGCCGAGTCTCTTCCGCAAACCCCATAAGGTGAAAGACCCGTGCTTGCTCGGGCAGATTGAAATACATGTAGATCTCAGATCGGCGCATATGGGTGTGAGCAGGCATCGTATTCCACGCGCTTCCCGAATGAAGATGCGTTACGCCCATTACTAATTGGCAGCTCCGCGCGCCATCGAGATGTATATACTTACAAACGGTGCGGCGGTTACACATTTCAGTGCTGCCCAGTTCAACTAGGCTGGCATCCGCTTTACGGACCAGCGTGGTGGGATAACTGGAATGTGCAGGACAGCTGAGAAAATAAAATACAGCGGGTGAATCCGGATCGGCCGACTCAAGTTCAATCGCCTTCGCTCCGCGCCCTATATATACGCAGTCGAGATTTTCGAGAGCATAACTGTCGCTGCCAACCTGAACCGCGCCGCTGCCGCCGGTGTTCAGAACTCCTACTTCGCGCCGTTCGGTGAAGGACTTCGCCCGTAACGTGTCATCCGCGGTGAGTGCAATTCGGTTTTTCAAGGGTGCGGCCATGCCCACCACTGCGCGATCCAAGTCTATGTACACCTGGTGAATCTCTCCAGGCACGCAGAGATTATCAATCAGGAACGTTTCTCGAATCTGCGTGGTCGTCATCGTGCGGTAACCCACCGGATCGGCGATGAAACGAGTTTTCATGGTTCGTGGTTGTTCCTTGCCTTTCGGTTCTTATGGTGCACGAGGAAAAATGTCACTTCCAAGGGGCTGCTTGAATTCCAGGATGCGGTAAACGATTACAACCAGCAAGCCCTATTTACCAAAATCCAGCAATCCCTATTTACCAAAATAATGACGCGCTGTCTGCACTTTTATATACGAGCGTCCCGCTATGCGGGATATTTGGTGGCGTCAAGTTTGTACCTGCTCTCGGGTGCCTGAGAGCGCGGGCTGCTTTTGCCGCCAAGCCATTACAAAGCTTATTCTCTGAGGCAACGTACCGCATAGAGAGACGCCGCGGCACAATCTTCTTGACACCAGTTATTGGAGGCTGCCAGAATCCCGGCATTGAAGCCCAAAGGTGAAGCGATGAAGGTTCCGGCCCGACTTGATGCGGCGAGTCAACGCTGCGTCAGCCATCGGCGAACAGCATAATGTGATCGGCATCGACACGGAATCCCTTAAGAATCGGCAAGCAATAGCATCCGAGTCCGTGCAAAAGAGGAGGGGTTATGAGGAAAGCAGTTCACGTTGCGTTCGCGTGTTTTCTTCTGCTCAGCGTGGCCCGCGTCGATCTCGCGCAAAATACGAATTCCAGTGACATTCGTGGCACGGTAACCGATTCGTCGGGTGCAGTCCTTCCGGGCGCCACCGTTACTGTGACAAACAACGACACCGGCGTGGTCAGCAAATTCGTCACCAACGGGGATGGCCTTTACGATACCAATTCGATTCTGCCTGGAAACTACACGATTTCCTTTGGCAAGGAAGGTTTCCAGAAACTGGTGCGTGGCCCGGTCGCACTGCAGGTCGGCCTGGTTACGATTAACGGTAATCTGAAAGTCGGCTCGAGCACTCAGACGGTCGAGGTTACATCCGAGGCGCCGCTGTTGAAGACTGAGGACGCCCAGGTATCGACCACTTTGTCGACGGAGCAGTTGACCAACCTGCCGAGTGTTGATCCGGCGAACGGATGGACCAGTCTCCTGAAGCTGCTTCCTGGTGCTACCAGCACCCCAGGCGGCACGAACGGTGGCGGCAACGGTGACCAAAATCCTGGAGTCGATCAAGCCATCGCGGGCACCATGCCATACTTCTCCAGCTATCTGGTTGACGGTGGCTCGATCTGGTTGCCACATAGCGCCAATATTGACCAAGGAGAGAGCGAGACCGTAGCCGAAGTGAACGTGATTACTACAACCGCCTCAGCGCAGTATGGCGGCGGCGGCAATGTCTTCAACCTCATCAGCAAGAGCGGAACCAATCAGTTTCACGGTACCGCCTATGACTATTTCCAGAATGATGCCTTGAACGCGAGAGACTACTTCAACCGGATCGGCCCTAAGGCGAGGCAGCGTTTCAACTACTTTGGCGGTGCGATCGGTGGGCCGATCCTCAAAAACAAGTTGTTCTTCTATTTCAACTATCAGCAGTTAGTTAATCCATTCAGTTCGATCAGCACTATCAGCGTTCCGACCGACGCCATGAAGGCTGGTTGTTTCGATCCTGCGGTCTTCGGAACCAGCCTTACGCTCGATGCTGCCCACGGTGGCGCACCGTTAACTACCAATCCCGCTCAATGCGGATCCTTCAATCCTGCCGACCTGGCCATTCCGACAAGCGATTTTGACCCCGTTGCGGTGAACATTCAAAACGACTATGTCAGAGCCACCAATCAGAATTTAGTCCAAAACAACTATACCTTTCTGAGCAGCGGCACAAACAACAGCAAGAAAACCTTCGGGCGGTTGGACTACAACCTGAGCGACAAGAACCGGATCAACATTACGGTTCTGATGCACGACAATCCGCACAAGCAATTCAATAGTCCTGTTTGCCCCATAAGTTGTCAGTTATTTGCGGCCGAAGGGTATAACGCCCAGTTCACGGACGTGTACTCCTTCAATTCGTCTTTGGTGAACGAATTCCGGTTCTCGTTTGTCCGGCAGGGGAATTGGTTTGTTCCGGCGAGTCTGGGCAAGGGCCATCCGGCCAAGTTGGGATTAAAGTTCTCCATCGCGGATGAGTATCCGACCATTAACATCGGTGGAACCGGCGGAAACGGCACCCTGAATCCCTCCACGAACGCAGTTTTTATTGAGAACACCTTCATTCCCGCGGATGTAGTAACCATGGTCCGAGGCAGGCACATTCTGCACTTCGGCGGCGAGTTTATGTTCGAGCAAGATAACTCGACTCCATGGGGTAACCTGAATGGTGCGACGCTGGGATTTAGTGGGCAGTACACCAACGCCGGCGTCGGTTATGCCGACTTCTTGTTGGGAGATGTGCAATCGTGGAGCGCCCTGAGTGAACCGGAACACGGAATGCGGGCCAGGAATCCGTCGCTTTTTGTTCAAGACGACATCAAACTGCGGCCCAACGTGACGGTCAACCTCGGAGTGCGCTCGGAAACGCATGGCGGAATGAGCGACGTCAAGAACAATATCGGAGGCTTTGATCCGACGCACACCAACCCCGTTAGCAGCACGTTAGGCACAATTTGGTTTGGGGGCCTAAACGGGGCGCACACTCAATCATTTGCGACGAAGACCAAGGTGATGCCGCGCCTGGGAATCGCCTGGCAAGCGTCGAATAATTGGGTGGTGCGGGCTGGAGTTGGGCAATACGCTGCCCTGTGGAGTATGGACACTGCTGGCGGACCTCTTGGCTTCGGCACAGCCACGTTGGGCAGTTTGTCAGCCAACCCCGGCCAGAACCCAGTGGTGCAGCTTTCGGGATCTGGGGCGGGCCTGCCCCTGGTTGTCGGTCCAGATCGCAACCCTGCTGACTACATCACCCCCCTTACGCCTCAGGGAAACGGGCTGATACCCTACACCCCCTATAATCTTCCGATTATGAGCGGGTGGCAGTGGACGGCAAGCGTACAGCGTCGTTTGCCCGCGAATATGGTGTTAGAGGGGCAATACATCGGCAGCCACTGGGATAACTTACACTTCGAGGCGGATATCAACCAGGTGCCTGCGAACAAGCTCGGGGGCGGTCAGAATGCGAGGCCGTATCCTCAGTTTGCTGGTATTGGCCCTGGCGCGGGCGGCGCCCGTACCGGCCTGTACAACGGTATTTCGAACTACCATGCGGCGCAGGTCCTGCTTCAGAAACCGTTCAGCTACGGCTTATCTGCCGATTTGAGTTACACGTGGTCGCAGCTGAAAGATGACATGGATACTTCAGGCTGGGGCAACCAATTCGGTTCCGTGTACTATCAGGACGCTTATACTCCCTCGGCCAACTATGCGGTCTCAAATTTCGACAGGCCGAACGCGTTCAAAGGCGACCTACTGTATGCGGTGCCGCTCGGGAAAGGACACCAATACCTAAGCTCGCCTTTAGCGGATGCGGCGCTCGGCGGTTGGCAAGCGTCAGCTTCCTGGGTGGCCGAATCGGGAGCTCCGTTCACTGTGGTTATGAACAACGCTACGAACTCCGGCGCGCTGGACGGATTCTGGTATCCCAATTTGGTTGGTGACCCACACGCGGCGCACCAGACGATCAATCAGTGGTTCAACCAGCTCGCATACGCGACGCCGGCGACCAATACTTTTGGCAATAACAAGAGAAACTCGCTCCGTGGACCCAGGTTGACGGATGTGGATTTTTCACTGGCCAAGAGTTGGGGGCTGCCGGGGTGGGAGCAAGGCAAACTGCAGCTTCGGATGGATGCTATCAATATCTTGAACCATCCAAGCTTCAGAAATCCCAGCAACAACCTCAATCCAACCGCGCTCGCATCGGGTGCTCCCGATCCCAGTGTTGGACAGGTCACTGCGACGACGATTACCGGACGCATCGTTCAGCTTTCTGCCAGATTCTCCTTCTAAGGAAGGACATCGGGCAGGCTTCTTAGAACTGAAAGGGCAGCGTCTGACGCTGCCCTTTCTTATGCCAATCGGAGAGACGGATGGTGCAGTATCATTGGCAACGATGAAAACAAAAGAAGGCCTTGGTTGGCTCGGAAGTATCTTCTTCTTCTTTTTTGTCGGCTCACTGCAGGGCGTCGCCCAGTCGGCCGCTAGCCGCCCCCAGGAAATTGCGTCGCATGCCCGTCAAGCTCAGGAATTCCTAAAAGAGCATCGCCCTGATCTGGCAATACCCGAGTTTCGTGCCATCGTTGCGCTCGATCCGAACAACGTCGATGCTCGCGGGAATCTCGGTGTTCTGTTGTTTTTCCAGGGTGACTATCCTGCCGCGATTCCGCAGCTTCGGGCCGCGTTCAGGCTCCGGCCCACTCTATGGAGGATTGAGGCCCTCCTGGGCATGGCGGAGAGGCGGACTGGCAGCAGCAAGAGCGCTCTTGCCGACCTGGAGAAAGCCTTCCCCAGGCTGCAGGATGAGAAGATTCAGATAGATGCTGGTATGGAGTTGATTGAAATCCACACTGCTGCTGGCGATCTGGACAAAGCCGCAGCGACTGTCAGCGCTCTTCGCAGCCTGTACCCTACCAATGCTGAAGTGCTCTACGCTTCCTATCGGATCTATTCGGACCTTGCCGGCGAAGCCATGCTCAGCTTGTCCCTGGTGGCTCCAACATCCGCCCGGATGCATCAGGTCATGGCGCATGAACTGGAGAAGCATGGTGACGACGAGGCAGCGATCAGGAACTACCGCGAAGCGCTCAAGCTTGACCCCAAGCTTCCTGGGCTCCATTTTGAATTGGCCGAGGTGCTGAATGCCTCGTCAGTCGCGGCCGAACAGCAGGAAGCGGAGAGTGAATACAAGGCGGCCCTTTCCGTTAACCAATTCGACGAAAGGGCCGAGTTTAGACTGGGAGACATTTCTTCCCGGCGAGGCGACATGCAGGAAGCCTACGCACATTATTCCCGAGCCGTGCAACTCCAGCCGAATGATGCGGAGGCCAACGTTGGTCTTGCGAAAGTACTGATGCTGATGAATCAACCCGACAAAGCGGAACCGCTGCTCCAGCGCGCCCTTCAGTTGGACCCCACCAGTGCGGCGGCCCACTTCCGGCTAAGCACCTTGTATCGCCAGGCAGGACGCACTACGGATGCGAAACGGGAACTGGAGGAATACCAGAAGTACAAGGAGATGAAAGAGAAGCTTCAAGACATTTACCACGACATGCGCGTCAAGCCCGCTAAACAAGAAGGTGACGAGACGGACGTGCGCCAATAGCGGATCACCCCCCTTGGACACGATCTACGCCGCTGATGAATAGAAAACCTTTGAGCTGTTGAAGTCACCCGGACCATGACACCTCCCATGTGCGATAGGAAAAAGTTGAGAGCATTCATTCATTTAGTCTTGGTGGTGTTCGCTTTTGGCATGGCTCCGTCGTTCTCTCAGCATTCCGAAAGCCTCTCCCTGGGAATTGAATCACACGACGGCAAAGCAGAGCTGCGGGGTTCGGAGGCAGCTCCCGCCAACGCGCAGCAAGCAACTCCACACACGTTCACCCCGTTGCCACAATTGGTGGATATTACCGGCTCTACAGGCATCAAATTTGAACACCTATCGAGTCCGGAACAAAAGTACATTGTGGAGTCGATGAGTGGCGGCGTCGCTCTGATTGATTATGATCGTGATGGCTGGCCGGATATCTATTTCACCAACGCGCAAAGCGTGGAGATGGCGCTTGCCGGCAAGCAAGCTCGGAG
>WNGL01008120.1_pt1 | contig 13450 bp, 12 predicted proteins | sample 5400591 | NCBI WGS metagenome assembly WNGL01 (sample SAMN13153377, study PRJNA577476) | soil metagenome | isolation source: 80 cm soil or saprolite under Garry oak tree replicate 1 | place: USA:California | collected 2016-06-15
CGATGCCCACCATGTTCTTGTAGGCGGGATTAAGCAGATCCTGGAAACTGGCGGGTGGAGTCTTCACCAGGTCAGTATTGATAATAAATGCCTGGGCACCCCAGTATTCGGTGCACCAGTTGCCACTGGAGTCTTTGAGGTTTGCCTGGATGTCATCCCAGTGGGCATGCTTGTAAGGGGTAACGAGCCCCTGCTGGACAGCCTTGGGACCAAACTTGAAGCCTACATCACCGATGTCACCATGGGGGTGCTTCTTCGAGTTCGTGAACACTTCCAGTTCCTGTGCGGAAGAGTACTCGGCCTCGGCCTGGTAAGCGATGGTCAGTCCATAGTTCTTAGTGTAACCGTCTAGAATGTCCTTGTAGTCGGCCCACTCAGGCGGAATACCAATTGCCTCGAGTTTGCCCTCCTTCTTTGCGTTGGTGGTCAGAGTCTGCATGTCAATCGGACCGGCCATGTTGACAGTTGGAGTGGTGCCGCCACCAGTGTTACTTCCGCATGCTTCAAGGAATGCAGCAAATGCTGCTCCAGAAAGACTGAGGGCACCGGCACGCTTTAAGAAATTACGACGACTGTGTGGGGCGAGGAGTTGACTAAATAGCTCTTGCTCCTGGCTACTCATAAAGGGGTACCTCCATGTGGGATAGTGACGACGATAATACAGATGATGTACTACACAACAAGGTGCAGCAGGATAAAAGTATATGCATGCGCTTAGCTGTCACATAATAGTAATACGTAACAATAAGCTCAATTAATCTCAGGCAGGGCAGAGGGTGTAGAGAAGTCAGATATCCTCAACTGAAGAGGTATCTGAATCGAGTGTAACAGGCGGATAGTATCAAACACAATGTATGAATTGTACATATGCTAAGTACAACTAATAGATATTGTAGACATAAACTGATGCCTTACTCGTCCTTAATAAAATGTGAACCCTTCGTTAAAGATGACTTAACATACTTGTAGTATGATCCTCATTGTAGAGAAGAAAACAATATCAGGCAGGACAGAGGGCATAGCGTCTTACAGGAGCAGATATGTTAGAATATGAGGTATGAGCGAGTATTTTTCTCATACCTCTTCGCACACCGTTCAGTATCTCAAACAGGTGCAAGCCCTCCTCGACCAACTCGATCCCAAAGCTGCACCACAGGCTGTGCTTGTGCCTGGCTCACCAGTACCGCGTGGTGGAATCATTGTATTCCCTGGCTCATTCAATCCGCCGACAAAGGCCCATCTTGCCCTCCTGGAGCAGGCCCAGCAGTTCGCTTCTCATCATGGACTGATGCATGTCTATGCTGCGATAAGCAAACACACTACCGATAAGGAGAAAGTCGAGCGACTGCTGCTGCTTGACCGCATCATCCTACTGCAAACGTTGATGCGAGACCACTTACCAGGGACAGGAATTGTACTCTTTAATCGTGGACTGTACGTCGAACAGGCCGAGGCGATACGCACTGCTTTTCCGGCAGTCACCAGGCTGCTCTTTCTGGTGGGTTTCGATAAAATTGTGCAGATCTTCGACCCGCACTACTATGATAATCGGGATGCTGCCCTCTCTGAACTTTTTGCCCTGGCAGAATTGCTGGTTGCCCCACGAGGGAAGGCAGGAGAGGAAGAGTTGGCTGAACTGTTAGGCAAGCCAGAGAACCAGCAATTCGCCCGCTATGTCCATGCACTTCCCTTCGATAAAGCCTACCGTGATATATCCTCAAGCGAAGTGCGCCAGAACCCTGAAGCCCACCGCGACGTGATCCCACCCGAAGTGCAGCGCTTCATAGAGGAAACGCATGCATATGAGCCACCTGTCCGGCAAGCGGATGGCTCAGTGATTGATTATTATGGGGAACACATCAAAAAGTTGGAGGCTTTGCTCAAAGGTTCATAAGGATTGGGTTGATCGTGCCGCACGATCAACCCAATCCTTATGAACGAGCAATCCGAAAGGTCAATTTACTTGCGCCAATCTGTACGATATCTCCCTCTTTTAATGTACAGCGCCTGGCTAACTTCCCATTGACAAATGTGCCTGTGGCGGAACGGTTATCTTCTAGCTCGTATGTCCCGTCTGGGAGTTGGCGAATAGTGGCATGGAGGCGACTCACAGCCAGGTCTTCCAGGAAAATAGAACAATCGCGGCTGCGTCCTATCGTCATCTCTGGCAGTAGATCAAAGGTACGAAGGCCTCCCTGTACATTCGCAAGGTCTAGTTTAGCAATCGCACTGGCATTAGGATCAGGGGCTTTGCCAATGTGTAGTTCGCGCCCCTTTGACGAGGCCTGCTTAAACGCTCGAGTTGCTTCATGTGCGTAGAAGATAAGTGTGGTGTTCCCAAAGCAAAGCTCATCGCCATCCTGGAGCACTTGCTCTTTAACAGGTTGCCCATTCACAAAGCTATCGCCACTTCCATGATCGTCATGTAGCACATAAGTGCCTGCATTACAAATAATACTGGCCTGTATACGATGAACAGCAATATCTTCCAGAAAGATGTCACAATCCCGACTCCGACCGATAGTAGTACATTCATTCCAGAGTTCCATTCGTTTGCCAGCCTGCGATCCTTGTTGAATCACAAGATACGCTGGTGATATTAGCTCCTGTTGATTTTGCGCCATTTCCAACTCTCCCCCAGTAGATAATGAGGTTTTATAAAATAATTCCAACGTGTAGGATATCTGTCATGTTGATATTGTACCCAATGCGTGTAAAATTTTCTCCGGTGTGATAGGCAAGCTACGAATACGTATGCCCAGTGCATCGTAGATGGCATTAGCAATGGCGGGAGCCATACCGTTCGTTGGTACTTCGCCCGCAGATTTCGCACCAAACGGTCCTGTGTACTCGGTATCCTCTACCAGGATCGTCGTCATCTGTGGCATATCCAGCGTAGAGATCAGCTTGTAGTCAACAAACCCTGGATTGCGAACACGTCCCTGCTCATCAAACTTCACTTCTTCGCTCAGTGCATAGCCCAGCGCCATCGTTACTGCTCCCTCCACCTGGCCTGTTGCCAGTGCGGGATTGATCGCCTTGCCCAGGTCGAGTGCATTGATGGCTCTGGTCACACGTACCTGGCCTGTCTCAATGTCCACCTCAACTTCCACAAACTGAGCGAAGAACGGGGCTGGAGAATCATCCGTCCAGAAATCGCCTTTTGCCATGATCTGCTGGCGATGTCTGCCATAGAGTGTCTCGTTTGCAATGTCTGCTACTGTGAGGTTGCCAGGCCCCTTTGGTGTATAAATAACTCCATCGATAATGCTCATATCTTCGGGTGAACAATCAAGCATATCACCTGCGACATCCAATATCTGCTGCCGCACCCGCTCCGCCGCAACCTTCACACCACCACCACTGATATAGGTGGTGCTGGAAGCATACGAACCATAGTCAAAGACGCTAGAGTCAGTATCGGCTGAGTGCATGATGATCTTGTCCAGACCCACACCCAATGCCTCCGCCGCAATCTGCGCCAGAATGGTATCGCTCCCTTGTCCGATATCGGTGGCACCCGTCATCACATTGAAGGAACCATCTTCGTTGAGCTTGATCGAGGCTCCCCCCAATTCAAAACTGGCAACACCGCTCCCCTGCATTGCTGTTGCCATCCCACGTCCCCGTCGGATAGGCTTGCCATCGCCACGGTCAAATAGCTCAAACCAGCCAAAAACCGCCGCGCCACGCTCCAGGCATTCTGGCAGACCACATGAACGGAACTGGCGTTTTGAGCGTAGCACTCCATCCACTTCCTCCACATCAATCGGGTCCCAATCACCTTTTTGCACATGGTTCTTGCGCCGAAATTCCAGTGGATCCATATTTAGACGATGAGCAATCTCATCAATATGTGACTCCAGGGCAAAGAACCCTTGTGGAGCACCATAGCCACGCATTGCACCGGTGATAGGCAGATTGGTATAGATGGCATCAGCGCGGAAGTGATAGGCTTTGGCGCGGTAGAGACAGAGGGTTTTGTGTCCCGTGCTGCGTGTGACTGTAAAGCTGTGGGTACCATATGCGCCTGCATTGCCGATAGAGTGCATGGAGATGGCAACTAGCGTCCCATCCTGTTTCACGCCACTGCGCATACGCATAATCATCGGGTGACGGAATCGCCCGGCAGTAAACTCTTCCTGTCGACTGTACTCGATGCGTACGGGTTGACGTGTCTTCAGCGCAAGGATGCCAGCAACTGGCTCCAATACCATTTCCTGTTTGCTGCCGAAGCCCCCACCTACACGAGGTTTAACGACACGTACTCGCGAGATAGGCAATTGGAGCACGGCTGCAAGTTGACGACGTGTATGATAAGGAACCTGTGTGCTGCTGACTACTATCAAACGCTCATATGCATCGAGATAGGCGACGCAGACGTGCGGCTCCAGCACGGCATGTGAGATGTAAGGAACCGTGTATTCTCCTTCAACGATGATATCGGCCTCGCGCATAGCGGCGGCAAAATCGCCGTGTTCCAGTTCCTCGTGTGCGGCGATGTTGTGTGCGGCATCATAAATATTGCCAGCGCTCTTTCCGGCATTAGGATGAGTGGTATCTGGCTCATGCAACTTCGGAGCGTCCTCTTGCATGGCTTCGAGTGGATCAAAGACGGCCGACAGCACCTCGTACTCAACCTCAATCAGTCCAAGGGCTTCTTCTGCAATCGCGGGTGTCTCAGCAGCCACAAAGGCGACCCAATCACCAACGTAGCGCACACGATTATCGAGCAAATAAGCATCATAAGGGGAAGGTTCTGGATAAGGCTGACCGGCGGTGCTATGGGCAACACGGGGTACGTCTTCATATGTCAGGACGGCGAAAACGCCAGGGAGCGCAAGTGCTTTGCTTTTATCGATATGGCGGATAATGGCATGGGCATGTGGTGAGTGCAGGATACGAGCGTGCAGCATATTCGGCTGCTCAAACTCAGCCGCATAAACGGGCGCACCCGTGACCAGTGGACGTGCATCAACACGTCGCTCCTTCTGTCCAACCACGCGAGTGCGTGCCATTTGACGTGCTTGTTGGTGAGCGGCGTCGGCAATGTTGCCTGCACCGGGGTCGTAGTGGTCGTTGGGCATCTTAGCCTGCCCTTCTATCCGAAGTTGTTAGAATCATACCATGCTTCTTTCCTACAAACAAGTGATCTCAAGGACCGGGTTGCATCATCTCCGCCGCCCTCAGCACGGCTGCCACAGGCTTCACATACCCTGTACACCTGCAAATATTCCCTGCCAGTGCTGCCTGTACCTCCGCTTCCGTGGGATGAGGATGCTCTTGCAGGAAGGCATATGTCCGTATGATAAAGCCGGGGGTGCAGTATCCGCACTGAGCAGCGCCCTCCTCCGCAAATGCTTCCTGGATGGGGTGCAGTTTCCCCTCCTGTGCTAATCCCTCAATTGTGAGCAGGTCTCCACTATCAGCTTGAGCGGCAAGCATGCAGCAGGAATTGATGGAGTTCCCATTGAGGATGACACCGCAGCCACAGCAGTCGCCTGTGCCACAGATGAGTTTTGTTCCCTTGAGATGATGCTGATGGAGCGCCTCAAGCAGTGTTTCGCCTGGTTGTACTCGCCATGTCACTGTGCGTCCGTTCACTTTGAGTGTGATCTCGATCTCAGGCATGATGCCACTCCTCTCCATGGGGTGCCAGTCCTGCTGCCTGGCGCAATGCTCGTATAGCAGCAACTCCACTCATACGACGGCGATAGTCAGCAGAGGCGCGATGATCGCTGATGGGTCGGACTTCCTGGCGAACAATCTCTGCTGCTCGCTGAAAGGTCTCCTCTGCAGCTGGCTGACCTATCAATGCTCGTTCAGCTTCTACAGTGCGTAGAGGAATGGGCGCTACTGCGCCCATGACCAGGCGAACATCAGTAATCACTCCATCCTGGATGTTCAGTGTTGTGGTAGCATTCACCATCGAAATATCTTCAGCCGTGCGCCCGATCTTGTAGAACCCTCCAGATATCTTGTCGTTGGGTAATGGGATACGTAGTTCGCGGATCAGTTCTCGTTCGCGGACACTCTTTGCCGGGCCGACGAAGAAGCTATCTAATGGCACAATCCGTTCTCCTTGTGTGCCTACCAGAACAGCCTGGGCGTTGAGTGCAATCAAAGCGGGTGGAGTATCAGCAGAAGGAAGGGCAGAGGCAACATTTCCCGCGAGGGTTGCCATGTTACGGATATTGGGTGAACCGCAGACGGCTGCACCACGCGCAAGAATGCCGTTGGCAAGTGTCTGAATGAGCGGATGGCGAGCTACCGTGCGCATAGTTGCCCCGGCACCAATGCGAATCCAACCATCCTCGACAGAGATATAGTCTAGCCCCAATTTGCGAATATCTACGACTTCGCGCACTCCAACCATGTAGCGTGGATTGACGAGCAGGTCGGTGCCGCCAGCAATAACGGTACGCCCTTCCTCTGCGAGGAGGGCAACTGCTTCGGTTAGTGTTGTGGGACTATAATAGGCTGTGATTTTGAGCATGGTATAGACAAGGACTCAGGCTGCAAGATTGAGAAGCAGGCGTGCAGCATTCTCATCAGGAGCAGTACAGATTCCCCTTAGCAACAGATCAAGTTTATCAAGTTTCGTGATCTGGGGCACCTTCTCCCGTGCCAGTTCTGTCAAGGGTGGAAAGCGCGTCTCGATGAAGGTGACGACTGCCTCCTGTAATCCTTCGGCTTTGCCCTCTTCGCGGCCCTCAGCCTTGAGTTCTTCGAGTAATGGGTTCCCTGCGTGCAAACTTCTCAACTCACTCATATATATCTTCCTTGCATATGCTAAGCTGCCTCTGTCTCGAGAAGGAAACGGGCAATAGTTTCGTCGGGAGCAGCAACAATCTTTTCGAGCAAGAAGTTGAGAATATCAGGAGAAGTAACGCTAGTTACTTTCTGTTGTGCCAGTTCAGTCAAGGCTGGGAAACGTACTCTGACCGAGGTGAGGACTGCCGTCCGCAGTCCTTGGGCCTCACCCTCAGCCTTGAGTTCTTCGAGCAATGGGTTCCCTTCGTGCAAGCTACCAATCTCTTTCATTTTCTGTTTTATCCTTTCTTTGTGCTCTTCTGAAACAATAGTAGATCGATACAAGAACGTACTAAACCATACGAAATGACCAGAGAACCTACCTTCCTGCTCTTTGTAATACTCCTTCATCTCCTGCAGTCCCTGCACTAACCGATCAAAGTTGGCTCCCTTCATTGTCGGCAAGATTGCGTACACTGCTACGTTCCCTTTGTCGAGTAACTCTTGAGCCTCCCGCTTGTAGAGTTCGATTACTTTGTAGTTAATCTCCGCAAGGGTTTTCCCGTCAAGTTCGACCTTTAGAGGCGGTATTGGAATGCCGTAGCCCTCAAAAGGACAGATTAATGTCTGGAGAACCGGCTTCCGATATTTCCGATAGAGACCGCCATAATATTCAAACAGACGGCCATCAGTCTCTCTGGTTGGAGCCGACTCAAATTCGACATGGCCTACACAGTCTCCTGCTCGTTCCCGCCTCCTGACCTGATAAACGCCATCGACTCTCAGGGAAGGCTCAACTGTTCCCTCTTTGACGATACTTTCCTTGAGTTCTTGAGCCTCGATGATCTCCTCTTCTAGAAAATAGGAGAGGAATGCTAGAGTTTGATCATCAAGGAGCGCTTTAAACGAACTATCGTACGGTTGCCGCTGAGATGGTTTCGATTGCTGTTTTTCTGTCATGGTAACCTGCTCTGCCTGCCCTTCCATCCGAAGTTGCTAGAATCATACCATGATTCCCTCCTCCAAACAAGCCTCTAGAGTTGCCTCAACAAGTACATTACGGCCTCTAATACACCCCCGGCAACTGCCCGTGACTTATCCGAGATGGTGAAGCAATGCTCTCGAACCGCACGTGGGTCGATATCTCCTATCTTCATCCCGGCGCTTACTACCAGGCCATCTCGCACAAGGCCGCGCAAGATACCAGAAATGGCGGCTACTACGGTTGCATGGCACGCACAAGGGGTGCCACTACTATGGCTAACGGCTATTGCTCGTCGTTCCGTCCATAGTAGTGGCACCCCTTGTGCGTGCCATGGGGCATGGATGGGAGCCTCGGCGTGTGCAGGGCCTCCGGTTTGACCTGGTTGGTCCCCTGCCTGATTTGTTTCTATAACGGCTACTATCTCCCCGGCCCGTACTGTATCGCCAATTTGACGCAACCCATAGAGTGTACCAGCGCAAGGTGCTCGCAGTAAACGTTCTGCTGTATAGCCCCCAATTGCACCTGGAACTCCTGTATTCGGCTCGGTATGCCCTTGCAGGTAGACACATCCCAGGTTGTGTCCACGGTTCGTCTCGATCACGGCGTGGACATCTTTACCAGCTTCGTAGCCAGGACCAAGTGCAATCACAATTGGAGCATCAGCTATCGTTATGCCCGTATTACGCTTTGAAAGTGTTGCTTCGACCAGCACCGTTGGATGTATCTGCTTAAGCACTGTTCCATCGGGATCGATCATAATAGGAACAAGCCCGGTTGCTAGCGTTGGCGTGATATCCTCTATGGAAGTAATGTATCGGGCAGTAATATCCTCAACTGTCATCTGGCCCAAGGCGATTGCCTCAGCGAAGGCGACAGTGCGGCGGAGAACAGTCGGCTGGGGTAGTTCGGTTGCCATGACGGCGAAACCGGCACGAGCCAGGCGATGAATGACTCCGGTGGCAAGGTCACCTGCACCTTTGACGGCAACCAGGATTTGCTGCATGGTCTCTCCCGATGGCTCCATGTTAGTGCCATCCAATATAGCGTAGTGTCTGCGAGATTTGCTGTCCAGCACGCGTGACAGCTGCAATGTGTTCGGCCTGTTTGGGACGGCAGCGCTCACTTGGACCACCAAGCGAGACAGAGGCAACAACGGTACCGAGATGATCGAAGATGGGAGCTGCGACGGCATCAATGCCATCCTCCAACTCGCCGCAGGAGATAGCATAGCCGAGCGTCCGAATGCGCCGTAGTTCATCAAGTAACATGCGAGTATCAGTAATGGTACGCTCAGTATAGCGTGTCAGGGTAGTGTGACTGAGTATTTCGTGCAGACGAGGCTCCCACTGGTAGGCCAGCAGTACTTTTCCTGTGGAGACGGCATGTGCGGGAAGGTGTTGTCCTGGCACATTGACGGCCCGTATGAAAAAGTAAGAGTCTTCGGTATCGATAATCACTGCTTCCATGCCTTCTAATACTGCTAAGTGAACGGATTCATGCGTCGAGTCACGTAGTTCCATCAGGATTGGCCGGGCCAACTTCCGCACGGTAAGGGAGCTGAGAATATTGGCACCAAGTTCGGTGATGCGAAGACTCAACCCATATTTATGGCTATCCTCGTCCTGCACCAGCAATCCTTCGTTCACCAGGGCAGTGACAAGCCGATGGGTAGTGGATTTTGGTAAGCCAGTCGCACAGGCAAGATCAGTGATGCCAAGCAGTCCCCGGTTTCCGAAGGCTCGCAGGACGCTGGCAACACGATGGACAATCTGAACCGTTTTTTCTCCAGCCAGGGGTTCTCCGTGCCGCATGCGCTTCTACACTCCCCGATGCCAGTCTATCAGTGTGCTGGCTTTTCTGTTCTACAGAGTGGAATGATGTTCCACTCTTCAGATGGAGAGAGTATAGCCAATGGGAAGGGAGGGTGTCAAGCGCCGACAAGGCGAGGTTGTACCTGGGTAGGGGCGACCCTTGCGGTCGTCCTGGTTGTGGGGAGGGTGTCAAGCAAACTGGCATTCCCTTGGAGAAACATTGTATGATGTGCTTAGAAGGACAACGCAAGAGTTGTCTGCATGCAAACATTGTATAACACGCTCAACAGGGCAACCTACGAGTTGCCTCTACTAAGGAGGAGCATTCCGTTTATGGCAATGCAAATGGGTCAGCAGATCAGCGTAGATTTTGATGTTCCAGCCAGGATGCGCGATGGGACCACCCTACGTGCCAACGTCTATCGACCAGTAGGTGAGGGGCAATGGCCTGTCCTGCTCACACGCCTGCCCTATGGCAAAGACTTTCCCCTTGGGAGTTCCGTCTTAGACCCCGCTCAGGCTGCACGGCGCGGATATGTCGTCGTTGTGCAGGATACACGGGGACGCTTTACCTCTGAAGGCGAGTGGTCTCCGATGGTCAATGAGGCACTGGATGGGGTGGATACTATCGAATGGGCCGCCAGGTTGCCCTACAGCGATGGGAAAGTGGGGATGTATGGAGCCTCCTATTTTGGCTTCACACAATGGGCAGCAGCAGTCCATCAGCCACCTGCGCTCAAAGCGATGATCCCATACGTCACCTGGAATGATCCCCTCAATGGAACCATGTTCCGTGGAGGCGCATTGGAACTGGGTATATCAGGAAATTGGCAATTGCTGATGGGCCTTGATATATTGATGCGTCGCCATCGTGATAATCCTGATCCACAAGTCCTGGGGCAAGCCATCTCTATGCTGGCGAAAGACATGGATGTACTGGGGAAGGAAGGCTACTGGACGCTTCCACTCAAGGAATTTGCTCCACTCAAACGGCATAAAATAGAGGCGTCCTACTTCGATCCTATTATGGAAAACCCGATGGATCGCAGTCGCCTCGAGCCGATGACGATACTTGGTAAGCACGAGAATGTCAGCGTTCCAACTCTGAACGCTGGTGGCTGGTACGACATCTTCCTGAAGGATACCATCGAAAATTTCAAGATCATGCGTGAACGCGGAAGCACACCAGAGGCGCGGCAGAGCAAGTTGTTGATCGGTCCATGGAGCCACGGTTCAGCAACAAACCCCATCGGTGAAATCAACTTTGGCTTTGCCGCCTCGGCTGCCTTTATTGATCTGCAGATCGATTTCATGAGTTTGCAATTGCGTTGGTTCGACCACTGGCTGAAGGGCAAAGATACAGGGATGCTGCGAGAAGCTCCGATCAAGCTCTTCGTCATGGGAGCAAATGTCTGGCGTGACGAGCAGGAATGGCCGCTGGCTCGGGCTGTCGAAACACGCTATTACCTGCATAGCAACGGTCATGCCAATACACTGCATGGAGATGGTCTACTGAGTACAGAGCGCCCCGATAACGAAGTCTCCGATCACTATGTGTATGATCCTGCGAATCCAGTGATTACACGCGGTGGTGCACTTCTGATGTCGCCTGAGTATCCCTCTGGTGCCTTTGATCAGCGTCCAACCGAGAGTCGTGAGGATGTGCTTGTCTATACAACACCGGTCTTGCAGCAAGATGTTGAAGTGACAGGCCCGATTATGGTCCACCTCTGGGCAACTTCGAGCGCACCTGATACAGATTTCGTGGCTCGCCTGGTGGATGTCCACCCAGATGGCTATGCTCAGAATCTCACCGATGGCATTATCCGTGCTCGTTATCGCAACTTCACAAAGGGTGAAGCACCTTCGCTGATCGAGCCTGGGAAAGCCTATGAGTATGAGATTGATCTCTGGGCTACCAGCAATGTCTTCAAGGCGGGTCATCGCATTCGCCTGGATGTGACGAGCAGCAATTTCCCACGTTGGGACCGCAATCCCAACACCGGACATGACTTTGGGGTTGATGCAGAACTAGCAGTGGCACACCAGGCTATTCTGCATGATCGCGAGCATGTGTCGTATGTGGTATTGCCGATTGTACCGGTATCATAGATGCTAAAATCCAGGGTATGAGTGTTCGGGGTGCCCCTACGGGAATAGCTGTCCCCAAATTGCCACAGCAGCAATCGAACCAATTACCAACAGCAAAAGTATCATCAGGCCGATCACTATTGCATTAAATGCAGGCGAGTGCCGTGCTGAACGTAGTAACAAGGGTTCAACCAGTGCTTTGGGAGCTTGTACAGTGGGTGCGTCTGAGCTGTCAGTGCCCGGCGTATCTTCTTTCCTCTGTGGAGGGGGCGTCTGATAAGGTTTAGGTTTTTCCAGGGTTGCCACACGGGAGGCAGTAGCCAGCAAGGCGGGCCGTGGAGTGCCTGGGGCTGCCGCTATTCTGGCAACCGTTGGTAAAGGCATAGTGGCCCGATCTCGCTGGCTGAGCATTACATGAACCATTGAGCGTGCTCGCTGGGCCTTCTGTAGTGTCAACTCGTATGTCTGGGCAAACCCTATGATGGTGGGATAGCGCTGTTCAGGCTTCTTGGCTAATGCTCGTAGAAATACTTCGTCTAGTTCCCGTGGCAGTGAGCTATTATAGGCACTTGGTGGTGTGGGTGGAGTGTGGTGATGGTGGTGGAGTAATTGGGCTGTTGTTCCTTCGAACACGGCACGGCCGGTCATGAGTTGGTACATCATGGACAGAATTTGCCTGCGAGGGGTCATCGAACTGCTCCGGGGCCATATAGAGGGGTGTGCCAACTGAGCGATGGAGCGAACGCCCGTTACGATAGAAGGCGGCCAGACCAAAATCAGCGAGTAGCAGATGAGGTCTGCCCTGCGGAAAGAGTTTAGAGAGCTGTGGATGCGATTTTAATGAATTACGTTCGACGCGGATCAAAAAATTAGTAGGTTTGATGTCTCGATGGATAATGCCGTGATCATGGGCACACTGTAACCCTGCCGCCGTTTGAGTGAGGTAGTAGCCCGTCTCTTCGGCAGAGATAGGCCAGCTAAAGCCATAGTGTTGAGTGCGTCTCTGCAACCAGTTCCATAAAGATCCTTCAGGCAGATAGGGCATCACAAGATAGGTAATGGATGGACCACCCGGTTCAATGGGCTCATCACCAAAATGATAGAGGGGCAATATATGTTCATGTTCTAATGCGGCCACGGCTCGTGCTTCACGTACAAAACGTTCAGCTGCCTGCCGACCTTCTGGCGCATTGGGAACTGCTCGCAGATCGCCACAAACAACTTTTATCGCTACTTTTCGCCCAATGCGTTCATGCTGGGCAAGATAGATGTCGCCCATTCCGCCACTTTCGATGAGCCGCAAGAGCCGATACCCACCGAGGATTTTCCCCACCAACGTATTCATCTTTTCCACCCTTAGCAATAGACGTGCAGATGGCCCAATTGCAATTTTTATGTTTAAGAATCAGAGAGGGAGGAAGGAAATGCTGCTTGCCCCTCTGCTGGCATTATCTTCCCTTTAAGATACAGTATAATGGGGAGGGAGAAATGTAGGGTGGGAGAATGGGAAAAACATGCTAGAGGGGTATTCATGAAAGAAGGAAGAAAGGATAGTACGCAGGATACCTGCCCATTGACAGGTATCCTGCGTACTATCCTTTCTTCTCACCTGAGTTGTAGTAATGCTTCCGAAACCGATGCTGCAAATGCAGGGCGTGTCTCTGCGAGGCGATTCAGCAGGGGAACGGCCTCAAAATCGTGATACTGTGTAATAATCTGGCATGCAATACCAGCCACACTATCGCGGGGATCGTTCAATGCTTCACGCACAACCATGCGGCTGCGCATATCGTCACCGGTGGGGTCAATA
>WNGL01040889.1_pt1 | contig 13450 bp, 13 predicted proteins | sample 5400591 | NCBI WGS metagenome assembly WNGL01 (sample SAMN13153377, study PRJNA577476) | soil metagenome | isolation source: 80 cm soil or saprolite under Garry oak tree replicate 1 | place: USA:California | collected 2016-06-15
TCTCGTTCTCCGGCGCTAAATCGCGTGTCCAACGGGCGAGGGAGAAGTTGAGAGAAATGTTGCTGGAATGCTGTCACCTGGAGTTTGACCGCAGGGGAAGGATTATCGATTACTATCCAAAGTGTGCCTGCTGTGCGAATGGCGGGTGTGGTTTCGAAGGATTTTCTTTTCACCCAGGGCATAGGCCGTAACATCTGTGCCTGCTGTGCGAATGGCGGGTGTGGCTTCGAAGGTAGTTTGGCGTAACAGCGGTTTGCGTCCTTTCGGCGAAATCACCGTCTTTAGAGATGAATATCGAAGCGATGGCTCGATGTCATATAAAAATGTGGACCTTGCCAGTCAAGAGTCAGAAAGGATATGAACGATGAACATAGTGCCAGAGAACGATGAGCAGTTACGAGCGGCAGTAAGCGAGCGCTACGCGCGCACCGCGCAGCAGGTGTTGAGCGCTGGAACATTCACTGCCAGCGGCTGTTGCGGTAGTGGCTGCTGCACTACAACGAATGGTGATGCTATTACCAGCAACCTCTATAGCAGCGCGGAACTGGGTGAGTTGCCGGTGGCGGCGGCGCTTGCCTCGCTGGGCTGCGGCAATCCCAATGCGCTGGCCGAACTGAGGCTGGGGGAAAAAGTGCTTGATCTTGGCAGTGGAGGTGGCGTCGATGTGCTGCTTTCCGCGCGGCGCGTTGGCTCTACAGGCTTTGCTTATGGCCTGGATATGACCGATGCCATGCTCGAACTGGCCGAACGCAACCGGATTGAGGCGAAGGTAGAAAACGTGCGTTTCCTCAAGGGTGTGATCGAGGATATTCCCTCTGTAGAGGGGCCAATAGCTCCCGCAGGTCGGCACCGAGCAAATAGGCATTGTAAAGGTGGGTCCCGCTCAGGTCAGCTTCCTCCATATGGTCATCACCTCAATACTCTACTGGCATGTGTTCAGCAATCATTACAGATGATTGCCCCGCCAGCTTCAGGGACAAATCCTTCAGGCCATTGCGTTGGCGGTAGGATAAAAGGTGCCCCGTTCGTGCCCCTCTGCTGATCGGGTTTTGTGTTATATCTAGCTCCTTTCAATATCGCTCCCCTCAAGTCCGTTTCATCGTTCATCTTGGTCCCCATTAAGTAGGCCCCACTCAGGTCAGCACAGACTTGTTTACCACCGCTCAGGTCGATACAGCCCAAGTTGGCGTAGCTCAGGTCAGTACAGCCTTTTTCGCCCCTGTCAAGTTCTCCACAGGTCAGGTAGGCACCTTCCAGGTTGGCTCCACTTAGGTTGGCATCGACGAAGGTGGCCCCAGCCAAGAGGGCACCGCTCAGGTTGACTCCACTTAGGATGGCATTGTCAAAATTTGCTCCGAGCAGATTGGCAGTGTTCAGGCTGATAATGGGTTGCGGCCCGTTTATGAGCTTTGCTTCCCAAAGAAACCGGATAAGGGTTGCCTTGCGCACTCCGTCCAAATCGCGTAGTGTTGTCCATGTCCGCGCTACTGCAAGTGCTTGATATTCGTCTCCTGGTTTATATGTCTTAAACTCATCAGGTTTTGCGATCAACAGGTCTTGCATGCGATCAAAATACGTGTCGAGTGTGGTCTGACGGTGTTGATCTAATGCCTGCTGTTGGGCTGCCTCCTCTTGTTGCCTCGTCAACTGTTGCTGCTGCACTGCCATCTGATTATTAGACTGCTGCTGTGCATTGAACTGGTACACGGACCAAAGCAAACCAGCTACCGCAATAAGGATCGTAAGCGGAGTGGCCCATGTCTTGAAAAAGTTACTCACGGCGTTGCGTGTTGTGTGGCGCTCTCCCAGCCTCTGCCTGGTATACTGCTGGGAACGGACTCGTGGGGGGCTGGATGTACGAATGCGTTTGCCTTTGCGTTCGGGCATCTTTGTCTTCTCTTCGGAAGGGCTTGATCCTTTGTCTTCGACAGCCATCAGTTTCGCTCCTGTATGGTATTGACGGTTCTCCGAAAATAATTCTCGTGCCAGAGAAGCTGGGAGGTATACTCCATTTGAATGTACGTATCTGGCTCAGAGAGTCAGAGGGCTTTAGGCTCATTTGACAAGGAGAGAAGCTGTCTCCAGTGAGTCATTATTAAAACGAGCAGCGTAAGAACTTTTAGGGTATGGATTTCTGAATTAGTGGCATGTTGGGTAGGGAAGTGAAGAACACCATGTGGTTGGTGGTGATCGGCGGGTAAAGCGGCATTGTACTTTGTACACGAAGTCGGGGAGTGAATGATAAAAGAGACCTGCGTAAACTATGTGGATATACCACAAGAGCCTACGCAGGCCAAATGTTGCAGTCTCAATTCGAGACAGGTACCAGTATCTTCCGGTGCTTCAATTGCTCCAAAGCGATCCGGTGCTGTCTTTTACGATGCTGATGGTCATATCGTCCGTGGCAGGTTGGACATAAACAGATGAGCCGTGGTGTAGGATTGCCTCTATCATGATCTGCATGAGCAGCGTGTAAGTAGACAGGATATTTTTTCCCTGTGCGTTTGGATTTCCGCTTTCTGCCTTGTTTGACATGGCAAAACTCACATCGCTTACCTGCTTGTTCCTTACACTGTCGTGCTAAGTGTTCCCAATTTTTGGGGTACAACCTCCTTCGTGTGCCATTCACACGGTACTCCTTTTGGTAGGGAGTAGCCACACGTGGTAGAATACCTGCATGCGGGACTCCCGCTACTTATAGAGGCAAGTGCTCTGTGCTTGGGTTGGCAAACATGAGAACAGAGTGCTTGCTACTCTTCTGGCTCGTTGTCTCCTTCCTCTTCGAGATCGTCAATGATGTAGATCGTGAGCGTTGGTGGTGCCGGTGGTGTTGGCGCGTGAAGCTTCCTGACCTCCGACAAACGTAGTGGCTTGAAGTACAGATCGCGCTCAATGCCAAGTCCCATGACGTTGACTGACTCAAGCTCCGAAAGAGAGAAGTAGCCAAGTTCAGGATAATCGCCGTACACCCATCCGAAAAAGAGAAAATCAACTTTCTCTTTGTCTGTGTCGTAATACCCGTCTGCATCAACTGGCGAGCCTTCATAGGCATACCATGTCCAGGGGGACAGAGGATGAAAGAACTTACAGATCACCAGTGGGTCTTTCTCGTTCTCCTGAGAATAGAGCGGTGGCAATTGTTGCCGATGCTCCTCTGGTAACAGTTCCATGTTTTACTGCTCCTTTCCTGTTGTCTGGTCATGCGTAACACGATAATACGCGTTGCCGATTTCCTCCCAGTTCACCTTTGCAAGTGCCCAGGTGAGCAGATCAAGGTACATTGATGCCTGTTCTTTGAGTGGGTTGAAATCTTCGACAAGTTGTCTGATTGTTTGGCCTGCGGCAAAAGCAGTCTTGGCGGTGCGCCCGACATCCTGCATTGCCGTAGAGGTGGCGCTCTCATTGGATAACCAGTTATACACTGCCCATGTGGGATAGTTCGTCCATCCGTTGTAGGTCTCAGGGTGTTTCTGTTTCTTCATGCGGCTCCTTTCCCTGGTGACTGGTAGGGATGGTGAACGACACTGCCCAGGTACGCTGTGTGGTGAGGTCGCGCATGACGATATCAATCAGGTACGACACGGTACTGGATGGGAGGACTGCTATTCCTTCCGCTCTGTGGTTGCTGTCGAGTTTCTGCAAAACCTCGTTGATGGCGGTTGCGGCGATCCGCGCTGCATCGTCTCTCATAAGCGATTTCAAGAAACTTCCCTTCCTTTCTCGGCAAGGTAAAGCCGTGCTACAAATTCAACAATCTGCTCAATGGGTTCACTGACGACAAGTTCACATGCCTTGTCTGCGATTGTCTGCATATCCTCATCAGAAAGGCTTGCGACCAGGTGATAGGGGATACCTGATGCATTGAGGGAAAGCCTGCTGATACTGAGGATATCAAACGTCCTGCTCCACTCAAGCGAGTCCGTGAGTTTCCTCCTTTCCTGTGCTTTTGCACAACTGCAACAAATTGTTCAGGTGCTACAAAACAAGCTCCGCGTTTGGAGCTTCCTGGTACAACACCAGTAAATATTGAGTATGGCAAGCGGGCGGCGAAAAAACAATGCAATAAAATACGGATGGAATACGAACGGTGAGATAGCGTTAGCTGGTGGAGCTGAAGGAAGTGTTAGCTGGCAATAACACATTGCCGTGTGGATCGCTGCGAAGGGGGATAGGGAACGACAGGAAAACGAGAGCACTATAAGCCGTACCGGAAGTGGGGTTTTTGTTGTGCCTGCTGATTTCTGCTATAGGGTGGTTTTTGGGGGGAATTTGGTGGGGTTGGCAGATTTTGTGCCTGGTGTCGGGATTTATGCATTCTGCGACATAAGGGATATGCTTTTTCTACCGACGAGAAAGTTATTTTTCCCTAGAGCAGGATGATTGTAGAATATCAAATCATTTCTTTCCCCACAGCTTGATTGTGTTATCCCCACTGCCACTGGCAAGCATCTGTCCATCGGCACTGATGGCTACACTAGAAACGGAGCCTTCATGCCCTGTGAGGGTGCGCAGGAGGCCTCCTGTCTTCAGGTTCCATAGCTTGATTGTGCTATCCCCACTGCCACTGGCAAGGGTCTGTCCATCGGCACTGATGGCTACACTTCTGTCGGAAGAGCCTGAAGCTTTCCAAGCACATCTTGCCAGTAGACAGGACGAAGTATAATCGGTATGACATGTGCTTCTCCCTGTTCATGACGCTCTATCGCTCGCTGCATCTCAATACTATAGCAATAGTCTGAGGCCATAAAGTCTGGACTCACCAACAGAAGAATGATGTGAGCAGAAGATTTTGACTGGCATGAGCATCTACCTACTTGGCGCGTTCATCTATTCTGACTTGAAGTCGTGCTTATTATATGCTCACTCAGCTTAGATGACAAGAGAGGTAAGAAGTGCTTAACAAGCCTAATGCAGGATATTTCCAGGGTCGTAGAAGGTTTTTTAGTCGGCGTTGGACTAACAAGGTCAGTGCGAGGCGAATTAAACTAGTCTTTATATGCTACATAGATTGGCGTATAGAGAAGAACCCGCTTCTCTTTTGTTGGAATTCCTTGTGGTTGCTCACTATCGTGTACGCGATAGGCAAAGAACTCCATTTGAATTCTAGGGTCAGAATTATAGGTATCAGCGTGCCAGATCGCTCCCAGTCCCTTATATCTAGGGGGGCGTCCGGGGACAATCTCATTAATCCGCTTGTTAATATAATCTACCAAGCGCGGCAAATCGGATGAACTAATCCTCGCTGTCTCATCGGGAACAAAACCAATGAGATGCTGAGGAGACCCAACAAGACCGAGCGATGTTTGCTGAGTCCCACCACCAAAGTAGATTAAGCCTGGGTCGTCAGGTCGGCGACGAAAGCCAGGATGAGAAGGAATGAGAACGGAAAACAGGGGAAGTGTATCATGAATATACTCCGCTGGCTGATCGACAGTTCTAACAGTATGCTCCTGCTTAATTCGCTCGATGATTTGCTGCATCTTCTGATGCTGACTTGGCTCATCTTGCCGAGGTAGTTGGTCTAGTTCTATATCTTTATACTGGAAGTGAGAGATGCGATACAACCGTTCGGCGAGTTGTTGCCACCAATTACGTGATCGCTGGCAGTCATACATCCCTATCTTACGTTGGGAGATATAGAGATACCGCTTGAGGGATGGGGATTTCTTACTCATAATCGTTATTATCCTACGCCAAGCCGAATTCTGGATGTTCTGCATCTGGCCGTTGGATTCGTTGCGCTTGCTTGAATGTGCCAAACTGCGATAAGTTATTCATCGCCAAAGTAGTCCAAGTCAATCTTTTTCACGACATACCTCGACTCTTCTGTAACGCCAACATCATGGTCAATCATTAACTGAGCGAGTTGTTCGCCGTCGATTAATATGATCTTCAAGTTATCAATCCCACTTGCATAGCTCCTCGCCTGCTGAGAGAAATTGGAGGTAGTAATCAGAATGCCTTTACGTGCTTTCTTTCCCATCAAAGCACCAGCAAAACCTTGCACAACGGGACTTCCAACAGTGGCTTCCCATCGCTTTGCTTGTAAGTAGATCGCATCTAAGCCCAGCTTATCTTCTTTGATAATGCCATCTATACCCCCATCGCCAACTTGACCAACAGCTTGCCCAGCATCTTTTCTAGAACCACCATAGCCCATCGCAACCAGGAGATCAACGACGAGACTTTCAAAAAACTTTGGTGGGCTATTTTTAATTTGTTCAAGGATTTCCTGCGCGAGCGTTTGTCGTAGGCTGTCCAGTCCCCGGTTTACTGAACATTTAAACCAGCTACTCGTTGATTAAAGTGCGTTGTGACTTGCTGCTCTATTAACTTTGGAAGGTCTGGGCTCATCGCATCAGGTTGAAGGATAGGGAGTGTTTCAGATGGGAGTATTCCTTCGCGCAAGCCGCCAATCTCTGTACGGATACGCTTTAACAGTACCAGACTGTACAGATTGTTGGCGGCATCACGTATCCACTGTTCAATTTGTTCCTCCGTGGTGGCTTCAATACGGGAGAGAATTGATTGGTCATAACAGTGCTTTCCCATGAGTGCACTTCGTATTGCATGTGGCACGAGTAGATAGTTTTCCACTTCACGAGCGTTAAGAAAGTATACGTTACTCCCTAGTCTTTCCTCTAAGCTATATATGTCAGACTGTCGGCGCTCATCACGGTCAAGCAGGAACAGATGCCGGACAGGTGCTTTCTGTGAAATATCTCTTAAGAGATCACTTCGTATAGGGGCATGGCTTCCTCCGCCCATAGATACCACATTGATGTTACGTTCAAAAAGGTTTCTACCAAGTTTCTCGCTGAACTCTATAAACACATCGCGATCACTCGTGCCTTCGACAAAGAGCACAGCATCGCTTAAGAGGACATCACTATTTCGGACTCCAATATCCTCAAGCACGGCTTCAAGTGAAGCAGCATCACAGCGTTTAATCGCTGTTACTCCTTCCGAGTACGTCACCTGATAAAGGCTATAGGGTCGTGTGAGATTAATAAAGACGGAGGAGTGGGTGGTGATGAAGACCTGTTGTCCTCCCTCAAGCAGTTTTTCAAGTAAAAAGCGTTGCGCACCAGCGTGTAAATGACTTTCTGGCTCTTCTAGGAAAAGGGTATTTTCGGTACTTCCTGTCAGAAGCACGTATGCTACCATCAATAGCTGCTCGATGCCTCCCCCCATTTCATGAAGATACACGAGGTATCCCTTTAGAGTTCTAAAGGCAACAGAAGTAGAAGTATTGCTTATTGAAGCGTGTAGTCGTCCAATGTCTGGAAGAGCAGCATGAACAAAGTGTTCAATCTGATCGAACTTGTCTCGATCGTTTGAGGCAAGTGTGTGTAGGACTTGAGCAAGATTTGAACCGTTTTGACTAAGACTAGGTGTGCCCATAACAGGTAACGCGGACTCGCTATGACGAAAGGCACTGAAGAAGAAGGCGTGTGAAAAAAACGCTCCTAGTCGTTGGAATATCCATGTCGTCACAGGGTCTGATGCCCAAGCACCTGAGATATCGGCAGGCGAAACCTGCGCGTTATTGTTGTGGTGGCCTTGGTCAATATCCAATAATGCAGCAGCCAAGGGTTTTTCGACGGCTTGTTGGCTTACACTACCTATATGAACGAATGTATACTGTGGGTTGCCTACCCGCTCATCACCTTCCATTCTTTGAATAACTGCCCATGTGCCATCCTCAGCAAGTAGCTTGGTTTCCCGTAAGTGCAAAAGCTGAGGATTATAGCCAGGAGCCTTAAATACAAATTGAATTTCACCTAACAGGGAGCTATCCAGTATTGCTGTTCGACGTGATGCGTCAAGCCCAGCGGCAATCAGCATATCGACAAACGCTTCTCGTTCTTGGGGTCGGAACTTGAATAGCAGGTTTATCTCTAGCCGACGTGTCGTATCTCGTCCTGTGATGACATCAAGCAGCATGGCACTTCTTGTAAGTGCCGCGTTTAAACCTTGTAGAGCGCCAAAGACAGCCGACTTACCTGCATTGTTTTGACCAATCAGCACATTAAACTGCTGAAGGTGATCAAGCTTGACATCTTCAAGAGAGCGATAGTTTTTTACTTCAAGGCAGTATAGCCACATACTAATATCTTGCGCCTCTGCTTTCCATTTTGCTTCTTTGCTGTAGTATCGAAGCTTTCAAGAGAACAGTATCGCAGAAGTTACTATTTCTGTCTATGCGGAAGATGATTTACGCTGTGAACTGGCTTTGCAACTGCATTTTTTAATCTCGATACAGAGAACTTTTAGATCATTCGTTCAAAATAAGCTCATCACTCGTTTATTTCAAATAAGCTGTCTGCATGGCAGTATGACAAGTCGTGTCTGTATTCGAGTAGAAAGGAGTATACCCGAAGAAAGCAAGCTGTCAAACTGAGATTGGGGCTTCTACAAGGGGTGGTCATCGTTGTAAACGGTCACTGCTCCTTGTTTCTTCAACCGTTCTCGAAACCGTGCATAATTCACTCTGCGTCGTTGGTACACTGCATGTAAGACTCTCCGACGCTTTTCGCGGGCTTTCTGCACTACACGCGTTGGTGAGATTGTGGGTGGGTGTCAGGTTATATTCTGTCATATTGTTTCTGCTGGCAGCCTAGCGTGTTTCCGGTGAGATGTCAACAAAAAGAAACACAGGGTAGCGCATTACTACCCTGTGTGATGACCAGTATGGCGGGTTCATCCTCCGGTTACATCATCCTCGCCCTCCCTGGTACTGTGCCGTTTCCTGTTGGGCTTCTGCTTCAAGCGCTTCCCTGTTGGCGTCAATCCAGATGGATAGCTCCACGGATGAACGCGCTAACGAATTTTCCATCTACCTCAGCACATTCGGCTTCTGAAAGCGAAGCGATGGAAGTGCCTGCTCCACTCTCAGCAATATCGTTGAGGGAATAGCGACGTGTGACCTCAATTTCAATATTAGCAAAGCCTGCCTCTTTTAACAGTTGCCGGTAAGTATCCTCTTCCAATGCACCGGCAATACATCCAGCCCATGCTTCCAAGTCAGCACGGATGACAGGCGGTATGTGTCCTTGAAAAACAATATCTGAGACGGCAAACCGCCCTCCTGGCACGAGTACACGGTACGCCTCATGCAGTACCTGGCCTTTATCAGCAGAGAGGTTAATAACACAGTTGGAGATCACTACGTCAACACTGGTGGCTGCCAGAGGAATATTTTCTATTACCCCTTTCAAAAAGCGCACATTCTCTACCCCTGACTCTTTACGGTTGCGCTCGGCCAGTTCGAGCATGGCATCGGTCATATCCAGACCATAGGCAAAGCCTGTAGAGCCAACGCGCCGCGCGGAAAGCAGCACATCAATTCCCCCACCGCTTCCCAGGTCAAGCACCTTTTCACCTGGTTTCAATTCGGCTAATGCCGTGGGATTACCACAACCAAGCGAGGCAAGTGCTGCGGTAATTGGTAACGCACTCAGTTCTGCGCTGCTATAGATGTCGCTAGTAACAACGTCACTGCTACCTTGTCCCCCACAGCAGTCACTTCCACAACAACTGCCAGAAGCACTTGTGCCTATTACCTGCACTGCTGTTCTTCCATAACGCTCACGTACAGCCTCACGCAATTGTTCGCCATTATCAGGTACGATATGCATCAGTTTGTCCTTTCTGTTGCTTGAACAGTATGTCTTTGATACTTTATAGACGAGGGTTTTTCAAAAAGGACGCAACAACCTCAGCCCTCTGTTAAACTGAAGGCAGTATACCATACCTGGTTAGATCGTTCATTAATCACACTACCAAGGCTATCAAACGTAAGCTAGAACAACACATGCAGGCACTTTCCCCTGATGTATACTTATGAAGATGCTGGCACCGGCGCAAATAAGCGTGACTGGTCGAGGATAGACCGAAGGACAAGAAGCATTTCTTTGTAATCGCATCGAGTGATAAAATTCGGTGCTTGTTGAGGATATTCCCCTACCCGATGGCGTTGTAGACGTGGTGATTTCCAACTGCGTCATCAATCTGTCTGCCGATAAAGGCCAGGTGCTGCGCGAAGCCTACCGGGTGCTTACACCAGGCGGCCGGTTTGCGGTTTCGGATATCGTCTTTCAAGGAGAAATCCCACGGACTATTCGCCGGGACCTCGAGGCATGGGCCGGCTGTCTTGCTGGGGCGCTAGAGGAGCATACCTACCGGCGACTGCTGGACGAGGCAGGGTTTATCGACCTTGAGGTAGAGGTCACACGACGCTACTCGCTACAGGAGGCCGCTGAGAGCGGGGCAAGCGCTGCTATGGCTGCGCTCCCGGCAGAGGAACGCGCTGGCATCGAGGAAAAATTCGTCAGCGCTTTCATCCGCGCCCGCAAGCCCTTGTAGAGGGGAGGAGACATGGCATCCTGCCCTTTTTGTCGCCTCGCTGCCGAAGGGCTTCCTGCGCATGGCCTGTATGAGGATCCCCAGTTTGTCGTCATTCTTGATAAGGCGTCGTTGGGCTTCGGTCACTGTATGCTCATTCCCAAGCAGCATGTGGTCGAGGTTCACGAACTCAGTCAAGAAATGTATGTGGCTCTCTTCCTGCTTGCCAAAGCTATTGCGGCGCGTTTGAAAGCAGCGACAGGAGCCAGAGCCATCGGCTACAGTGCCTTCGGCGGTGGTCTTCCCCATGCGCACCTGCATCTGGTCCCCCACGATGATCCTCAGGTTCTGGTGGACTCGCTCAAGTACGTGCGTTATCCCTCTGAGGCAGAGTTACAAGAGCAAGCGCAACAGCTTCGCCCTTTCTTTACTGACCTGTCTCCCCACGGTTCAGGCCACCTGGAGAACCCGTTATCGTAGAAGGTGAAACTTTGCACGACCATACATTGACTTTTGGAAAATGAGTGGGTATAGTTGCTAAAAACATAGACAAATATTGCATTGCCTACGCTCCTAGCCTTAACCTACGCCTGTTGACGAACGAACTAGGCGGGCGGTTGGACTATGGCCAACCGTTTTGTTTTTTCCATTCCTGATGTCGCTGCATGAGTAAGGCTTTCACGGCTGTTTTATTCTTGCATGCCTCTAATGCAGTATCTCCCACTCGTCGTGCAATGTTGGTAGCGGCATTTAGGTCGGCGTGCGTGCTGTAACCACAGACCACGCAGCAAAACGTTTGCTGGTTGGGGCGATTGGCTCTATCTACATAATGACACGCACTGCATTCTTGAGAAGTATAGGCACTTCTCACTCTGGTCGCTTGCACGCCATGTTTAGCGGCGTTCCAGGCAATCTGCTCGGGAATGTGCGCGAGATTGGAAGCGCGCATGTAGGCATTCATAGCTCTGGCCTTGTGCTTCATTGTAGCAACCGATAGGTGCTCATAAGCAAACTGTACATCAGGATGTTCAGTAAAGCACTATTGACCGCCTGGTTGATCTCTTGACGCACATGCCGGATTAAGCGTTGCCCGCTTCGGCTTGTGGTCGAAGGAAGCTTCCCGGCCCCCTTTTTTTCGAGACACTTACGAAGCTTGGCTTTGCGTCGTCGTTTCTCTCGATCGCGTTTCTGTCGCTCTCGTAGCTTGCCGTGAAAGGTTCCGTAGTGCTTACCCGTACTTGTGGTTACGAAGTTGGCAATCCCGACGTCGACACCGATCACAGGTGCGGATGGCTCCGTCTGGACTGGTATCACTTCATCGTAACTGAGCGTCAGCCACCACCCGGTATCGCGCTTGTTGAGGACCACGCTCGTATTAATCGTTTTCCCCTGTAATGTCTGCCGGTGATAGTCTGCCAGCTTGACCGGAACAAGTAACTGTTTGCGAAATTCGAGGGTGCTGATCTTGAGCCAGTAGTCGAAGGTGGAGTCTTGCGAGGGTTCGAGCACGATCACATTGGCATTGGCCTGGATGCAGGTTTGGCGCAGAGTGGGAATGTTCCACTCCTTCCAGGTTGGTTCTTCGATCTGTGGGTCCAGTGTGCCGCCAGCCTGTTGTTCGCGGTAGTCCAAGAGGTCTTCGAGATAGTCCTGATAGGCGTTGGCATAATTGGTTCTCCAGGATTGCGCAATGCCTGCCGCTTGCTGGATAGCCACACGATGCCAGCGTTCCGATAAGGGGGCAGAAAAGACGGGGGGATGGAACTTATCAGGGGATGCATCAGTACAAAAGAGGATGACATACTGCTGACACAGCGCCAAATAGACCGAGGCCAGGGCATCCAATGCGGCAAGTTTGCCCCCATTGATCGCTTCCAGCCGGATATGGGTCACGGCTTTCGTGATGGTCTGCGGTTCGTCTTGCCCTGTGCGACGCTGGTGACGCTGTTTCATCGCTCTTGCTTCTCCTTGCACTGCCTCTTTATACCGCTTCTTCGTAAGAGGGGAAGCAGTGGTCGTCTTCCCCTCTTACGCCTACGCTGTGCGCTCATGGGTGTGCGCTGCTGTTCACACCGGTTCTTGCGGCGCCTTCTGCCGCCTGCGCATCTGCCGGGTGGTGCCTCGCTGCCCATGCAAAAAGTCGCTGGCCGCCCGTTCGCTGGCCCTGGCTGCCTTCCCCAGCCCTCGGACGATGATGGCCGCTCCCGTTTAAAATAGAGAGCAATGAAGCGGTTTACGCAACTGGCTAGATAATATGTAAACCTTCAATATCCAGGACCTTGATTTCGCGACCCAGGGCTCTGCTAAACGCATCAGCAATGGCTTTGGCAGTATCAGGTCGAATAGGTTTCCCTTCTTCAGCGCGCTTGGCGATGTCAGCGGATATCCCAGCTTCCTGGGCGAGCTTCCTGAACGACCAGCCTAAGTTGATGCGATATTCGTACACCGTTGTCATAACTCGAAACTATCCTACACCTTCCTTCAGTATTAGAGATAATTTATCATATACCTACGCTATTTGCAATACAAAGCCGAAGACGTAGCAACAGCACATGCATCATTCGTCGTCATCGACGAGAGAGAAGATACTTCCAGCAATTTGGGAATTATTACCAAAAGAACGTTCCGTATAGGACATCTTTTCAGATTTTCCTCAATTTTGCTTGACATGGGGATAAAATCTGTGTATACTTCTAGCAATTTGAAACAGTTCCCGAACGAATGTTCCGTTGTATGGAAAAGGCCTGGTACCGTTATGCTTGCAATGCACCGGATAAGAAGGACGAAGCTGCTAACGCGGCAGGTTTGTTTCCTTTCCCATCCGTTGGGTGGGCCTGGTGCCTTTTCAGAGAAGAGAATTTCTTCCTCATCCCGTTGATTCAGGGATGAGGAATTTTTTTTGACTTGTACGGTCAGAACCGCACTAGAGATGACTCTAGCGGGACCTTTTCTGGACACTTAATTAAGTAGAGTCTCTGGTATTGAGCGTTTAGAGCGCTCATCCATTTCGACCTGTTGTCATGATGTATGAAGCACTGGAGGTTAACAATGATTCGAGTCGCATCTCATCCTCGAACCGAACTTGAGATGATTAACGGTAATT
>WNGL01006796.1_pt1 | contig 13449 bp, 9 predicted proteins | sample 5400591 | NCBI WGS metagenome assembly WNGL01 (sample SAMN13153377, study PRJNA577476) | soil metagenome | isolation source: 80 cm soil or saprolite under Garry oak tree replicate 1 | place: USA:California | collected 2016-06-15
TCCGAGTTAAGGACGTTCTTGGAATTTGTTGCTGGTGTGTTCATGGGTTTGATGTATGTAGTTCGGTTTCGATAAACTCTTGTTACTCCCGCAGCAATGGGGCTGTCAACGCTTGTCACGCGAGAAAGTGAATTTTTTTGTTCCCGTTTTGCGTTGCGAATTGGCCGGGTTTTGGTAAATGGTTGCTCGGAGAAACTATGAACAACACTCTTTCTCGGTCCGCGGTTTGTCTGTTCATCCTCTGCGGTGCTGTTGCCAGAGCCCCGGCAGGAGACGGAGGCGAAACGCCGTCCGGGGCGGAGCCGCGGGTCATTGATCCCGGCCCGACGCCGTCGGATGCGATCGTGTTGTTCGACGGAAAAGATTTATCGCTGTGGAAGAGTGAGAAAGACGGCGGCCCTGCCAAGTGGGAGGTAAAGGAGGGCGTGGCAACGGTCAACGGCACCGGGAGTATTACCACCAGGCAGGCCTTCGGTGACTGCCAATTGCACGTGGAATGGGCGGCGCCGGCAGAGGTCAAAGGCGAGGGCCAGGGTCGAGGCAACAGCGGGGTTTATCTGCAAGAGCGTTACGAGATTCAGGTGCTCGATTCTTTTAACAACAAGACCTACTACGACGGGCAGGCAGCAGCGGTCTATAAACAACAGGCGCCGCTGGTCAACGCCTGCCGCGGGCCGGGCGAATGGCAGACCTACGACATCGTCTATCATGCGCCACGATTCGACGGCGCAGGCAAGCTCTTGCAAGCGGCGACAGTCACCGTCTTGCACAACGGCGTTTTGGTCCAGGACCACGTCGAGATCAAAGGGAGCACGGGGCCCAGCGGCGCGCCGAAATACGTGGCGCATCCGCTTAAGCAACCCCTGATGTTGCAGGACCACGGCAATCCAGTGCGGTTTCGCAACATTTGGATCCGGGATTTGTGATTCAATTATCCAGGTTACGCGCACTCAGCGCGGCTGGTTTGGTGCTGTTGGCTGGCGCGCTGGCGGCCACGAAGCTCGCAGCCCAAGGCGTTCCCGTGCCACGGCTCGGCCCGACGCCGCAGGCCCCGCCGCCGGCGCCGCCGGTGGAGGTCCGCGTGCCGATGCCAGGGCCAGAAGGTCCGACGCCAGGCCCGAAGGGGCCGACCATACTCTATTCCATCGGCCAACCGACGGATGAAGAGCAGCTCTACCTGGAGTACGTCAACCGTTCCCGGGCCAATCCAGCCGCCGAAGGCGCCCGTCTGGCCAGCACGACCGACCCAGACGTGCTCTCGGCTTATTCGTATTTCATGGTGGACCTTTCGCTGATGCAATCTCAGTTCAATACCATCAACAGTAATGCCGCGCCGCTGGCAATGAACGCCAAGCTGCTGGCCGCCGCGCGCTGGCACAGCGGCGATATGTTTACCAATCAATACCAGGGCCACTTTCAAACCAACGGCGCGATCGTAATGAACCCTGGAAACCGGATTTCCACCAACGCTTACAACTGGACCACCTATGGCGAGAATGTTTATGCCTACGCGAAGTCGGTCTTTTATGGATACGCCGGGCTGAATGTGGATTGGGGTCCTGGCCCCGGCGGCATGCAGACGCCTCCTGGACATCGCTATAACATTCACAATGCGACGTTCCGGGAGGTCGGCATCGGCGTCGTGGACGGATCCAATGGATCGGTCGGGCCGCAACTGGTGACGCAGGATTTCGCCACGCAGCAATCGGCTACCCCGCTGGTCACTGGCGTCGTTTATTACGATTTCAACGGCAACAACTTCTATGGTCCCGGCGAAGGCATCGGCGGCGTCAGAGTGGACGTGACCGGTTCGGCTTATTATGCCGTGACTGCCGATTCTGGCGGCTTCGCGGTGCCGGTGTCCACCAACGGAACCTACACCGTGACGTTCTCGGCCAACGCCCTGACCGCCACGCAATTCCTGGCAACTGTCTCCAGCCTCAGAAATGTCAAGGTGGATTTTGTCCCAAGCTATGGGCCGCCGTTGATTTCCGGGCCAAACCCAGCCGGCCTGAATCAAAGCAACTATTACACCTTCACCGCTGTCGGGGCGGCCACGAGCTATCAATGGCAGCAGACGCAGCTTGCGCCATACACGGCGGTCGAAGGCGGCGAGAGCGGGACGCTCAACAACGTCACTGTGGTCAGTTCACCGGGTTATTCGGTCCTGGAGAGCGACCTGGTGGCTTCCGGCAGCTATGCGTTTCATTTGGCCCAGCCCGACGGCACAAAGCAGTATCTGACCCTCAACGCGGTCGTCGTGCAGCGCGCCAACAGCCAATTGAGCTTTGCCAAGCAGTTGAGTTGGGCTTCGACAACGCAAGTTGCCCGGGCGCAGGTTTCGACCAACAGCGGCGGCGCCTGGCAGGACCTGTGGAGCCAGGCCGGGAATAACGGTTCAGGCGATTCGGGGTTCGCTACTGTGACCGTTGACCTCGGCGCCTTCGCCGGCCAGTCAGTCCAGGTCCGCTTCGTCTATGATTATCTCGGCGGCGGCTATTATCCTCAAACCGACTCTGGTGTCGGCTTTTATATTGATGACATCGCCATCTCCAATGCCGACCAACTGCTCAATCCAATCCTCAGCAACATCGCCACCGGCGCCGCGTTCGCGTTTTACCCGACCAGCACCGGCGCTTACTTGTTGCAGGTCCGGGCCAGGATCAACAGCCGCACCCTCGATTGGGGTCCGGCCTTCGGTGTTACGGTCACGATTCCCCCGCCGGGCATTCAGTTGCTGAGCCGGCCGGTGGTTTCCGGCAACCAGTTTCAACTCGACTTCACGGTAGCCAATTATCGCGCGGGGATGACGTTCCAATTGTGGAAAGCCCCAGACCCGGCAGGCGCCTGGGCGCAGGACACCTCGGCCTCTTTCTCGACTCTCATCCCCAACTCAACGTTCCGCGCGACAACTACCACGGGGGCAGCCACCAAGGCGTTTTACCGGGTGAAGGGAACCTACTGAAGGTTCTCATCCTCAAAGCCCGCGAATTTCGCTCCAAAGCGGCGCCAAATCCGGGTCCTCCAGGGCCATGCGTCTGATTTTTTCTTTGCCGCCGATGACCAGCGCGCGCTTGAGCCAGACACGGGCGAGATCGAGTTGCTGCATTTGGCAGGCGTAACAGGCCAGATTGTAGGGAATGATCGGCTCCTTGGGAAATTTGTCGAACGCAGGCAACAAGGCGTCCCAGGCTTGTTTGACGCTGCCGTGCTCGACGCGGCGCAAGCAATAGGCCTGATGGAGCCAGCCGGAGGAACGTTCCGGGGCGCTCTGCACCAGGGAACGCGCCAATTGCACTCCTTCGTCCCAGCGCTTTTCCTGGGCGCAAATCAGCCAGCGCACCTCCAGCACGTCCGGACTGTTCTGCTGGGCGGCCTGGATGTGGGCCAACTCGGCCTTGGCCTCGGCCAGGTCGCCCAGTTCCAGCCAGCCGACTGCGGCGGAGAGATAATGAATGTCTGGCGGCTCGAGTTTTTGCACGACTCAGCTATAAAATTGATGCAGGCGGCCTGATGTCAAGGGGCAGCGGGTGCAGGGCTGCAGTCAAGACTGTTGGCCACACCGTGCTGCTGCCGCCTAAAGACGGCGTTCCGAGCGCGTCCGGAACGCCGGGTTCAACCGGCAGCCGCCTGCGTGACTGACGGTTTTGATCGCACCGCGGGTGTAGCCTGGTTAAATAAGTAACGATGTAACCTTGAAACTACGAAAGGAAGCTGGCCTCATGCGCATCACCGGTGGAAAAGCCGCTCGACGGATTCTCAAAGCGCCCAAGGGCCTGGCCGTGCGCCCGACCCCCGACCTGGTCAAGCAGGCGGTGTTCAATAGCCTGGGCAATCGGGTCGTGGGTGCGCATGTGCTGGAACTGTTCGCCGGCACGGGGGCGCTGGCCTTGGAATGTCTGAGCCGCGGCGCGCTCAGCGCGCTGTGCGTGGAGAAATCTGCCCGCCACGCCCTGGTCCTGCGCCAGAATCTTGACGTCGCCGGGTTCCCTTCTGAAAACGTGTACGTGCGGGTCCAGGACGTGTTCACGGCGGTGTCGCAACTTGCGCAGGCCGGTGACCGCTTTGATCTTATCTTTGCAGACCCGCCCTACGGAGAAAAGAACGTCGGCCACCGCTCGACTTCATTGGCGCAACAAGTTCTCGATGACGGGCACCTGCCGCATCTGCTGGCCCCCAGCGGGTTGCTGGTGCTCGGCCACAGCAAACGCGACACGCTAAGCGTGCCGGAGCATTGGCAAGAGCAGAAATCGCTCAGGCACGGCGACAGCATCATGCGCTTTCTGAGCCCGGTATATTGAACTGGGCGCCGAAGTTCTTGCAGGATTAACGGGGTGATCAGCATTCCGATTGCGAACCGCCCGCGAAACGGCTGTCTGCGCTGATCCCGGAAGCTTTAGCTTCGGTTTGTCACCCGGCCATTGTCATAAACGTGGTGGCTCCCTAGACCGGCGGGCGAGGGAAGGCGCAATCGGCTGATTGCGCACCGCGGCGAGTGGTGGCGTCTGCTCGTCTGCTCATAAAGCTCGTTAACCTGATTAAACAAAAGCTTGTTTCAAAGGCCCACTCTTGTTACCAAAATTTGCGTTCAATGCCTATGTAAGAACAAACAGCAAACTGGTCTCGCGCAGCTTCGGCCGCAGTCCTTCACCAAACGGTCAATTTCGTCGCGCTTCAGGAAAATGGGTGAGAACATTAGGGCGCTTGGAGGGACGCCCGTGGCTGCCAGAGAGCGAGAGTGCCGCGTCGCTTCATTTTCAGGCAGCGACACTGCTCCACTGAACAAAAAGCATCCCGCGACCACCGATCCGCACGCGAATGCAGCAAACCCGTGGCAAACAAAGAAGCCAAAGCCAGAATCCGCATTAATGAGCTCCTCCGGCGCTCAGGCTGGCGATTCTTTGACGACGAAAATGGCCCGGCGAATATCGAGCTCGAAACGAATGTTAAACTGAAGAAAAAGGCCCTCGAAGATCTTGGGGATGATTTCGAGAACACGGCCAACGGCTTCATTGATTATCTCCTTTTAGATGGCAGCGGGTTTCCGATCGCAGTGTTGGAGGCCAAACGCGAGAGCCTCGATCCGCTCGTCGGCAAAGAAAAAGCTCGCCAGTATGCCCGCTCACAGAACATTCGCTTCATCATTCTTTCCAACGGCAACCTTCACTACTTCTGGGATTTGGAGCAAGGCAACTCGACTATAATTACAGAGTTGCCCACAGCGGAATCTCTCGGTCAGTTCCGCACGTTCGCACCCAACCGCGACAAGCTGGTCAGCGAGAAGGTTCAGGATGATTACATCGCCATAACCCAAAATGCGAATTACCACAACGACGCGCGTTGGAATGACCTGACTCAGCGCGCGGCGTACATCAAAGATGCCGTACTGAAATTTCTGCGCGCCTATCAACTTTGCGCCATTGCCGCGCTACAAGGCGCAATTTCGAAGTGTCAAACACGGTTCCTCTTCGAGATGGCCACCGGCACGGGCAAGACCTTGCTGGCCGCCGCTGTCATCAAGCTTTTCATGCGCACGAGCAATGCGAAGCGCGCGCTTTTCCTGGTTGACCGCATCGAATTGGAAAACCAGGCGCTCAAGCGCTTCATCCAATTCCTGAAGAACGACTACCGGACAGTCATCTACAAGGAGAATCGCGACGATTGGCGCAAAGCCGAAATTGTTGTGTCCACAGTCCAAAGTCTGCAGTTCAAAGACAAGTACCGCCGCCTGTTTTCGCCTACTGATTTCGATCTGGTGATATCGGACGAGGCGCACCGCTCAATCGGCGGCAACAGTCGCGCCGTTTTTGAGTATTTTATCGGCTACAAACTCGGCCTGACCGCCACGCCGAAAGATTACCTCAAGAAGTTCGACCCCGCCCGTATCAACGCCCGCGACCCGCGCGAATGGGAGCGCCGTCAATTGCTCGACACCTACAAGACCTTTGGGTGCGCCAGCGGCGTCCCCACCTTCCGGTACAGCCTTGTTGACGGCGTCAAGGAAGGCTATCTCTTGAATCCGGTTGTGGTGGACGCGCGCACAGAGATCACTACCGAGATGCTCGCCGATGAAGGCTACTCCGTGATGCAGCAGAATGAAGACGGCGAATTAGTCGAGCAGACTTTCTTCGGCCGGGACTTTGAGAAGAACTTTTTCTCCGATGAAACCAACCGCATCTTCTGCGAGACGTTCCTGAAAAACGCCTTGCGCGACCCGCTTAGCGGTGAAATCGGCAAGACCATCCTCTTCTGCGTCCGGCAAGACCATGCCAGCCGCATCACCCAAAAGCTGAACGAACTCGCCCTCGCAGCGTTCCCCGGCAAATACAACTCCGATTTCGCCGTGCAGGTCACCTCGCGGATCGACGAAGCCCAACAAATGGCCGTCAGCTTCGCCAATAATAACCTCAACGGCCACACCCGGTTTCTCGACGGCTACATCAGCGCCAAGACCCGTGTCTGCGTCACGGTCGGCATGATGACCACCGGTTACGACTGCGAAGACCTGCTCAATATCGTGTTGCTCCGCCCGATTTTCTCACCAACCGACTTCATCCAGATCAAAGGCCGCGGCACCCGCAAGTTCACATTCCGTCATGTGGAGAAAAGCGGCGCCCAGACGCAGGAGCACGCCAGGGAGAAGCAGAAGTTCAAACTCTTCGACTTCTTCGCCAACTGCGAATACTTCGAGAACAAATTCAATTACGACGAAGTGATCAAACTGCCACCGATCAAACGGGCAGGCCCGGGCGGTGACGGTCCGCCGCCTCCTCCCGCCCCGCCTGACGCCGGCTACACCAACGTTGACCCCGACCCGCTCAAGTCGCAGGTCGAGTACATCGTCCCGGTGTACGGGATGAAAATTGACCGGAAGTTCTTCGAGCGGTTCGAGGACAAGGTCAAGGCTGCTGCCGAAGTCCGCGTCCGTTACGAGAGCGGCGACCTCAGGGGCGCGGAGGAAATTGTCGCCCGCGACCTGTTTAACAAGCCCGAAGACTTCTTCAACCTCGAAAAGCTCCGCAAAGCCGTCCAACTCGACCGCCGTGTCACCCTGCGCGAACTGCTTGCCAAGGTATTCGGTGACATTGACCGGTTCAAGACCAGGGACGAACTGCTCGAAGACGAACTGGCCAAGTTCGTTTCCATCCACCAGCCAGATGCCGCTCACATGCCCGTCATCCGTCAGTTCTTCAAGGCCTACGTTACCGACGGTGGTGTGCGCGCCATCGTTGACTCCCGCGAGTTTGGCCAACTGGCGGCCAATCCGAAAATTTCACTGGTCGAGTTCCGCGCGCTCGATCAGTGGCGCGAGGTGATTCCTGAATACGTGAAAGACTACGTCCACCTCAACCAGTTCATGAACTAGTCATGCTCGATTCCGAAACCAAATCCCGCATTGATTCGGCCCGCGACATCCTCGTCGGCAAGGTGCCGGATCCAAAATCGCAAGTCGAGCAGATCACCATCGCGCTGATTTACAAATTCATGGATGACATGGACCGCCAATCCGAAGAGGTGGACGGCAAGGCCTCATTCTTCAAAGGCGAATTCAAGAGATACAGGTGGACCGACCTGCTCGATAAGCGGCTGGGTGGCCAGCAGCGCCTGAATCTCTATGCCGAGGGCCTCGAGAAGATGAACGAAAACAAAAACATCCCACAACTTTTCCGCGACATCTTCAAAGGTGTATTCCTGCCGTACCGCGATCCCGAGACGCTCAATCTCTTTCTCAAGGAAATCAACGGGTTCAGCTATGATCATAGCGAACGACTCGGCGACGCCTACGAGTACCTGCTCAACGTCCTCGGCACGCAGGGCGATGCCGGCCAATTCCGCACACCACGCCACATCATTGATTTCATCGTCAAGATCGTTGACCCACAAAAACACGAAACCGTCCTGGACCCCGCCTGCGGCACCGCCGGCTTTCTTATCTCGGCTTACAAACACATTTTGAGCACCGAAGGCAAACCCTCCCTCTCCCCATCCGATGGGGAGAGGGCCGGGGTGAGGGGCGGCAATATCCTCACCCCCGACGAGCGCGCCCGGCTCATGACCAATTTCTGCGGCTACGACATCGCGCCGGACATGGTCCGTCTCTCTCGCGTGAACATGTACCTGCACGGCTTCCCCAGCCCGATCATTCACGAATACGACGCCCTCACCAGCGAGGAACGCTGGGATGAACGATATGACGTCATCATGGCCAACCCGCCCTTCATGACGCCGAAGGGCGGCATCCGGCCGCACAATCGCTTTTCGATCAGAGCCAACCGCAGCGAAGTGTTGTTTGTGGATTATATCGCCGAACATCTCAACCCCGGAGGACGGGCCGGGGTCATTGTTCCTGAAGGCGTTATCTTTCAGAGCCAGAACGCCTATAGGACCCTGAGAAAAATGCTGGTGGAAAACTACCTCTGGGCCGTCGTCTCGCTGCCAGCCGGCGTTTTCAACCCGTACTCGGGCGTCAAGACGAGCGTCCTCTTTCTCGACCGCGATTTCGCCAAGCGAACTGACGAAGTGCTGTTCGTGAAGATCGAAAACGACGGCTTCGATCTCGGCGCGCAACGTCGCCCTGTCGCGGCCGACGACATGCCGCAGGCCCTCAAGACCCAGCTCGCGTGGAAGGCGAACCAGAAGGCTCAGGGGGAAGGAATCGCGCACGCCGTTTCCCGGAAGCGGCTGTTGGAATCTCCTTACTACAATTTCTTGGGCGACAGATACCGCCCGAGTGCCACCCGCCGTAACGGTCAGTGGCCAGTCGCGAAGGTTGGCGAGTTGTGCATCCAGATTCTCAGCGGCGGGACTCCCTCGACGAAAATACCGAAATACTGGAACGGAGAAATTCCATGGATCACCAGTGCTGACATTCAAGGTTTACGTGAAGTCCAGCCAAGGAAATTCATAACACGTGCAGCAATTGAACACTCGGCAACGAACCTGATTCCAGCCGATAACGTCGTCGTCGTCACCAGAGTTGGCTTGGGGAAGGTTCTGTTGAATCCCTTCGATCTTTGCATAAGCCAGGACTCTCAAGGGTTGGTGGTCGATAAGAAACAGATCCGCGGGGACTATCTCGCTCATATGCTTTCGCGGGAGGTTCTCAAGTTCAAAAACACCAGCAGAGGCTCGACCATTCAAGGGGTCGTGAAGTCGCAGTTAGCAGAAATCGAAATCCCGCTGCCGCCGCTGCCGGAGCAGGAGCGGCTGGTGGCGGAGTTGGAGGGCTACCGCAAGATCATCGAGGCCGCCCGCCAAATCCTCGCCCGCTACAAGCCCAACCTCCATATTGACCCCAAGTGGCCGATGGTGAGGCTGGAGGATGTCTGCCAGATTAAGCGTGGGCGCTTTGGACATCGCCCGCGCACTCTACCAGAGTTTTTCGGTGGGCCATATCCGTTCATTCAGACGGGCGATGTAGTAAAAGCGAATGGGGGGCCGGTAGCTCATACGCAGACATTGAGTGATCGCGGGTTGGCAGTCAGCAAGCTCGTCAATCCGCCTGTTGTTTTGGTGACAATCGCGGCAAACATTGGTGATACGGCACTACTTACCTATCCCGCATGTTTTCCGGATTCCGTGGTTGCGTTAACTCCCAGTGAGTGCATTGACGTGCGGTTCTTGGAGTTCGCCATGCGCGGCCAGAAGCAGCGGCTAAGCGATCTCGCCCCTCAAGCAGCGCAGAAAAACATCAACGTGGAAATCTTGCGCGCTGTTGAAATTCCACTCCCGCCCCTCGCCACGCAACGCGAGCTCGTGGCCGACCTTGAGTCCGAGCGTTCGTTGGTGGAATCGAACCGGGAATTGATCGCGCGGATGGAAAAGAAGATGCAGGCCAGGCTGGCGGAGATTTGGGGAGAGGAGAAAACCGATGCGTGTTAAGAAGATCACTCTGCGGGATTTTCGAGGAATCGAAAATATGGAGATGGTCTTTCCTGAGGCGCGGACTTCGCTGCTCGTCGGGATCAACGGGGCCGGCAAATCGAGCATCCTGGATTGCATGGCCATCCTGCTCTCCCGGCTGATCGGGCGCATTCGCACTTCAACCGGCACTGGTCGTTTCTTCGCCGAGCAGGATATCCGCAATAATGCGCCGGAAACCCGCAATTCGATTGAGGTGGCCTTGCAGGGGAAGACGATGGGCTGGACGGTCACCCGGGCGCGGCACGGCGCGAAGAAGCAGGCAATTACCAATCTCGAGGAACTGAAGAACGTCGTGGACCTGTTCACGCCGGAGGTTGGGGCGCAGGCCGGCACCAACCTTCCGCTGGCTGTTTATTACCATGTCAACCGCGCGGTCCTGGATATTCCGCTGCGCATTCGCGGTCGGCACGACTTCGATCCGTTGGCGGCCTACGACCAGGCTCTGACCGGGACACGGAATGATTTTCGCGTCTTCTTCGAGTGGTTTCGAAGGCGCGAGGACATCGAGAACGAAAGGCTTCGTGATGTCGCAGCCCATGGCGGCAGCGTCCTGCGAGAAGGGCCGGGAAGCTACAAAAGTGACCGGCAGTTGAACGCGGTGCGGACCGCGATTGAGCGCATGCTGCCAGGCTTTATCAACCCGCGAGTGCGGCGACAGCCGTTGCTGCGGATGACGATTGAGAAGAACGGCCAAGATTTAGTGATCAATCAGTTGTCGGATGGCGAGAAGTGCCTCTTAGCCATGGCGGGAGACCTGGCACGCCGGCTGGCGATCGCTAACCCTTCACTGCCCCATCCGCTTGACGGCGAGGGGGTGGTCCTGGTTGACGAGGTGGATTTGCACCTGCACCCCCAGTGGCAGCGCATGATCGTTCAAGCACTGGAGCGAACTTTCAGAAAGTGTCAGTTCATCCTTACCACTCACTCGCCGCTGGTGCTGAGTTATGTCCCACGAGAACAGGTCTTCCTGCTCGAGGATTTTAAATTGGTCGAAAAAATGCCACACACCTACGGACGCGATGCCAACTCCCTGCTGTTCGAAGTAATGGCGGTGCTGGACCGGCCGGGTGAAGTCAAGGAGCAGTTGAAGGAATGCTTCCGGCTGATTGACGAGGAAAACACGGTGCTGGCCAAGGAGAGGCTCGTGCAGCTCGAGGGGCTGCTTGGCCAGGATGACCCGGAAATCATTCGCGCCCGCTCGATGATCAGGTTCATGGAGGAGCCATGAAGCACATCGTCAAGCGGCCTGAGCCGCCGTCTCTGACCCGGCATCGTCAGCAGCCACACGCCACCTACGAGAACTATGCTCAGAAGGCGGACCTCCGCCGCTCCCTCCTGCAGGAACAGGGGAAAATATGCTGTTACTGCATGCAGCGCATTGAGGACGCGAAAATGAAGATCGAGCACTGGGCTTCTCAGCGGAGACACCCCCATCGGCAACTGGAATATCAAAACCTGCTGGGGGCCTGCGAGGGCGGAGAAGGGGCGCCCAAGCACCTCCAACATTGCGACACGCACAAAGGAGAGGACGATATCAGCGTTCATCCGGCAGACCCGGCGCACAATTGTGAGGCGCTCATCAAATATCAGGCCGACGGCGTGATTTATGCCGGTGACACACGGATCAACAACGATTTGGACGTCGTCCTGAACCTCAACCTGCAGAGGTTGTGTAACAACAGGAAAGCTGCGCTGGAGGGGGCACTTGCAAGCTTGCGCCGAAGAAGACCCGACGGTGCCTGGACGAGAACATATCTTCAAACTGAAAAGGACCGGTGGAATGCTCGTGATGGCAGCGATCAACTTCCCGAGTACTGCCAGATTGTGATCTATCACTTGCAGAAGAGGATCGCCCAATCGAGATGATGAAAACCATCAAAGAGCTCCCTGAACACAGCCGTCCTCGCGAGAAGTTGCAGGAGCGCGGCGCTTCAGCCCTCACTGACGAGGAACTGGTCGCCGCGATTCTTGGACGGGGCATGCTGGGAATTGACGTCCGCACCATCGCGCGGCAGGTCGCCGGTCTGATTCGCGAACACCAGCGGAGCTTGACGCTCGACCATCTCACCGCGGTCCCAGGCATTAAGCTCGCCAAAGGCGCACAAATCCTCTCCGCCTTCGAGTTGGCCCGCCGCTATCTGCTCAAAGAAACCGTGAAAATTGCTTGCGCTCAAGACCTGTTGCCGCTCGTCGCCGACATCGCGGCCAAGCCGCAGGAGCACTTCGTCTGCCTGTCCCTAAACGGTGCAAACGAACTCATCGAAAAGCGGCTGGTCTCGATGGGTCTGCAGGGTCAAGCTCCGGTCCACCCGCGCGAAGTCTTCGCCGACGTGATTGCCGAGCGGGCGGCCGCCGTCATCTTTGTCCACAATCATCCCAACGGCGACGTTCAGCCCAGCGATGCCGACCGTCGTACCCACGATCGTTTGACTGAGGCGGCAAAAATTCTGGGCCTTGGCGTCCTGGACCATGTCATCGTCGCAAGGAATGGCTATTACAGCTTCCAGGAGTCAGGGCTGTTGGGCTGAGGCTCGCAACGGTAGAGAAAGAACACACACTCAATGCGAGTTTCGAGTTCGCCGTTGGGGCGAGCGGGCCTGGGCAGTCATATGAAAGTGATGCGTGACGCGTGATGGGCCAATGGAGTAGTGGCGTCAGATTTCCCCGCCAGTGGTGCGGAAATCCTCGGCTTGGCCATCCTGGCCGATTCCTTTATCAGTGATTACGGAATTTGCAGCGCGGACATTTTGAGAGAAGACGCCATTTCCGTCACCAGTGGTGACGGAATTGCGGCGCTCAATTGTGGGCTCAGTCAGTCAGCTTTCTGGAATGGCGGATGCACAGCCCGCCTCCCATCTTCCATCTTCTATCTTCCATCTCCCACCCTCTTGACTCGTCGTTGAGTTTTCTGAGTTTTCTGAGTTCTTTTCGTGCATTTTGTTCACTGAGTATTCTGAGTCTTTTTCGTGCATCTTGTACACTGAGGTTTCTGAGTCTTGGACAGCCGCCTCCTTCGCGCGTATGGTGGACGGCTTGAGAGTATCTAAAAACAATGATTCAAGCCTCCCTGGCTCCCCTGCGCCACGCCCTGCTTTCCACCTTGCTGCCCATCCAGTTAAACCCAGTTAAAGTCAGTTAAACCAAAAACACCTTCTGAGGCACGCCATAGGAAGACTTTCTCAGCCTTGAGAACTCCGCTTCTTGTAAGACGTATTTGTTGACGGGGCCTATGGAACCGACAGCGCGATTTGAGCCGCCGGCCCCCTTTTCGCCGTGTCTCCGCGTCGTCGCAGCAGGTGGGCGTTTGTCACTCGGATTTTTGCCGGTGTGCCTTCAAACGCACAGTTACGAGAAACGAAAAATCCGCCCATATTGGCTCCAAACAGAATAACGAATTGCTTTCCGATGTTCGATTCTTATTCTTTAGAAATTGACTGAGTAGATGCGACAGTTCATCACCATCGCCACCAACGCCTTCATGGAATTGGTGCGGCAGCCGGTGTTCTTGCTGCTGATGACCAGCTC